>Ga0190344_1000050_pt1 | contig 73781 bp, 50 predicted proteins | sample 48721323_MG_FD_161662 | JGI IMG/M metagenome (GOLD analysis project Ga0190344, IMG submission 161662) | Hydrothermal vent microbial mat bacterial communities from Southern Trench, Guaymas Basin, Mexico - 4872-13-2-3_MG | ecosystem: Environmental > Aquatic > Marine > Hydrothermal vents >... | reverse complement strand
AAGCAACTACAAGGATTCGTTATTATAACGGATAATCTTTTTGGTGGGTGGATAGTGTTTTAATGCTTTTTAAATGCAATCTCCTAGATTAGCAAAAGTTTGTAGTAGGCGCTTTAGCGCCTAAGTTTGTAGTACCCACACGAAAACTGTTTTTCTCTATGGGTATATTATTTTCACGCTCTTCCCCGTTTGAGGCGATAAATCGCCTACTACAAACATACAAACAAACGGGCCTTATGTGTCTTGCGATTCTTTAGGCACCGGTGAGGGTATCGTATTGAGAGCGTTTTCAAATTCGGCGAGGCTTTGAGCTTGTAAGGCTGCTTGATGAAGCGGCTTCAGGGCTTGCAAGTCCAACGATTGAAAACGGCTGTCAAAATGAGTCGTTGCAATACCAAAACGGAAAGTCAGTAATTGCTGCAAGGTATCTAACATGTCTTTACGGACTTCCTCACGGACTGCCTTACTGGCAGCCTCGCTGCCTTGCTGATAACCCCTTCGATAGTTTTCAGAGAGGATTTCTTGAATAATTGGTGATTTGTAAACTATGTCCATATCCCACCTCACGAGTTGGTTAACCAAATCTTTGTCAAGCACATAGCTTGCTAAGACGGCTAAGAAGGTTTCTAATTCGTCAGCGTGTTCTGGTTGTTGCCGAATACGCCGGACACAGGTTTGTACCATTTGTTTGCTATCTCCATTTCGCATGAGTGGTACAAACGGTAATAATATGGGGTTATTGGCTGCTAACGCTTTGTTCGCGTCTAATTCCCATAGCTCGATTAGTTGAAAGTCTTGGTGAGCTACTTGCCCCATAAATTCTTGGTGAAAGGCATTGGTTAGTGTAACATCTTTAGGGGGCGGCAGAAAGTAAACGACCGTGACGAATACGTCCATGTCGTATTTTTCACGGGCGAGCGCAGCATAAGCCATGGCTCGCTTTGGGATATTCGGTTTATATTGAAATTGCAACTCCGTTAGTGCTAAAAAACGACCTTGAGGTCCATTGACTTGTAGCAGTGAGTCGGAGTATCGTGCGATAAATTGAAAGTCGCCTGATAATTCGGTTTCAACTTGAACCGGGGTTTGCAAAACCCATTCAACCCATGCTTGACTGTAAAGGTGAATGAGTCTTTTGCTACCAGTATCTATTTTACCCAAAATGAAACTCCTTGTGTTTGTCGTCAAACTTGAGTTTGGCAGGAGAACGGGTTGGAGCAAAGGATTGCCCCTACGTTTCAATCAGAGACAATTTTTTATGGTTGCCCTTGAAGTTTAGTCGGAGTCTGGGGTGGTGAAAATGATTAATGATTAATGATTAATGATTAATGATTAATGATTAATGATTAATGATTAATGATTAATGATTAATGATTAATGAGTTAAATAAAACTTAATTGATTGTTTTTAAAACATTTTTACTAAGCGGAATAAAAATGGGATCAAGTTTTAGAATCAAAGGAACCTCCTTTTCATCACCCCAGTCGGAGTCCAAACGATGCCAAAGTTTTTGCTCTGAAAAAATTTGGCGTTGTTTTTAGTTTGGCAGGAGTCTAAATTGAAGGAAGACAGTGCCAGAGTGTGTTTGGCAGTGCCAAACATCTACAAAAATTTCTCTGGAGTCCAAACTTGAGTTTGGCAGGACTCAAACTTTTGAGTATAAACTTTAGTTTGGCAGTGCCAATTAAGTTAAGCAACAAAACACCTAGAAAAAGTATTAATAATGATGTGCCGATTTGAAAACATCTAAAGTCTGGCCCTCAAACTAGATGAGGCGATAAATCGCCTACTACAAACGGGAGGCGATAAATGGCCTACTACAAACGGGAGGCGATAAATCGCCTACTACAAACGGGCCGCCTTGTGTCGTTGTACTCAGTGCAATTAGATGTACCCAGCATGCACCATTCGTTTATCCGCGTAATTCGCTGTACTCACCACCAATTAGATGTACTCCGCGCAATTAGATTAGCCGGAGTCCAAACTTTAGTTTGGCAGGAGGACTCCAAGCAAAGTTAAAACAGAATATTTGTGGGCCATCAACTGGAATGAATCAGTATAGCTGATGGGTTTTGTTCTTAACTGATTGATAATTAAACCATTATGACTCAATAATTGAGATAAGGACTCATTTTATAACCCATTGATATTTAAAGTCGAACTCATGTTATCAATAATGACGCACGCGCCACAGGGGGCCATAACTTAATTTGAAACTTTAATGGCCCTCAAACCAGATGAGGCGATAAATCGCCTACTACAAACGGGAGGCGATAAATCGCCTACTACAAACGGGCCGCCTTGTGTCGTTGTACTCAGTGCAATTAGATGTACTCAGCATGCACCATTCGATTATCCGCGTAATTCGTTGTACTCAGCGCAATTAGATTAGTTTAGCCGGAGTCCAAACTTTAGTCTGGCAGTGCTAGAGACATTGCCATTAAGTTAAGCAATCATTTTAAAAGCAACTACAAGGATTCGTTATTATAACGGATAATCTTTTTGGTGGGTGGATAGTGTTTTAATGCTTTTTAAATGCAATCTCCTAGATTAGCAAAAGTTTGTAGTAGGCGCTTTAGCGCCTTAGTTAAAAGCAACTACAAGGATTCGTTATTATAACGGATAATCTTTTTGGTGGGTGGATAGTGTTTTAATGCTTTTTAAATGCAATCTCCTAGATTAGCAAAAGTTTGTAGTAGGCGCTTTAGCGCCTAAGTTTGTAGTACCCACACGAAAACTGTTTTTCTCTATGGGTATATTATTTTCACGCTCTTCCCCGTTTGAGGCGATAAATCGCCTACTACAAACATACAAACAAACGGGCCTTATGTGTCTTGCGATTCTTTAGGCACCGGTGAGGGTATCGTATTGAGAGCGTTTTCAAATTCGGCGAGGCTTTGAGCTTGTAAGGCTGCTTGATGAAGCGGCTTCAGGGCTTGCAAGTCCAACGATTGAAAACGGCTGTCAAAATGAGTCGTTGCAATACCAAAACGGAAAGTCAGTAATTGCTGCAAGGTATCTAACATGTCTTTACGGACTTCCTCACGGACTGCCTTACTGGCAGCCTCGCTGCCTTGCTGATAACCCCTTCGATAGTTTTCAGAGAGGATTTCTTGAATAATTGGTGATTTGTAAACTATGTCCATATCCCACCTCACGAGTTGGTTAACCAAATCTTTGTCAAGCACATAGCTTGCTAAGACGGCTAAGAAGGTTTCTAATTCGTCAGCGTGTTCTGGTTGTTGCCGAATACGCCGGACACAGGTTTGTACCATTTGTTTGCTATCTCCATTTCGCATGAGTGGTACAAACGGTAATAATATGGGGTTATTGGCTGCTAACGCTTTGTTCGCGTCTAATTCCCATAGCTCGATTAGTTGAAAGTCTTGGTGAGCTACTTGCCCCATAAATTCTTGGTGAAAGGCATTGGTTAGTGTAACATCTTTAGGGGGCGGCAGAAAGTAAACGACCGTGACGAATACGTCCATGTCGTATTTTTCACGGGCGAGCGCAGCATAAGCCATGGCTCGCTTTGGGATATTCGGTTTATATTGAAATTGCAACTCCGTTAGTGCTAAAAAACGACCTTGAGGTCCATTGACTTGTAGCAGTGAGTCGGAGTATCGTGCGATAAATTGAAAGTCGCCTGATAATTCGGTTTCAACTTGAACCGGGGTTTGCAAAACCCATTCAACCCATGCTTGACTGTAAAGGTGAATGAGTCTTTTGCTACCAGTATCTATTTTACCCAAAATGAAACTCCTTGTGTTTGTCGTCAAACTTGAGTTTGGCAGGAGAACGGGTTGGAGCAAAGGATTGCCCCTACGTTTCAATCAGAGACAATTTTTTATGGTTGCCCTTGAAGTTTAGTCGGAGTCTGGGGTGGTGAAAATGATTAATGATTAATGATTAATGATTAATGATTAATGATTAATGATTAATGATTAATGATTAATGATTAATGATTAATGAGTTAAATAAAACTTAATTGATTGTTTTTAAAACATTTTTACTAAGCGGAATAAAAATGGGATCAAGTTTTAGAATCAAAGGAACCTCCTTTTCATCACCCCAGTCGGAGTCCAAACGATGCCAAAGTTTTTGCTCTGAAAAAATTTGGCGTTGTTTTTAGTTTGGCAGGAGTCTAAATTGAAGGAAGACAGTGCCAGAGTGTGTTTGGCAGTGCCAAACATCTACAAAAATTTCTCTGGAGTCCAAACTTGAGTTTGGCAGGACTCAAACTTTTGAGTATAAACTTTAGTTTGGCAGTGCCAATTAAGTTAAGCAACAAAACACCTAGAAAAAGTATTAATAATGATGTGCCGATTTGAAAACATCTAAAGTCTGGCCCTCAAACTAGATGAGGCGATAAATCGCCTACTACAAACGGGAGGCGATAAATGGCCTACTACAAACGGGAGGCGATAAATCGCCTACTACAAACGGGCCGCCTTGTGTCGTTGTACTCAGTGCAATTAGATGTACCCAGCATGCACCATTCGTTTATCCGCGTAATTCGCTGTACTCACCACCAATTAGATGTACTCCGCGCAATTAGATTAGCCGGAGTCCAAACTTTAGTTTGGCAGGAGGACTCCAAGCAAAGTTAAAACAGAATATTTGTGGGCCATCAACTGGAATGAATCAGTATAGCTGATGGGTTTTGTTCTTAACTGATTGATAATTAAACCATTATGACTCAATAATTGAGATAAGGACTCATTTTATAACCCATTGATATTTAAAGTCGAACTCATGTTATCAATAATGACGCACGCGCCACAGGGGGCCATAACTTAATTTGAAACTTTAATGGCCCTCAAACCAGATGAGGCGATAAATCGCCTACTACAAACGGGAGGCGATAAATCGCCTACTACAAACGGGCCGCCTTGTGTCGTTGTACTCAGTGCAATTAGATGTACTCAGCATGCACCATTCGATTATCCGCGTAATTCGCTGTACTCAGCATTAATGAGATGTACTCAGCATGCACCATTCGATTATCCGCGTAATTCGTTGTACTCAGCATTAATGAGATGTACTCAGCATGCACCATTCGATTATCCGCGTAATTCGTTGTACTCAGCATTAATGAGATGTACTCCGCATCATTCCCCATCCGTTTTCCGTTTTCTTCCAAAGACCTCCAAGGTCTAAAGCGCGTCATAATAACATATATTTATTATGGATATTACCCCAAAAAATCGCGGCCGCGCTTCGCGCGGTAAAAAGGAAAAAGAAAAAAAGGGAAAAGGGAAAAAGGGAAAAGTGCAGAGGGTTACGGCATCCTGACGAGCCGCGCACCCTGCCTGACGCTGCGGTTAGCCGGCGAGCCCCAGATACGGTACGCCGACCGCGCCCCCCACGCTTTGCTGCCCCACGAGGCCCCGCGCACGGCAAAGCGGCCTGCACTTTTGACGCAACGTTGTTCTTTGCCCGTGTACTTGCTCTCATATTCAGAACAAGTCCACTCCCAAACGTTGCCCACGGTGTCATATAAACCAAACGGATTGGGCGCAAAGGAACCGACTGGGGCGGTGTGTTTAAAACTGTCACCACAAACACTGTTCCAACAATTGGCTTTATTGGAGCCAATTTGGTTGCCCCACCAGTACTTGGTTGTTGTGCCAGCGCGAGCGGCATATTCCCATTCCGCCTCGGTGGGTAAGCGATACTGTTGGCCAGTTTGTTGGCTTAGCCATTTCGCGTAAGCGGTGGCATCATGCCAAGAGACATCAATCACTGGACGATTGCCGCGCCCCCAGCCATGATCACTTGGCTTTTTTCTACCCGTGGCTTCGGCAAACTTGTCATACTCCGCAAACGTCACTTCATATTTGCTCATCGCAAACTTGTTTAGCGATACCCAATGCACGGGTTTTTCATCAGAATCGCCACCGCCTTGAATGTTACCCATCTTAAAGCGGCCGGCGGCTATCCATACCATTTCGGGGCCTACACCCCCGTCGCGCAAACGATCCCGAAACACTTTGCCCGGTGTATCAGTCTCTTCATAGCGTTGTTGTTCTGTTTGACGCGCTAGGCGTTGTTGTTTGGCTCGGAGTCGTTGGAGTCGTTGCTGTTCACGTTGGGTTTGTTCTGTTTGATCCGCTAAGCGTTGTTGTTCGGCTCGAAGTCGTTGCTGTTCACGTTGGGTTTGTTCTGTTTGACGCGCTAAGCGTTGTTGTTCGGCTTGGAGTCGTTGCTGTTCACGTTGGGCTTGTTCTGTTTGATGCGCTAAGCGTTGTTGTTCGGTTTGACGCGCAGCCTCGGTTTGCGGATTGAAAGAAAACGGATCATTTAAGGCCGAAACGTATTCCGGTTGCTGTATGCGGTTGGTTTCTTTGATCACATTCACACGGACTTGCCTAAGGGCCTCCGTGATAGGTAAGTTAGGTACTTGTATCCGTTCCATCAGGTGTTTGACATAAGGACTATTGCGTTGTCCAACCCCACTCGACGCGACGGCCCCAGGCGCGGCCGCGTAGGCAATCAGTGAACCGCTCGGTATGCGTTGCGAAGCCAACCCCGGCGCAATCATTTCGCCTTTGTACAACGTTTTAACAAAGTGCGGTGGGTTACGGCACGCATCTAAAATCAATAGGTTGACTTGATTGCTAGCCGTTTTCATGGCGCGAAACACATAATCCACCGTGACGGTTTCGTCTGGCAAATCAAATTCGGCTTTTAAGGAGTCTTTGGCACCAATCGGAATGAGATAATTGACACCTTGATGCTGGATACCGTGCCCGGAGTAATAAAAGAGACCAACTTCTTGTTTGTGGGCCAGTTGTTTGCTAAATTGGCGAATGGCCTCCTTCATCTGTTTGCGGTTGAGGTTGTCTTTATGAATCACTTTAAAACCGAGTTTCGTTAACACTTTGGCCAAATCGTGGGCATCATTGACTGGATTGGCGAGATAGTTAATGCCCGCGTAAGCCGAATTACCAATGACTAAGGCTAAGCGATTTGGGAACGCTGGGAACGCGGGTAGTGGTGTCGGCTGTGATGTCGTCTGAACTGAGGGCCGTGTTGGGGCCGGTGATGTCTGCTCCGGAACTCGTGTTGAGATCGGTATCGGTGTTTTCTGCTGCGGCAGCCTCGACGGCGCACAAGCCGTTAATGTGCTGATCATCAGCACGAGACTGCTAATTGTTAGGACTTTTTTAATAGACATGAGTTGTCTCCTTTTGTAATCTTGCCCCGTCGTAGGAGCAAAATTTGTAGTAGGCGCTTTAGCGCCTAAGTTAAAAGCAACTACAAGGATTCGTTATAATAAAGGATTATTTAAAAGCAACTACAAGGATTCGTTATAATAAAGGATAATATTTTTGCTGGGTGGATAGTGTTTTAATGCTTTTTAAATGCAATCTCCTAGATTAGCAAAAGTTTGTAGTAGGCGCTTTAGCGCCTAAGTTAAAAGCAACTACAAGGATTCGTTATAATAAAGGATTATTTAAAAGCAACTACAAGGATTCGTTATAATAAAGGATAATATTTTTGCTGGGTGGATAGTGTATTCTTTTTAAAAGCAATCTCCTAGATTCGTTATAATAACGGATAAGATTTTTGGTGGGTGGATAGTGTATTAATGACGCGCCACAGTTTTAAAGAAATCCTATTTTTTAAAAAAATCGGATTTCTCTTTTATAGAGGGCCATAATTTAATTTGAAATCTTCCAAAGTATTTAATGGCCCTCAAACCAGATGAGGCGATAAATCGCCTACTACAAACGGGTTGATTTGAAAACTTCCAAAGTCTTTAATGGCCTTCAAACCCGATGAGGCGATAAATCGCCTACTACAAACGGGCCGCCTTGTGTCGTTGTACTCAGCAGACACCATTCGTTTATCCGCGTAATTCGTTGTACTTAGCGTAATGAGTTGTACCAGCCAAACTAAAGTTTGGACTCCAGTTATGTTAATTGACTTCCACCGTTAATTCCGCTGTTCCCAAAAATTGCGGTAATCTGTCCGCTTTCTCGGCCGCTAATCTTGTCCATGCTATCGGGGCCGATGTCACTATCGCCTTAAAATGTTCGCGCCCGGCTTCTAAACGCAATCGTCTGTCTCTTCTGAAAAGTTGTCCCGGCCGCCAGTCCTGTCTCGTTTTCGGCAACGAGTATAATTGGCCGGCTTCAATGGCTTCGTTGTTCAGAAGTATGGCCCATTTGCCAGCGGGTGAAACGTTGAATAACGTGAAATACAGACGGTGGTGTCTTGGGCTATTGATTTGGTAATAAAATATGACCCTGTCATGGGTACTGAATTGGGTTTGATCAGGTGAATTTAGCCAAAATCTCACCGTGACGGAGGCGGCGGGGGCTACTGGTTTTGGTTTGTCTTGGTTGCGAATCGTTACCAGTGCCCGTTGGGTTAATGAGCGATCTTTTTCGGTGTATGAGGCATTCACATGCACCGATTGATCTTGATTAACCGATTGGGCGTACAGTCTCGAACCTATGAAATAGGCATATTGACTCTTCTTCACCGTCCAACGAACTTGCTGAGTGACTTCCCGCGTCGTACCATCAGAGTAAACAACTTTGGCCGTATAGGCGCTTGATTGTTTTTCAGCAATGGAGAGATCGCCAAAGATATGTAAGCGCACCGGCAACACTGGCCTGTTTTCAGGGGGAACAGGCCCGTCAGTGCCAGGAATGCCAGAAATCCTTTTATAGCGATAGGGTTTATAGCGATCTCTTTTGAGTTGAGATAACCTGTAAAAACGGCCGCTGACTTTCCAGTCTTTGCTAGAGGCTTCGTAAACAAAAAAACGACCAGAAGCCACTTTATGGGAAAACAGCCGGACATGGCCTCTTTTATTAATAATATCACCCGCTTGTAAATCATTCATCGATCTTAATTGAGTCGATATACTCGGTAAATTACGGGTGCTGTATTTGTGGCTTAAGCCCCAAACTTGAGAAATCAAGCCAGAACAATCAATGCCCACTGCGCCAGAACTGCCAGAATATTGTCTTCGACAGCTTCGATGTTTTGCGGTACATTTATCGCCCGCTTTTTTGCCGTAATTCAAGCCCCGCTGAAAACCGCGTAGGTTGTCATTGCCACCCCATTTATACGGAACACCAATCTTATTGCCGGGGGTAGAAAAGGGTGTAATGACGACTTTTCCGCCCATCTCCTCTCCATGGCGGCGAGTGAGATTGGCGTCATTCACATAAAATTTATGGCGGACATATTTTCGAGCCGCCCTGATAATTTCTTGACGAGTGACTTTATTACCCCAGCCTTTTGTCGAACCGCGTTTCTCAAAACTCGCATTCTCCTCAGCCGGCGCTTCAGAAGGTTCAAAGTCTTCAGGCTGACTTTGTGGGTAAGAAAATAATGTCTGTTGGTAGCGAGAATGGCCCCGAAAACTTTTAAACCCGCCACGACTCATGCGCCATTTAACCACTTCCAGGCCTTTTGGGAGCGGTATTAGTTGATACACGTCGCCTGAAGGCGCAACGACTAACTCCTTCAAGGTATAAGCATAGAGACTCTCCGGTAACTCAACTTCAGCAACCCATTCTCCGCTGGGCGTGTATTTTCTTAAGGCCCTAAAAACCTTTTCAGTCGTAAGGCCTTCATCGACGAGTTCTTCGACACTGAGATAGCGGTTGTTTTTTTGATCGACACCAATGAGTTTGACGAATTCAACTGAACCGCGCCGGCTTTTAACTGAGAGGACTTGGCTCTTATGGCTCTTTGAATTAAACCGCAAAGTCCATTGTGAAGCACTGTCTCGTTTGACAAAATTTCCCCCGGCGGAATTGAGGCCGTCAGTGGTCTCAACAATAACCTTGTCTTTAGAAAGGCAATTAAGGCCGATAGGCGTGACTTCGCTACGGATGGGAAGAGTTTTGACAACTCGTCCCATCCGTTGTCCGGCCTGAAGATAGAGAACGAGCTTCATTTCATCAGCGAAGAGCAGATAAAAGCGGTTTCTATCCACCATGCAGAAGTCATCGACTTTGTCTGAAGGTAACGGAATTGACGAAAACGTCATATTTGTCATGTGAATGACAACAATGCGTTTATTGGCAGAATCAAGCAAATAAACGGCCCCGTTGCCTACGACAAAACTTTGTGGGCCAAAATTATTCGCCGGCGCTTTGCTCAACGCAACTTGCCCCATGCCCTGGCCCCATTTTAGACTGGCAACGGCATGGGGCGTAAACGAGTGCAACGGTTTTACGTCTGCACTCGCATTGGTGGAAAATAGGCTTGTTACTAGAAAAATGCAAAGTAATTGAATGAGAAAGTGGTTCATTTTGGAATTACCGTTTGATTGCAAACGTGGAGTCCAAAGCTTCAGCTTTGGCTGGAGTCCAAAGCTTTAGCTTTGGCAGTCGTCCAAACTTTAGTTTGGCAGGAGCCCAAAGCTTCAGCTTTGGGATACGAAAGGAACTGAAATAACGATGAAAAATACCAAGGTATCTTTCCAAAGCGGTTTTTTTGAGGGCCATGTTAACGAATTGATGTTCAGGCACTTGATTTTATTGAAGGCCCTAGTGCAGGAGAGCGGAAGTTTCCATACCACCCCCAACGCCAACGGCTAAAGCTGTTGGCTGAAGTGCCATCCTGCCAGTAGCAGTAGCGGGGGATCATGGCTAAAAGCGATAGACGGCTAAAGCCGACTGAATTCCAGTGCCCTTTAGGGTACTTAAGCTTTCAGTGTTGGCTGAGGTGGTCTCGAAACTGGAGCGATCTTGCACTAGTAGTCTGCCAAACTCAAGTTTGGACTCCTGTTTGGAGTCCTGCTGATTAAAAGTAAGTCCCTACCGCAGCGTATAACGTATCACGCATATCTGGATCGTCGGTGAGCGGGCGCACTAAAGTCATATGACAAGCGGCCTTTGGTTCAATGCCTTTAGCAATCAGGTTGCCAGCATAAACCAGTAAGCGCGTAGAAATGCCTTCATCCAATCCATGCCCTTTCAAATTACGGCCACGGTGGGCAATCGCTACCAGTTTTTCAGCAACTGTCATATCAACGCCAGTTTCATGGGCGACAATCTCAGCTTCTACTTCTGAGGCCGGATAGTCAAAATCTAACGCACCAAAGCGTTGCTTAGTAGACTGTTTTAAGTCCTTCATCAAGCTTTGGTAGCCGGGATTGTAGGAAATAACTAATTGAAAATCAGAATGAGCGGTGACTAATTCTCCTTTTTTTTCTAAGGGCAAATTACGGCGGTGATCAGTGAGAGGATGAATAACAACTGTCGTATCTTGACGGGCTTCGACGACTTCATCAAGATAACATATGGCTCCAACACGCGCTGCAACGGTCAATGGGCCATCTTGCCAGCGAGTGCCATTGGCATCCAACAAAAATCTTCCTACCAAGTCGGAGGCCGTCATGTCTTCGTGACAGGCTATGGTAATCAAAGGCTTATGTAATTTCCAAGCGATGTATTCTACAAAGCGAGTTTTGCCACAGCCGGTGGGGCCTTTAAGCATGACGGGCATACGGGCCGCGTAGGCCGCCTCATAAAGTGCCACTTCGTCGCTGAGGGAGCGATAGTAGGGTTCTTCTTTAATGCGATATTGCTCGGCATCGTTCATGGTTGAGTTTCTCCTTTTTGGTTTTGAGAAAGCCGGTTAAAAAAAAACTTGGCTTATATACTGAAAGTACAACGGATTTTTGGAATAAACGGATTTTTGGTCGTCCTGAAATAGGGGTGATATTTGGGACGCATTTTCCCGCTAGACGCTCCCAACCCCGAAAGGGTTGAATGTGAAACTTGGGGAACTAATCGAACCAACGGCCCAACCCCGAAGGGGTTGAATATGAACCTGGGGAACTAATCGAACCAACTGACCCAACCGTAACTCTTTGAATGTTAATGCTATTATGGATAATTTTTACATTTAACCCCTTCGGGGTTGAGGCCTTATTAATGATTAATGATTAATGATTAATCATTAATTGTTAAATCCCCCTTCGGGGTTGATGCCTTATTGCTCATTAACAATTCGTTTACGTCACAATTCGTTTACGTCACAATTCACAATTTTCATCACCCCAGTTCTACTCGCTTACTGGAAGACTTTCATATTCATTAAAAATAACGACTTCCACGCGGCGATTTTTCTGCCGTCCCCTCTCGGTGCGATTGCTGGCAATCGGGTTGGCTCCGCCAAAACCTTTGACAAGGATGCGCTTGGAGGTGACTCCTCGCTCCATTAACGCAAATTTGACTGAAGTGGCTCGCCGCTCAGACAATCCTAGATTGTGTTGAGGATTACCCACATTATCAGTATGGCCTTCAACCGAAGCCTTTAATTGCGGATTTCGGTTGAGGAATACCGCCACCGTTTCGATGTCACGCAAAGTTTGTGCTGCTAAATCCGTCTTGCCCGTTTCAAACCCATCATCTAATGTTATCACTAAACGCCCCGTTTTAGACTTTTGCCATTGGGCGAGTTTCTTTTGCAGTTGCCGATTTTTTCGGGCGGGTTGATGACGTGCGGGTGGAGGCGTTTCAACCACTGGCTCTGTTGGTTGAGTTAAGCGTTCTCTTTGAGCCTCTTCTTGAGCTAAGCGTTCTCTTTGAGCCTGTTCTTGAGCTAAGCGTTCTGTTTGAGCGTCTTGAGCTCCTTGTTCTCCTTGAGCGTCTTGATCTAAACCTTCTCTTTTATCCTCAAGCGCCTGGCGTTCTGCCACTTCGAGCGCAAGTTGCGCTTGTTGTTTTGCCACGTAGGCAAAATGTTCTGTTATCTCAGCATCTTCCGACATTTCGGCTTTATTTAAGGCTTGTTTAGCCTCAGACAATGCTTCCGAGTTCGCGGTATTAGGATTAGCTTCGGCTTGTGCAATCGCGTTACGAGCCTCTCTGAGAAGTTCATGTTTTTCTGGAGTACTCCCACAACCTGCACTTAGTGCGCCGATGATTATAACGACTACCAGTACTTTTATAAAAGAATTACGATTTATATCCGTGTTTACCATTATCCATTTTACTCCTTGTTGATTTGTTTTCCCGTTTGAAAACGGATCTATTTTTTCCCCCTTTGAAAACGGGGATATTTTTTTTGGGTGTAAGTCGTGTGGTTAATGATATCCCCCTACTGTTATCATTAATCATTAATCATTAATTGTTAATCATTAATTATTAATTGAAGATTAGGGGGAAATTTGCTTTTCATCAAGCCTGTCACGCAATTTCTTAAGTGCTTGACGCGCCATTTCCGATTCGGCTTTAGCCTCAGCCAGTTTGGCATCAATCAAAGCTTGTTCGGCTAAACGCACCGCCTTGTCATAATTTTTAGTTTGCAGTGCTTGTTTGGCTTTTTGCAACTTTTGTTGTGCATCATGCAATTCTTGGGGAGCAAACTCTTGCGCGTTACTATCTTGCGCCTTGACTATAGCCAATTGGGCATTGGCAATTTTTTCTATCTCAGTCACCCTCGAAAGAGGCGTACTGCACCCACTCATTAATAGCGCCCCAACAATTATCAGCACATTAATCCAATAATACATAATGTGGAAAACCTCCGATTCATGACATTACTTGGAAGTTTTGCCCCAGTGTAAATAAGAATGAAAAATGAATAATGAATAATGAACAAAGACTTATAAAATCATTTTCAATCAAGACGTTTTTATGATTCAATTTAACCCTTAATTCGCATAGACTGCATACCGTTATAAACTTCGTATCAAGCGAAGCGAGATATAGCATTTACCTTTTGCGTTAAGTACATTTTTTTGTAGGGGCAAACCTGTGTGTTTGCCCTTAACCTGGTGTGTTTGCCCTTTTTTGTATTTAATCCGAACGAAAAATGCTATAACAGGACTTTCCGCTATTTCAAAATTGCTTGTCAGTCGAAAGTCATAGAGTCTTATTATATCAGTCAAAAATTTTATCACTGACAAACAAAGTTAACTTTAGCTGTAAATGGCGGAAAGTCATGTATAACATCGTTTCACGAAGCGAGATAACATCGTTCTTCGCAAAGCGAGATAAACGCAGTAATTTCCGCTTCCGCAGATAAACGCAGTAACGAGCGAAGCGAGTTCAACGTCGTAACTTCGTAACGCGTTTGCTTTTGTCAGATCGATGTTCTGAGAAATCTGGTTTTCATGGCAAAGCGTGTTCTCGCAGCGTGAGACATGACAAAAAACTTTAGAATGACGGTGTCTAGTAGATAAAACAATCGGCGAAGAGAGTGATTTCATAAGCCTCTGTTAATTTTTCAGTTTTCAGTTGTCATTTTTCATTATTATTGTGACAGTGCTAAGTTAAAATCAATGAGTTATGCTTTCCACCTTCACAAATTGCGCTTTTGTCATTCCGAGTCCCTTTGATCGGAGGGAACTTGAGGAATCTTGTTTTCATGGCTGAGCGTGTTCTATATCCGTGATACATGACAAAAACTAAGTTTATGACGGTGTCTCGTAGACAAAACAATCGGCGAAGAGAGTTATTTCATAAGCCTCTGTTAATTTTTAAGTTTTAAGTTGTCATTTTTCATTATTATTGTGACAGTGCTAATTTAAAATCAATGAGTTATGCTTTCCACCTTCACAAATTGCGCTTTTGTCATTCCGAGTCCCTTTGATCGGAGGGAACTTGAGGAATCTTGTTTTCATGGCTGAGCGTGTTCTATATCCGTGATACATGACAAAAACTAAGTTTATGACGGTGTCTCGTAGACAAAACAATCGGCGAAGAGAGTTATTTCATAAGCCTCTGTTAATTATTCGTTTTTCCTTTTTAAATTTTCATTTGTCATTAATTTCATAAGCCTCTGTTAATTTTTAAATTTTCATGTTTAAATTTTCATTTTTCATTATTAATTCGCATACCAATTACCCCAGTCAACGGCCGCATCACAATCAAATGTCGCTGTGCTTGCAATTGAGGGACTTGTAAAGGGATCGTCTCCAAATGCGCCGGTAATCCCGCCATCTGAGCCAGTTCTGTCTCAGGAAAAATCCCTTTCATCGCCAAAAGACGGCCGTCGGTTGCACATAGCCGCTGTGTTTGTGTATAAAAGCGATGCAAATTTGCGTAAGCCCTTGAAATAATCGTGCCAAATTTTTCCTCAGTCTTTTCTTTCAGCCTCTCAATCATTTCTCTTTTTTCACATCGCCTCTCAATCGTCTTTTCAAAGGCTCCCTCTGCAGTCCCTCTTTTTTCAAAGGGCCTCTCAACCGGGGCGGGATTAAACGTTTCAATGCGAGTACACACCGCACGGGCATTTTTTATTTCTAATTCTATAATAGCTTGTTGGACAAAGCGGATTTTTTTTGCGCTGCTGTCCAATAAAACACATTGCCAGTCGGGGCGTACAATCGCCAGCAATAAGCCCGGCAATCCCGCGCCAGTGCCGACATCTAAAATCGGAGTGCCGTATATATAAGGCAATACCGCCAAACTGTCTAGAACATGTTTAGGTATCATCTGAGCGACATCGCGCACGGCTGTTAAATTATAGACTTGATTCCATTTTGCCAGCAATTCGAGGTAATTTAAAAGTTGCGTTTGGATGGGGGCGGAGAGTTCGAGTTGCAGGGCGTGTAAGCCTTGATTAAGCGTGTTTGCGAGATTCATTGTTTTCATTTATTAAACATTATCGGATTTACGAATAAATAAATTAGTTAGTGTAGCCGCCCAGCGCTTCGCTACCCGTCAAGTAAAAGAAATCCGATTTTTTGGAAAAATAGGATTTCTCAGTCAGTGAAAATCCGTTGTACTAGGGCATCCCAGAATCAATCCGTTTATTCCGTTGCACCCGTTGTATTCTACAACACCATCATCACTCGCTCATGGCGACTCAATTCCGTATATAAACCATCCAACTGAGCGCCGCTTTGGGCTGTAAAGCTAACAGTCACCGACACATATTTGCCACCGCTTGAGTGACGTACTGTCACTGCTCCCTCTTTCAAGTCGTGGCAATGACGGCGCACAATTTCCGCAACCAACAAATCAAAATCTTCCCCGGCTTTTCCCATGACTTTGATGGGAAATTCGCAGGGAAACTTAAGTAAAGTATCAATTTCTTCCCCATTTTTAACCGGGGAACGAGGTGGGATTTTCGTCATTTGAACTTATTTGGCATGCTTCCAAGCTTTTCATATAAATATCTATTTAACGTTAAAAAATAACTCTATTCAATAAACTTGGTTTTTTATTAAATTTTATGTAAACCTGTCAGGTTTTTAAAACCTGACAGGTTTTTCTCAAATTGAACTTTTCTGTCATTTATCGCGCTTACGAAATCTTAACTGGCTCAAGATTTATCGCACTCACCGAAATGACAAAAGCGCAGATTATGCCCGTGCTGATTATACGTTTCCGAGCGAAGCGAGATCATTGTTTTAGCTATTGGCTTGCTGCCAAAGAAATTCTTTTTATTAAAAAATATCTATTTCAGCCAATTGAGCGTAAATGTTGTTTATAATCTTGATAAATTTTCCAAACTTGTGACCACACTGCTCCTGGCTGTCCGTTACCAACCGGCTTATCATCAAGCATAATCACTGGCACAATTTCACGAGTAGAACTCGTCACCCAAATTTCATCCGCCGAGCGCAATTGGGCCTCAGAAATATCCGCCTCACGACAAGCTAATTCAGCAGCCAGCATCGCTTCAACAACCAAATCGCGAGTAATCCCCGGCAAGATATATTGACTCTTAGGCGGCGTGATAGCTACCCCGTCAACAACGACAAACACATTACTCGCGGCCCCTTCCATCACATAACCCTCACGAATTAAAATCGCCTCCGCCGCCCCAACTTCAACTGCTTGCTGACGCAACAAAACGTTAGCCAACAAAGCGATTGACTTAATATCGCAACGTTGCCAACGTGTATCGGCACAAGTGACCGCTTTCACGCCCCCAGACGGGGGCTGTGCTTCAAGAGGTTCACTCATTATAAACACCGTCGGCACAACCGGTTCGGGAAAGTTATGGTTACGTTTTGCGGGGCCGCGTGTCACTTGCAAATAAACCGACTGATCATCGCCACTGTTACGAGCGACTACGATTTCCAACGCCTCGATCCACTGTTGACGAGTCAATGGATTCTGTAACTTAATGCTTTTTAAGCTATTTTCTAAACGTTGCAAGTGTTCTGGCAGCCTAAAAAGCCGGCCGCCATATACTGGGATGACTTCATACACACCATCAGCAAAAATAAAGCCCCGATCTAAAACAGGCACTCGCGCCTCGTCAAGAGGCAAGAATTCACCATTGAGATAAACGATCATAATTGTTTAATAAAAAAGCAATAAAAAAGAATCTCTCAGCCTTTTCCAAAGAGGCCCTTTGTCAACGGAAGAAAGCGCGACAAGGGGGCGAGATGAAATCACCTGATTACCTAAGCGTATTTCAAGGGTGCCATAAGGCTTGAAGGCTTTGAAGGGAGCCGTAATGTACTTATCAATACGCAAAATCGCATTCAATGGCTTAGACTGCCCGTTAGGCACAGTAATATATAAAGGTTCGGAAAGTCCCAATTGTAATTGAGAAGTATTGCCTTGCCATACCCTTTCGGTGTCGATGGGCTCGTGTGCTTTATACAGGCGATAAGTTTCAAAAAAGCGAAATCCATAATCAAGCATTTTTTCACTCATCCGTGTCCTCGCTTTTTTACTTTTCGTGCCCATCACGACTGAAATCAAGCGCATTTGGCCTACCAATGCCGAGGCAACCAGACAATAACCGGCCGCTTCCGTGTGACCTGTTTTCATCCCATCCACTTTCATCCCCGCCACAGTGGGTTTGTGCCGTAATAGCCGATTGCGATTGAATTGGGTAATGGCGTTATAGGTAAATTCACGCTCTGAATACCAGCGATAATACTCTGGAAAATCGCGGATCAGCGCTTGTGCTATACGGGCGCTATCGCGGGCGGTGCTGTAGTGTCCTTCATCAGGTAGGCCGGTGCTGTTCCTGTAATAGGTATTTGTTAGGCCGAGGCGTTGTGCTTGTTCATTCATCAAACTCACAAAGCCATCCTCGCTACCGGCGATAAATTCGGCCAGCGCGATGCTGGCATCGTTACCCGATTGGATAATCATGCCTTTGACTAAAAGTTCTACAGGGACAAGGGTATCTGCTTTAAGATACATGCGTGAACTACGCCGACTCCGCCGCCACGCTTTTTTACTGATTCTAACCGTGTCGGTGAGTTTTATCTTGCCGGTGCGAAGTCTCTGAAACACCAAATAGGCCGTCATCAACTTAGTCAGGCTGGCTGGCTCAACACGCTCATCAGCGTTTTTTTCCATCAACACCTTACCACTGTGAAAGTCAGAAAGGAGGTAAGCACGCGCGGCAACTGGCGGGGGGGTGGGCACTAAAATTGGGGTAGCAAAAGTTCTCAGAGGGTACAGTAAAGCAAAACATAACAGTAGCGAACTTAACCACTTCATATCAGTTATCAGTTTCAGTTATCAGTTTTATCGTTCACAGTGAGAAGTTATCGTTCACAGTTTATCGTTCACAGTTTATCGTTCACAGTTTATCGTTCACAGTTTATCGTTCACAGTTTTTTCACGGATCAGTTTTTCAGTATCAGTTATTCAATTATCAGTTACCAGTTTCTGTGCTCCCTAAATCTTGCAAAGCGAGCGTTAAACGTTGTAGAAGGTATACTCAAGATGGGTTTTGAGAAACCAAAATTCTAGGTAGTTACACTAGCAAGCCCCAACGGGGCGATATTAATAAAGCCAGTGTACCTACCTTATAGCCCCAACGGGGCGATATTAATAAAGCCAGGGGCACCGCCCCTTATAGCCCCTTTGGTGCGTATTAATGATTAATGATTAATGATTAATGATTAATGATTAATGATTAGCCCCAACGGGGCGATATTAATAAAGCCAGTGTACCTACCTGGCAAGCCCCTTTGGTGCGTATTAATGATTAATGATTAATGATTAATGATTAATGATTAGCCCCAACGGGGCGATATTAATATAGCCAGTGTACCTACCTGGCAAGCCCCAACGGGGCGATATTAATAAAGCCAGGGGCACCGCCCTTGGCAAGCCCCAACGGGGCGATATTAATAAAGCCAGTGTACCTACCTGGCAAGCCCCAACGGGGCGATATTAATAAAGCCAGTGTACCTACCTAGCAAGCCCCAACGGGGCGATATTAATAAAGCCAGGGGCACCGCCCCTGGCTTTAATAATACGCGTTATATATTAACCCGTCATAAAAATCCTGCCTTATGACCACGTTGAGTATAACGCTCACTTTTTTGAGGCACTTTTTGGTGAATGGAAACCCACAAAAACGCTAAATAACCATTTATAATCAATAGGTTAAATAAAAATGGAATCAATCGGATTGCCATTCGGTTCAGTAAACAGTGAACAGTAATCACTGAAAACTGATCACTGAAAACTGATCACTGAAAAACTGATCACAGAAAGAACTGATTACAAACCACGCACTTCGATAATTTGCGAGGGGCGTTTATCCAATCCCAGACGACGTGCCGCCCAGTAAGACAGTTTAATCAAAACGCTATCATCATACAGACGATCATTGACTGTCACCACCACACTGCGGCCGGTGCGAATATTTTTCACTCTGACGCGCGACAAGAGCGGCAAAGTGGCATGTGCTGCCGTCATACCGTATAAGTCATGAAGTTGGCCGCTGGCCGTTTTAGCGCCGTGGTCATCCACCCCGTACCAAAAGGCGTAGCCTCGCGCCACATAGCCACGACTGTCCTGTAGTATCGCTGGTTTGTGCGGTTTGAAATTTTCCTCCCGCTTAGGGGGATTGACGGGTTCCTCCGGCCGTGGCACATCGAAAGTTTCCTGGGGTGGGGCGGTTGTGGGAACTTCAGGGGGAACGCTTACTTCAGGGGGAACGCTTGTGTGTGCTGGCCCAATCGGTTGGGGGTTTGTTTCCACACTCAAGTCAGGCGGTGTTTCTGTAGGGACAACCTCTTCGACAGAAGAGCAGCCTACCAGTCCCACTAGAAAAAAGCTGACCAATATAACGGAAAAATCAACGGGTTTGTCCATAACGATTAGCAATCTCCTGAGCCAATTGATAAACAGCCATAGCATAACGTTTACTGCGATTATAGCGGGTAATCACATAATAATTCTGGAAACCCACCCAATAAGTCGTTCCGATTTCTGTTTCCAAGTCTATAAACATAGCTTTTGTGCTATTCGGTTCATCACCATGATACAGCAATCCCCCTCGCGTAAGTCGTCGCAAGGTGTACTGAGGTTTGAACTCCAAAGCCAGTAAACCCTCCACCGCGTCTGGACGCACTTGGGTAGGCTTAATCACCGGTTGTCCCGGTTGCCACTTGTGACTGCGGAAATAATTGGCAACGCTGCCTATGGCATCGACGTTATTTGTCCAAATATTGCGTCGGCCATCGCCATCAAAATCCACCGCAAAACGACGAAAACTGCTCGGCATAAACTGCCCTATGCCCATCGCGCCAGCGTAAGAACCTTTTTGCGCCAACGGATCGAGTCCCTCCTCGCGCGTCAGCAACAAGTAATGTTCCAATTCCTGTCGAAAAAAATCAGCACGTCTTGGATAGTTAAAAGCCAAAGTCGTCAGTGCATCAAGGACTCGAAAATTGCCTTTAATTTTACCATAGAGAGTTTCTACCCCAATGATAGCGACAATCATTTCCGCAGGAACGCCATAAGTGGCCTCTGCACGCTTCAATGCCTTAGCATTTCTTTGCCAAAATTTGACACCCCCATTGATACGCTTGGCATTAAGAAAAATCCGCCGATATTTATACCAAGGACTTGGCTTTTTACCACGGGGACGCGACATGACTTTGAGGATGCTTTTCTTGATCTTGGCTTGATCAAGCAAATCAATCAAATCAAATTTATTAAAGTTATGCCGAGCAACCATGTCGTCGATAAAAGTCTCAATACTGACAATTTCGGCCGTGACACCGAAACTGCAAAGTAACAGCCCACTTAGCAGAATCGTTCTGGCATAACGCTTCATTGAGACGGCGTTTATGGAGCAGATGAGCTTACTCTCCTCGTTAGTTATCTTATTCATAATCCGTTGTTATTCATTGTTGAATTAAAAATAGCTAAAATTAGACTATTTTTATGCTTTAGGTACCATTTTTAACACTCGGTTTCGGCATGCAGCACGGCTACAATTCGCACTTTCTCCTCAGCCGAGCAAACTCCCTTTCGGTCTGAGGCAACCTTTTCGGGAGAAGGACAGGATGACAGAAAAATGAAAAATTCAAACTGAAAAATGAAAAATTCAACATGAATTCTAGGCAAGTTTTTGCGTTGAAAAACGATTGCCTAGAAGTCATAACTTACCACCTATCAGTTTTCAACACCTCAACACAGAGAACACGGAGCTTTACTACGTTTCACAGAGATTTTTTTAAGAAATGGCTCTGTGTGAATGAAGTGCTACTCGGTGAATTGAAGTGTTGAAAAATAACGAGTTTTACAAACTAATAGGTGCTAATACTGTAAATGGTCATAAACTCAAAACTTCGCTACGCGATATCACTTTTATACGGAAGTACATCAAATCAGTGAAAATGACAACATAAACTTTTAATAAAATTCATAGCCAAATTATCGACTTATCATTGATTAATTATTCATTTTTCATTTTTCATTAGCATAATTCGGTAGGTTTAACTTATCTATCCTTCGGGTAGCAAAGCTCTGGGTGGCTACATTGTCATTAAAAATTCACACAATTCACTTCTTCAACAGTTGCTCGGGGTCAACCGAACAACAAGCGCCGATGGGTATGCACCGCCATTATCAACCCAAATCCAATCATCAATGTAATTATTGAAGTTCCACCATAACTCATGAGCGGTAGGGGAAGCCCCACCACCGGCAACAAGCCGGTAACCATGCCCATATTAGCAAATATATGCACGAAAAAAGTCAACACCAAACTACCGACCAAGAGGCGGGAAAAGCTATCTTGCGCTTGTTGTGCAATATACATGCCGCGAGACAGAATGAAAAAATAAATGCCCAATAATACCAACACGCCCAGCAAGCCGAATTCTTCACTATAGACAGCAAAAATAAAATCGGTGGTGCGCTCTGGCAAAAACTCCAACTGCGACTGTGTGCCATTGAGCCAGCCTTTACCGTATAACCCACCGGAACCGATAGCAATTTTAGATTGAATAATGTGATAACCGGCCGTTAATGGGTGTTTTTCTGGATTTAAAAAGGTTAATACCCGTTGGCGTTGATAATCGTGCATCATGTACCACAACACCGGCGTACACAAGGCCCCCAGTGTGAGAGAGCTAAAGATGAAGCGCCAACTGATACCTGACAGTAGTATCACAAAGATGCCAGATGAGCTAATCAACAGCGCCGTTCCCAAATCGGGCTGCTTGGCAACCAAAATCACCGGTACTGTTATGATTATAGTAGCCAACAATAAACGCCCATAACTGGGTGGCAAAGGCCGGTCAGCTAAATACCATGTCACCATCATGGGAACTGCCAACTTCATCACTTCGGAGGGCTGAAAGCGAAATCCGAAATTAAGCCAACGTTGTGAACCTTTAGTGGATTCGCCCACCACCAACACCAGCACCAACAACCCCACACCAAAAAGGTACAACCAAGGCACCCAAGGCACAATTTTTTGAATGCGAACTCGGGCGATTAGTAGCATAAACCCAAATCCAAAACCAAGGCGCAGCATTTGGCGGACAATCAGCTCCAAGTCTTGGCCGCCGGCACTGTATAGAACAACTAACCCAATGAAAGATAACAGCAATAAACCCCATAACAAAGGTTTATCCAAGTGCAGAAAATGGTTGTGACTCCAACGGGTTTGCATGTTTTAAATAGATCATCGAGAAGTTTTTGTAGACGCGACATATAAGGGTGACTTCTGCAACAGATAATAATCCATCACTTTTTTGGCAAGGGGTGCCGCAATTTTACTGCCGCTGCCACCATTTTCCACAATCACCGACACGGCAATGCGAGGCTTCTTTAACGGGGCAAATGCGACAAACAAAGCGTGGTCATGGTATTTTTTGGCAAGTTTTTTGGCATTATACGTTTCTTTCTGTTTAATGGTGATGACTTGCGCCGTACCGGTTTTGCCCGCGAAGCGATAACGAGAATTTTTGCTCACTTTTTTAGCGGTACCTCTCCACCCATGAACCACCGCTTTCATCCCGCCAATCGCTGTATTCCAATAGCTCGCGTGCTTAAGAACAATGGTGGTTTGTAGAGTCGGTGGCACAACGGTCATTTCATTGTTTCTGGCATCATCCATCGCAAAAACAACGCGGGGTTGTGTAAATCGACCGCGATTGCTTAAAGTTGCGGTAGCAACCGCCAATTGTAAAGGCGTTGCGAGCATAAAACCTTGCCCAATACCGGTGATGATGGTTTCGCCAGGATACCAACGTTTTCTACGAGCGCGGCGTTTCCATTCCCTAGAGGGCATTAATCCGCTCAATTCACCACTAATATCTATACCCGTTTTTTCACCAAAACCAAACCGTCTCATAAAGGTGTGTAGGCGATCTATGCCGAGATCATGTGCGAGCGAGTAAAAGTAAACATCGCAGGATTGTTCTATGGCTTGGTGTAGGTTCATACTGCCATGTCCACTTTTTTTCCAATCGCGGTAGCGGTGTTTGTGACCCTTGAGGCTGTACCAGCCCCGACACCAAGTCCGACTGCGTGGGGTTCTTGTGCCATATTCTAAGCCCGCCAAACCAACAAAGGCTTTGACGGTGGAGCCGGGGGGATATTGTCCACGTATGGCGCGGTTGATGAGAGGCCGAGCGAGTGAATCGCGCAGTTTGTGGTAGGTTTTGGTATCAATACCGTTGACAAAGAGGTTGGGGTCATAGTGGGGCATGCTAACGAGGGCGAGTACGCCGCCGCTTTTGGGTTCAATGGCGACAACGGCGGCGCGGTGTTTGGCGACGAGGCGTTCGATATCCTTTTGCAAAGAGATATCTATATTGAGATACAGGTTTTTGCCGGGGACCGGGGGAGTACGTTCCAGTATGCGGACGATGTGCCCTTGTGCGTTAGTTTCGGCGTGTTGGAAGCCGGTTTTGCCATGCAGTTCTTTTTCATAGTATTTTTCTACACCCGTTTTGCCTATGTAGTTGGTGCCCATATAATTGGATTTGTCTATGATTTTAAGTTCATGTTCGTTTATTCTTCCAACATAGCCAATGACGTGGGCACCCGTTGAACCGAGAGGGTAGTAGCGGGTGAGGTTGCTCTTGATTTCGATACCCCCGAAGAAGCGGTGGCTGTGGACAGAGAAGCGATCCACTTCGTCTTTTGTGAGTCTATAGCGTAACGGGACGGTTATAAAGCGGCGACTTTGCTTCAATTGTTTTTTGAAGCGTTTAATGTCTTTTTCCTCTATGGCAATTATTTTACTGATTTCTTGAAGCAGAAAATCAATGTTTTTAACCTTTTCAGGAATGACTTCTAAACTGTAGGACACGCGATTCTCGACCAGTGGTACACCGTTACGGTCATAAATCAATCCGCGCGTAGGAGGCAACGGTAAAGTCTTGATGCGATTATCTTTTGAGAGTGTAATGTAATGTTCATGAGCATTCACCTGCAAAAAATATAGACGTACAACAATAAGCGATAATAAGACGAACATCATTAACCAAGCAACTATTACGCGGTTGCTGAAGATTTTATTCTCGCTAGTAGCATCTTTGAGTATAAATCGTGCTGATGACATATCAGTTTTCAGTTTGAAGTGTAAGTTTTCAGTTTGAAGTGTAAGTTTTCAGCCAAAGAAATTGTCCTTGCTCTTTTACCCTAACCCCTTTCCCTTTTTCCTGTCAATCAACGCGATAAGTGCGTCGAATGTCGCGCAATATTACAAATAACCAAGGCCACAGTATCATGCTGGTAATAGCCGGATAGATAAACGACCATCCCACTTGTGGATGGCCCAAAATACCGCGCATCCATGCGCCTAGCCCTTGACTCATTGTGATAAACACAAACACCCATAGCGCTTGTCGCCACCTTGGAAATAAGCGCATCTGCCGATGCAGTTTGACATTTATATAGGCAATCAAACTCAGACTAAACGCATGTTGCCCCAACAAAGTATCATTCAATACGTCATGGATAACCCCAACAAACCAACCCGTCGCCACGCCCACTCGTTGAGGAGCAGCTATACACCAGTAGATTAAAACCATGGCAACCCAATCGGGACGCCAGACGGTTGCCCAAGCTGGCAAAGGCATAATAGCTAACATAAAACTCAAAACGAAACTGAGAATGATAACCCAGCCGCCATGATGTTGTTCTAAATTCATTTTTATCAGTTATCAGTTCGAGGCAAATAAGTTCCTGAAAAACTTTTGCCTCTAAATCAGTTAAGTCCCCAAGCACAATGAATCCTCCTTGGCCGCTTATAAATTCCCCTTATTACCAACTTATCAATACCCATAAGTTGGTAAGTCATTGAAAATTATAAATGATATGGCGTTGTGGATTTTGATAAATCTAGAGCTTTCGCACTGGACAAAAAACAACATTGGATTTTATTATAATGATTATTTGCGGGGCAACCGGCGTGTTATTTTTTTGTGCGTCAGTTCTAAATTCTGTAATGGTCAACAATAGGTTAAAATTTGAGGTGCGAATTTTGAGGCGGGCATCACGTCTCCGTCACCTACAAAAACTAGTTGAAATTATATATAAAACAAATTTTACTTCAATGGGTTATGGGATTGACCGCTCAAAGATCAAAGCTCAAAATTCGCGCCCGATCAAATTGGCTAATTGGGAGCGGTGTTGACTACAACCTCTTGTTGACCACTACAGTAAGTTCTAAATTCTTATCAAGGGGGGGACTGCCCATCAAGTACCTCTGCTCAGGGACTTGTTCACTGTTCACTGTTCACTGATAACTGTTCACTGACAACTGACTTCCATACCAGTAAAACCTCACGATTGCGTTCCAAAGCCGCTCTCGGCAGAGCATGCACTTGTGCGTAAGGCTTGCCTATATCAGGAATCACCTCGATAACTGTACCAACGGGATAGCTCTTAGGAAATTTTCCACCAACGCCAGAAGTAACAATCAAGTCGCCAACTTTGATGCCAGTATTGAGCCCGATATTGGATAAATACAGTAAAGAAAGGCGATTGACCGTACCCATTCCCTTGGCGACGGTACGCAATCCCGTCCGTATCACTTGCACCGGCAGTTCATGGTCTGGATCAGTAATGAGCATGACGGTGCTGGAAACCGGCCCAACATGGACTACCAGCCCCATCACGCCTTGGGCATCTATCACCGGTTGATCAATAAACACACCATGGTTTTTACCCTTATCAATCAATATTTTACGTCTTGACGGCCCTAACTCGACAGCCAACACTTCAGCCACTTGTACCCGTTCGCCGACTCTCACCGAAGCGCCGAGTAGCCGCCGCAGACGCTCATTTTCACTCTTCAAATCTTGAAATTTTTGCAAAGTGACCTGCAAATGCAGGTTTTCCTCACGCAACTGAGCATTTTCTTCAAGCAAGTTGATGCGGCTAGTGGCGCTCATAGACAACCACTGACCCGCCTTCACGGGCAAATTCACTAAATACTGAATGGGATAAACCAAGGCCAATAAATGTGTACGCACCGTCCCCAAATAATCCAAACGGCGATCTACGACCATTAAAGCAATTGAGGCTAACACAAAGACCACCGTCCGCACGGTCAGCGTTCGCCCCTCTATAATCGAAGGTTTCATCTCAGCCCCTTGTTTAAGTTGAAAGTTTCAGTTATCAGTTTCAGTTATCATGTCAATGCTCATTGTCAATTCCCCATCCCCAATTCTCCGTTGCCAATTTGAAACGATAACTGTTCAGTTAAACTTAACACACCGAATCAAGTGCCCTCTAAAGCAAAAACCTCAGGCCCATGTTCCTCAATCATCTCCAGCGCACGCCCCCCTCCGCGAGCCACACACGTCAGTGGATCATCCGCGATAATCACCGGCAGCCCCGTCTCTTCCATCAGTAAACGGTCAAGATCCCTTAGCAAGGCACCGCCGCCAGTCAATACTATGCCTTTCTCTGCAACATCTGAGCCTAACTCCGGCGGAATTTTCTCTAACGCCGTTTTTACCGTGCTAACAATATTCGCTAACGGCTCTTGTAAAGCTTCTAAGACTTCATTGCTGTTGAGTTTGAGGCTGCGGGGAATACCTTCCGCTAAATTACGCCCTCGTACATAAATTTCGTGCAACTCTTTACCCGCAAAGGCCGATCCGATTTCCTGCTTGACGCGCTCGGCCGTCGCTTCACCAATCAAGGTGCTATAATGACGGCGTACATAGCTGATAATCGCTTCATCAAAGCGATCTCCACCCGTGCGGATAGATTCGGAGTAAACAATGCCATTGAGAGACAAAATACCCACTTCCGTCGTCCCGCCACCGATATCAAGTACCATTGACCCGGTGGCCTCACTAACGGGCATCCCCGCCCCTATCGCCGCGGCCATCGGTTCCTCTATCAAATAAACTTCTCGCGCTCCAGCGCCTTGCGCCGATTCGCGAATGGCGCGGCGCTCAACCTGAGTCGAGCCACACGGCACACATATCAGCACCCTTGGTGAGGGATGCCAAAATCTATTATCATGGACTTTATGAATAAAATATTGCAACATCTTTTCTGTAATCGTAAAGTCCGCAATGACACCATCTTTCATAGGCCGTATCGCGGTGATATGACCGGGAGTACGGCCAAGCATCCGTTTCGCTTCCTGACCAACGGCGGCGATGGTTTTGGAGCCACCACCGCTACCCTCACGTCGGCGAATCGCCACCACAGAGGGTTCATCAAGGACAATGCCTTGTCCTTTGGCATAAATCAGTGTGTTAGCTGTGCCTAAATCTATAGAAAGATCGTTTGAAAAAAATCCGCGCAGACGTTTGAACATGGAATTGCTGTCAATCCTGTGATGAATGATGAGTAATGATAATGGCAGCTACAACCATCCCCCCGTTCGACTAGAGGGTTTAGGAACAATTACCGCCAATCAGTTAAACTAAGCTTTTGCTATTAATGGAGTTCAAAATGTCTTTACCAAAAGAAGAAGTTGAAAAAATTGCCCACTTGGCCCGTATTTCGTTAAGTGTGCAAGACATTCCACTTTACACACGCCATTTGTCCGATATCCTAGACTTTGTTGAACAGATGAAGAGCGTTGATACAACAGGCATAACACCCATGGCACACCCCCTTGATGCTCTAGCGCGGCTACGCGCCGATGTGGTGTCAGAAACCAACCTTTGCTCTCATTTTCAAACCATTGCGCCACAGGTTGAAGCCGGCCTGTATTTGGTACCTAAAGTTATTGAGTAGAAAGTTTCATTTATAATTATAATTATCAATTATCAGTTATAAGTTTAAGTTAGAAGTTTAAATGTCTTGAAGAACTCCTGAACGGCTCTATCGAAACGTTAATATGCACAATAAAACACTTACCGAACTTTCTCATGCTTTACATCTGCGTGAATGCTCTAGTGTTGAATTGACCCGTTATTTTTTAGAACGGATTGAACGCTATGATGCACACTTGAACAGTTTTATTAGCGTCACCCCCGAAATGGCTCTAGCAAAAGCCACAGCGGCCGATGAACGCTTAGCAAAGAACGAGGCTGAACCACTGACGGGAATTCCCATCGTCTATAAGGATATTTTCTGTACCAAGGGTATCAAAACCTCATGCGGCTCGAAAATGCTGGATAATTTTATTGCCCCCTACGATGCAACCGTCGTCGAAAAATGTCAGGCTGCGGGCATGGTCATGTTGGGTAAAACCAATATGGACGAATTTGCTATGGGGTCTTCTAATGAAAACAGTTTTTATGGTGCCGTAAAAAATCCTTGGGATACGAAGGCGGTGCCCGGTGGCTCTTCGGGTGGCTCGACCGCCGCCGTCGCCGCCCGTCTAACCCCCGTTGCCACCGGAACCGACACCGGTGGCTCTATCCGCCAACCGGCCGCTTTATGTGGCGTGACGGGATTAAAACCGACCTACGGCCAGGTGTCACGTTATGGCATGATTGCGTTTGCGTCCAGTTTAGACCAAGGTGGCCCCATAGGGCATAGTGCCGAAGAGGTCGCGCTACTGTTAAACGTGATGGCCGGTTTTGATGAACGCGATTCAACTTCTTTAGATCACCCGCAAGAAGATTACACTACCTATTTAAACGAGAGTCTCAAAGGATTAAAAATCGGTTTACCCAAAGAATATTTTGGCGAAGGCTTAGACGTGGGGGTGGCTAAGGTGTTAGATGCCGCCATCAAAGAATTGGAGCAAGCGGGCGCAACCTTGCATGAAATCCATTTACCCCAGACTCATTTAGCCGTGCCGGTTTATTATATCATTGCACCGGCCGAATGCTCCTCTAATTTATCGCGCTATGATGGCGTGCGCTTTGGTCATCGTTGTGAAAATCCTACAGATTTAATGGACTTATATAAACGCTCACGGGGTGAGGGCTTTGGTGGAGAAGTCAAGCGCCGTATTATGATAGGCACTTACGCTCTCTCGGCGGGTTATTATGATGCCTATTATCTGAAAGCGGGGCAAATTCGTCGCTTAATTAGCAACGACTTTTCACAAGCCTTTAAACAAGTCGATGTCATTGTAGGGCCAACTTCGCCCACCCCGCCCTTTAATCTTGGTGAAAAAGTCAATGACCCGGTGACAATGTATTTATCTGATATTTATACAATTCCTGCTAATTTAGCGGGCCTGCCGGCCTTATCCATACCGGCCGGCTTTGTGAATCAACGCCCCGTTGGACTGCAATTGATAGGCAATTATTTGAGTGAAGCGCGATTACTGAATGTTGCCCATCAATATCAGCAACGCACGGATTGGCATAAATCGGTCCCGCCAAATTTTGCCTAGTCATTGGTATACTGCACATAAATTGCGTTTTTGATCTCGCTTCGCTTTCTTACTTTGGCATCGAGGGGTGTGTAAATAACAGTTTGCAGTATATTTGATGAGAAACAAGGAAATCAAAGATAAAATGTTTATGGCGCTGTGACAACTTAAGTCTCGCCCATCAAGTTAAGACAAAAACGAGGTGAAGTGCGGCCGTTGAAGGATAAAGTTTTTGTGCAAAAAAAAATTTAGCCTAACAAGTTTATTTTTTTGACTCAATTAAAACAAATTCCGTCCAAAGTGAAAGCTTTTGACTCAATTAAAACGAATTCCGTCCAAAGTGAAAGCTTTTGACTCAATTAAAACGAATTCCGTCCAAAGTGAAAGCTTTTGACTAAAATAAAACGAATTCCGTCCAAAGTGAAAGCTTTAGACTCATTTTGCTAGGAATTTTATTACCCGTTCCGGCATGTCATTTTCACGGATTTTTCGTTAAGTTCCGTATAAGTATACCAATTACTGAGGTTGAAATTATGGCATGGGAAACAGTTATAGGCTAATTAGCGACGAAAAGTAAAATTCTGAAGGTAATTACTGAGGTTGAAATTATGGCATGGGAAACGGTTATAGGCTTAGAAATTCACGCCCAATTGGCGACAAAAAGTAAAATTTTCTCTGGTGCATCAACCGCTTATGGTGCGCCACCCAATACACAAGCCTGTGCGGTGGATTTGGGCTTGCCGGGCGTGTTGCCGGTGCTTAATGAAGAGGTGGTGCGTATGGCTGCTAAATTAGGGTTGGCTATCGATGCAACCGTTGCACCGCGCTCCGTGTTTGCGCGAAAAAATTATTTTTATCCCGATTTACCCAAGGGCTACCAAATCAGTCAATATGAATTGCCCATCGTCAAAAATGGGCATCTTCAAATTGAAGTCGATGACGAAGAAAAAACCATCGGCATTACTCGCGCCCATTTGGAAGAGGATGCTGGCAAATCTTTGCATGAGGACTTTCACGGGTTAAGCGGCATTGATCTCAATCGGGCGGGAACACCTTTGTTGGAAATTGTGTCGGAGCCAGATATGCGCTCCCCCACCGAGGCGATTGCCTACATGAAAAAAATGCATTCGTTGGTGCGCTATTTGGAGATTTGTGATGGCAATATGCAAGAAGGCTCTTTCCGTTGTGATGCCAATATCTCCGTGCGCCCCAAAGGGCAAAAAGAATTTGGTACTCGCACCGAGTTGAAAAATCTTAACTCATTTCGCTTTGTTGAGCGTGCCCTCAATTTTGAAATTGAGCGGCAAATTGATGTGCTAGAAAGCGGTGGCACTGTCGTGCAAGAAACCCGCTTGTATGATGCTGATAAAAATGAAACCCGCTCTATGCGTGCCAAGGAAGAAGCCAATGATTACCGCTATTTCCCTGATCCAGATTTGTTGCCGTTGGTGATTGAGCCGGCATTTTTAGAGCAAGTCAAGGCCGATTTGCCCGAATTACCAGATGAGAAAAAACGTCGGTTTATGCCGCAATATGGCCTCTCTTTGTACGATGCCAGCATGTTGACAAGTAGCCGTGAATTGGCTGATTATTTTGAAGAAACTGTCAAACTCTCCGGCTGCGAGGCAAAACGGTGTGCCAACTGGGTAATGGGTGATTTGGCGGCCTTTTTAAATAAAAATAACTTGGATATTACTGCCTCTCCCGTCAGTGCCGATCAACTGGCGGGCATGTTGCGCCGTATCACCGACAAAACTATTTCTGGCAAAATCGCTAAAAAAGTCTTTGAAGCGATGTGGGGCGGTGAAGGTGATGCCGATACCATTATTGAAAAACGTGGACTTAAACAAGTCACCAACACTGGCGCGATTGAAAAACTCATTGATGAAGTGTTAGCCAACAATCCTAAGCAATTGCAAGACTATAGAGGCGGCAAAGAGAAACTGTTTGGCTTTTTTGTCGGGCAAGTGATGAAGGCTTCAAGGGGCAAGGCGAATCCTGCCCAAGTCAATGAGTTGTTGAAGAAGAAGTTGTCGCAATGAATGGCGCTGAACTGACTGAACATTAAAGAAATCCGATTTTTCCCAAAAATCGGATTTCTCATGGATTTCTCATGGATTTCTGGAACCGATATCGATCTCCGATTTTTCCAAAAAGAGGTTAATTCTAAATGTTTGAAAATCTCACACAGCGTCTCGGTAAAACCCTGAAAAATATACGTGGAAAGGGGCGCTTAAGCGAAAATAATATTAAAGAGGCACTGCGCGAGGTGCGGATGGCTTTGTTGGAGGCCGATGTCGCTTTGCCTGTCGTGAAAGAGTTTGTTGAGCAAGTCCGACTACGGGCGATTGGTCAAGAAGTCATTGGCAGTCTTACGCCGGGGCAAGCACTGATTGGGGTGGTGCGCGATGAATTAACGCGGCTGATGGGCGAGCAGTGTGATGAACTCAATTTAAATGCGCCGGCACCCGTTGTGGTGTTGATGGCTGGGCTGCAAGGTTCTGGTAAAACGACTACGGTGGCTAAGTTAGCGCATTGGCTAAAGGATCGTCAGAAAAAATCGGTGATGGTGGTGAGTTGCGACGTGTATCGCCCCGCTGCTATCAAGCAATTGGAAACTTTAGCTGATCAAGTGGGGGCCTTGTTTTTTGCCAGCGATTCCACACAAAAGCCGGTGGATATTGCCACCGCGGCCGTTTCGCAAGCTCGCAAGCAATTTGCGGATGTCTTGTTGATTGATACCGCTGGTCGTCTCCATATTGACGAAGAAATGATGAATGAAATTAAGGCCTTACATGCTGCGGCACCACCAACGGAAACGTTGTTTGTGGTGGATAGCATGACGGGGCAAGATGCGGCGAATGCGGCTAAAGCTTTTAATGAGGCCTTGCCCTTAACGGGAGTGATTCTCACTAAGACAGATGGTGATGCGCGTGGCGGTGCGGCCTTGTCGGTGCGGCATATCACTGGGAAACCGATAAAATTTATCGGTGTGGGCGAAAAAACCAACGCGCTGGAGCCATTTTATCCGGATCGTCTCGCCTCAAGAATTATCGGCCAAGGTGATGTCCTCAGCATAATTGAGGAAGCGGAGCGCACCGTTGATAAGGAACATGCCGAGAAATTCGTGGGCAAGTTGAAAAAAGGCAAGGGTTTTGATCTGGAAGATTTCCGCGCCCAATTGGTACAAATGCGAAGTATGGGCGGGGTGGTAAGTTTGATGGACAAAATACCGGGTATAGATCAAGTGCCAGAAAAAGCGAAGGCGATGGTAAACGATAAACAAATGAGTAGCATGGAAGCGATTATCAATTCAATGACTCCCCATGAGCGGCGTTTTCCAACGGTAATAAAAGGTTCCCGCAAGCGCCGCATTGCCAATGGTTCTGGAACAAAAATACCTGAGGTGAATCGTTTGCTTAAGCAGTTTGGTCAAATGCAAAAAATGTTCAAACAAGCGTCCAAAAAACGTGGGGTGTCTGGCCTCATGCGTGGTGTAAAAGGTAGAATGCCACCGGGGATGCGGTTTTAGGGCCTATCCGAAAACCTGATACCTACGGGGGTAACTACAAGGATTGGGTTAAAGCTGGGGTGGTGAAAATTGTGACGAGAACGAATTTTAATCTTTATCTTAAGTGGCTTATTTTTTCCAAGTCAAGTTGGAATATAAACTTTGTCTAGCATTTCTTGATATTCTTTGGTGACATCGCTGTCAATGGTAATGCCGCCACCGCTTTTGTAAATCATTTTGTCGCCCTGTTTTTCTATAAAGCGAATCATTACCGCACTGTCTAATTTGTTGCCGTCAAAGTAGCCAAATACGCCGGTAAAAAAGCCTCGTTTGTAACCTTCAACCGCGTTAATAATTTCAACGGTTTTTATTTTGGGTGCGCCCGAAATCGAGCCAGCGGGTAGTAGCGGGAGTACAATGTCGCCAATTTTATCATGCCAAGTGTTTTCTAAAACGCCCGAAATTTCTGAACTGACTTGCAACAGTTGTTTGGGGCCGGCCTTTATTTTGTCTATGTATCTGAATTTGTTGACGCTTACTTTTTTGGCGACGATGGAAAGATCATTTCTGAGCAAGTCTACAACCATGGTATGTTCGGCCTTTTCTTTTTCATCGGCTAAAATGATCTGTTGCGCGTTCGGCAGGTGAGCATCAATGGTGCCTTTCATGGGATAGGTTTTAATCCGGTTGTTTTCGATTTTAATAAATCGTTCTGGCGAAAAGGTGACAAATTTATCTTGAAAGTAAAGTTTAAAGGGGGCTTGACTGGCGAGAAAGATATTTAATAAGGTGGCATTTACTTCTATTTCGGTGGGAAAGGTTAAGTTGAGTAGATAGGTATTGCCGTCAATCATTTCTTTGATAACACGGTTAAAAGCGGCCGTGTATCTGGCAAAACGGATGGCTTTTTTTTTCAGGTGAAAAGGTGGATTAGGGAAGTTTTTAAGTTGATAGTTTGGTGTGACATTGGAGAAGCCATCAATTGAAAAGAGAATCGGGTTGTCTAGTTTGTTAAGTGGCGCAATGTCAAACTGGTTGACATCAAAGTCAATTACAAATAAGAATGGTGTTTTTTCTTTGCCTAATTGGTTTAGTCTGTTTTTCATTTTGTAATTGGTAATTTGTCCAAATGATGGCATGCTTCACTTCCATTAAGTTACGATAAAAAGAAAGGTAGGCTAGTAGTAGGTTTGTAATTGCCTTAGATCAAAGAAAGGCGATAAATCGCCTACTACAAACTACAAACTAACTATAAACTTTAACTGATAACTTTATAAACTGATGGATTGGATTATTTTTAGTGTGATGTTGTTTGTTGGAATGATTTCCTTCTTATTGACTGGATGGGCAATCACTGAAAATGTGAACTTTAACCTGAGTAGAAGCCAACATGTTCTTCATCGTGTCAGTTTTTATGCTTTTTTTTTGGGCATTCTTTGGGGGTTGATATATCTGGCTTGGTATTTTGTTATTATTTTTATTTTGGTAGCGGTACCTTTTGTTTACCGTATCATTCATAATCCTCTCAGCAATTTTTTTTGTATATCGTTTTTGTCCGTGCTTGATTTGATTGCTGTCGGGTTTTGTATGATTTTATGGGCAGTCAGTATTTGGGCATTGCTATACTAATGAAAAATGAAAAATTGAAAATTTAAAATGACTAAATTAATGATAAGACTATAATTTTTATATGAATTTTATTAGCAATTCATTTTGTCATTTTCAAGGATTTGAAGTACGTTCCGTATATTTTAAAAACCAACTTTCTCCAAAGTGAGTGGGTAGAACTTTCGTTCCGCCCACCATTTTTGTAATAGACAACAATTGATACTAAATACCAAGCTATGTGCCTCCGACGACAATGACAAGTACTTAGGATGATCCCGCGTCGCTTGAGACGAAGTTTTGCTTCATTCCCGGATTAATCTCTTATAAATTCGTTTATCCGCGTAATTCGTTGTACTAGATGGGCGGATACCAAATACCAAGCGGTGTGCCGCTGACGACAATGACAAGTACAACGGATGATATCGCTTCGCTTGAGACGAAGTTTAGCGAATAAACGGATTAATCTCTTATAAATTCGTTTATCCGCGTAATTTGTTGTACTAGTGCAGGAAGGCGGAAATCTTCATACCACCCGCCATGAGCGGTTCCTCTGCGCTAAAAGCTAAAGTAGGCTAAAGCCTACTAACCTCTTTTAGTGCCCTTTAGGGTACTTGAGCTTTCAGACAACTGCTTTAGCTGTTGGCTGTGGGTGGTATGGAAACTTCCGCTTTCCGGCACTAGAAGGGCGGATACCAAATACCAAGCTGTGTGCCACCGACGACAATGACAAGTACTTAGGATGATATCGCGTCGCTTGAGACGAAGTTTAGCGAATAAACGGATTAATCTCTTATAAATTCGTTTATCGGCCCGTAATTCGTTGTACTAGACTATTCTCTAAAGGGCGGATACCAAATACCAAGCTGTCTGCCACCTACGCCAATGACAAGTACTTAGGATGATCTCGCGTCGCTTGAGACGAAGTTTAGCTTCATCCCCGGATTAATCTCTTATAAATTCGTTTATCCGCGTAATTCGTTGTACTAGACTATTCTCTAAAGGGCGGATACCAAATACCAAGCAACCTGTGTACCTCCGACGACAATGATAAGTACAACGGATTTGCGAAATAAACGGATTTTTCACCAAGGATTAATTCGTTTATCGGCCCGTAATCCGTTGTACTGTACTCGGCTGACATGATTATGTATTTATTGGCTCAATATATTTGCATTTTGGATAAGAGCTACAACCCCAAAATTCTTTACCCGCATGCGCTCCCTTTCTGGCTTTGCGCTTAACCATTTTTGATGAACATTTAGGACAGATTTTTTTTTCAGTTTCATCTGTTTGGCAAATGCCCTCAGAAAAGCTTTTTGCCGTTTCTGATGATGAAGTATATTCTGATAACGCCTTCTTGATTTCCGAAATATTGTAAGTAGCCCTTACCGGAAATCTCGCCAATGGAACACCGGCAGAACGGCAAGCATTTTCCAAGAAAGTCTCTCTGGATTTCCTACGGTTGGATTGATGTGATTTATCATCTAATTCTATTGCACATATAATTGATACATCGGTTTTTTCGCAAAGCAAAAAATCAAAATGTTTTGCTGAAATTTTGTTGAAGGCCTTTTGCCATTCACGACGTGACATGTTTTTCCTTGGAGTAATAACATCGGCGACTCGAACCTTTCCAAACACTTGGATATCCTCTCTAACCACTTGGCTAAGAACGCTTAGAAATGAGCGTTCTGCTGGAGAAAACAAAAGGCCTTGTTTCTGATAAGGATATTCTGAGGTTGCGTCAGTCTTATTCAAAAGGCCTTCTTTATGATAAGGATATTCTGAGGTTGCGTCAGTCTTATTCTGCACCAACTTGAGTACTACAAGTGCTGCCAAAACAGCGAAAACAATTAGCCCTAATATTGTCCAACTCATAATGATTCTCCTCAATGTATAATAACTGCATAACTATAGCTTATTAACATGAGTTCGACTTTATTTTTCAAGAAGTTATATCAATTCTATTTGATATCAATCAGTTTAGTGTAATTAATTTATTTATAAGACCTTTATTAATATAAACCCTATTTTTTATACGTTAATAACCCAAGATTTGTGGGCCATATGCAGGAACGAATCAGTACAACTAATGGGTTTTGTCTTTAACTGATTGATAGTCAAGTCATTATAACTAACTAATTGATATAACTAATCATTTTATAAGCTATTGATATTTAAAGTCGAACTAACGTTATTAGTTATCAATTCAAAGAGTCCGTCCATATGTTTTGGAAACTGTCCAAAGCTAAAGCTTTGGACTCCAGATGGCCCAAACTAAAGTTTGGACTCCAGCCAGCATTACTGTTTATATCCATCTTCTTACTTCATTCTTGTACTTCAAATATAACTCGCCGAATTTCTCTTTGAGCATTTTTTCTTCCACTTTGATGAACATTCGATACATCAACACTATAAAGAGAGGAATGATAACGAATGGAATGAGTGAACCCATGAATAACGCAATCCCAAACAAAATCAACACTAAACCAAGGTACATCGGGTTCCTCGTTATCCGGAAGACGCCGTCCGTGACTAATGTGGACGATTCTTCAAACGGCTTGGTAGTCGTCTGGTGTTTCTTGAAAGCACTGTTTGCTTTGAGGATGATGACAGCACCAATAACAAAGGGAATAAGGCCTAGAATATTCCACGGAAATAGCAGTAGCTTTATGATGGGCCATAAAAAGTGGAGTGCCATCATAGCAACAATGAATGCAAGGAAGTAAACGGGAGGTAACGGGCCTTTGTTTTTCATGGATATCTCCTTTTCAGATTTAAACTTTGCCAGCCATTCTTTCGCTTTTTTGTCATTTCGACTAAAGGATAAATCTGAGAAATCGAGATTGGACGGGCGAAAGATTCCTCAAGTTCAAGTTTCCTCACTGAGTCTGGATCGTCGGGACTCGGAATGACAAAAGCGCAATTTGTGCAGATGCTAAGTATAAACTTAGCCAACCATTCTTTAAACAAAATTTTACCTTCAACAGAAGTCACTCAATTTATTTTCTATCGTTATTTCAGAAAATAGGAGTCGGCCATATTTATCTTGGACGTCCAAGATAAATCTTGGACTCCAGCCAAAACAATTGACTATTTAAAGGGCGGATACCAAATACCAAATGGTATGCCATCGACGACAATGACTCAATTGAGTACAACGACACTGCGGATAAACGAATATTCGCGATGGGATTAATTCATTTATCCCCGTCATGGGCGGGGCAATACGAAGTTTCGTTGTACTAACGTGAGTTCGACTTTTCAATAAGTTATATAAAATAGTTCTTAATCAATTATTTTAAAAGAATTAATTGATTAACAAATATTTTTTGACTATTAAACCCTTAACATTAATACGTTAAACCTACAAATTGTGGGCCATAGAGTGAAATGAGCCAGTAAAGTTTGTTAGTTTTGTTTTTAACTGATCGATTTAACAGTTATTATACATAAATAGTTGATATAATTAATAATTAGATCACTCACTGATATTTAAAGTTGAACTCACGTTACTATATACGGAACGTACTTGAAAAAGGTGTTCCGGAAATAAGGGATTGAATTAGCCTGCCTTATGATTTAAAACTCAAATCTGAGTACCGGACATTTTTTCTACTGTCATTTTTTTTTTGTAATAAATCTGAGCCTCAATGAATTCAATAAATTTTCCACAATCAATGAATTAAATAAATTGTCCGCGGCAAAGTTTGAATATTAAAAATGGTTTTATGGCCCACAAACCAGTGCCAATAACCATACAAAAATAATGGTAAAAATGAGTCCAAATAGATTTCTTACATGCCGGGGATTTCTCCTTGGTTATCTCTGCACAGGACAAAAGTCCGTAAAGATTACGTTTTATCTAAGGTATCTTACTGAGACATTAAATAAAAACAATGAGTTACAGTGCCGCTTAAAATTTTTGTCCTGTACTTAGAACTCAAATATTAAACTTAAAAAATCTGTTTATTCCCCAAATCCTTTGTACTTTCAGTCGATTTTAAAGGACTATACCAAATACCAAACGGTATGCTACCGACGACAATGACTCAATGACTCTAACTGGCGCTGATTGAAAAGCGGTAACTGCGCCCCTGTCGCCACGGTCATTGAGTATCAATTTATAATTTTCAATGAGTTATAAAAATTCTGTTGATTTGGATTTCAACCAAACCAAAAATTCACCAATAACCAATGACCGATTACCAATTACCCAAATAAATTCGCCAATAACCGATTACCAATTATCCATTACCCAAAATAAATAGTGTAAAATGACGCAACTTATCGGATTAGTAACGTCTCATTGACGTGAGCATTAATAGAGGAGAAATAATAATGGGGATGGAAGACCGTGACGGTGTCATTTGGTTTGATGGCGAAATGGTGCCTTGGCGCGAGGCTAAAGTGCATGTGTTGACGCATACTTTGCACTATGGCATGGGCGTGTTTGAAGGCATACGCGCTTATAAAACCGAGCAAGGCACGGCGATTTTTCGTTTACAAGATCATACGCGACGTTTGTTTGATTCGGCGCATATTTTGGGCCTACCCATGCCTTATGATAAGCAAACCATTAATGAGGCTTGCCGTGCCGCGGTACGTGAAAATGGTTTGGATAGTGCCTATATTCGGCCGATGTGTTTTTACGGTGCCGAGGGCATGGGATTACGCGCAGACAATTTGCGTGTCCATGCCATCATTGCCGCTTGGGATTGGGGGGCCTATTTGGGGGCCGAGGGCATGGAAAAAGGCATTCGCATACACACGTCCTCTTATACTCGTCACCATGTCAACATAACCATGTGCAAAGCCAAGGCTAATGGTAACTATATGAATTCGATGCTCGCTTTACAAGAAGCGTTGGCGAATGGTTATGATGAGGCTTTGTTATTGGATACCGAAGGTTATGTTGCCGAAGGCAGTGGTGAAAATATTTTTATTGTGCGCGACGGCGTTATTTATACGCCAGACTTGACTTCGGCCTTAGCCGGTATTACACGCGCCACTATTTTCACCCTTGCCGGAGAAGTCGGGCTGACGATACGCGAAAAACGCCTCACCCGCGATGAAGTGTATATTGCTGACGAAGCCTTTTTTACCGGCACGGCAGCGGAAGTGACACCGATTCGTGAATTGGATGGGCGCACTATTGGTGCCGGAAAACGTGGCCCTCTTACGGAGCGTTTACAAAGCTTATTTTTTGATGTGGCGCATGGTCGTCATGCGAAACATCAAGATTGGTTAACATTTGTTTAATTGGTCGCGTTTGTAGTAGTCGCTTTAGCGACTCCAACGCAGCCAAAAAGGTTAAAAGATTTATGTGTCTACTTAGCACGCACAAGTTTGAGTGCCGTAACACACCCCGAATTACCCTCTATCGATGTGACTTATACTTCGCACCGGCACAAATTGTGCTTTTGTCATTCCGAATATCGGGATCGTCGGGATGAGACATGACAAAAAAACTCAGTTTATAACGATGCCTAGTATAACTAACTCCCCTCTTGAGAGGGGCTGGGGGGGTGTCTTTGTAACGGTGCTAAGTATATCTTGTTACCAGTTGCTATTCAGTGTTCGCTAGATTGTCCAAAGCTAAAGCTTTGGACTCCATCAGAGTGAGGATATCAATATGATTCATACCGGTACAGCAACCCCAAACGACCAAAAACAATACGATGTCACTAGAAAAGACTTACCATTGCATTGCCCAATGCCAAACATGAGTTTGTGGAATTCACATCCTCGCGTCTTTTTGTCCTTCGAAGAAGCTGCCGATGGCAAAATTAAGTGCCCGTATTGTGGAGCAGACTATGTATTGAAGCGTCAATAAGCGGCGGTTGTCTAGTTCAAATCAGGTTAAATTCGTTGAAAGTACAGTCTCCTTTAGGAGACTTAAGCTTTTAGCCTATCGCTTTAGCGATAGGCTTTCTTTCGGGCATATCCGCTATGTAATCATGTCTATTGCAACTCAAAGTCAACACCCTACCGTGTACTCGCCATTAAAACCATCAAGCATTCTAATTGTCGGCCCTTCATGGGTGGGAGATATGGTAATGGCGCAAAGTCTGTTCAAAGTCCTTAAACGTGAACAGCCCAAAGTGACTATTGATGTCTTGGCACCCACTTGGAGCGAAGGCTTGCTCCAACGGATGCCGGAAGTGCGCTATATCTTTCCTCACACCATTGAACATGGTCAATTGGCATGGCAAGAGCGTCGGCGCATCAGCCAAGAATTGCGTTCTCAAGGCTATCAACAAGCCATTATACTGCCCAATTCTTGGAAATCGGCCCTGATTCCCTTTTGGGCCAAAATTCCTCGCCGCACCGGCTATAGAGGCGAAATGCGTTATGGCTTGCTCAACGACATTCGCAAACTGAATAAATTGATACTGCGGAAAACAGTCGAACAATTTGTCGCCCTCGGAATCCCCCCTAACTCCCCTTTTTCGGGGCCAGGGGGGAATTTAGGCCAACAAGTGCCTAACCCTCGTCTCTCTCCTGGGCAGGTTGAAAAAGTTTTGCAGCGTTTAGGCTTAGAATATCCTCGCCAGCCGACTTTAGCCATCTGCCCGGGGGCCGAATATGGCCCCGCGAAACAGTGGCAGCCGGCCGATTATGTCACTTGTGCCAAACGCAAACTCTCTGAAGGCTGGAAAGTTTGGATATTTGGTTCTCCCAAAGATGCCTCGCTAGGAGCAAGAATTCAGGCCTTGGCGGGAGAAGGCTGTATCAACTTATGTGGGCAAACCACTTTACCAGAAGCGGTGGATTTATTGTCCCTCATGCAATTCGTCATCACCAATGATTCAGGACTGATGCACGTTGCAGCGGCCTTAGATAAGCCCATGATTGCCATCTATGGTTCCTCCAATCCGGGCATGACACCACCGCTAAGCAATAATGCCCATATATTATATTTAGGGCTCAAATGTAGTCCCTGCTATCAACGCACTTGTCCCAAAAAACACCTCAAATGTTTACGTGATATAAAACCAGAGCAAGTGCTTGACATGCTGAAATCGTATGAATAAGAACAGAAAATCAGGAGTCGGCCAACTTTAGTTTGGCAGCCTCTAGTGCAGTAAAGCGGAAATTTCCATACCACCCCACCGCCAACGGCTAAAGCCGTTGGCTAAAAGCATCGTTAAGCTAAAGCCTACTAATCTCTTGTAGTACCCTTTAGGGTACTTGAGCTTTCAGACAGCTAAAGTTTTTCGCGAAAAACTTTAGCTGTTGGCTGAGTAGTACGGGGACTTCCGCGATCCGGCACTGCGCGTGAGGCGATAAATCGCCTACTACAAACGGGCCTTTTCCGTACGATATGGCATTGAGAGTGAGCCTACTAATCTCTTGTAGTACCCTTTAGGGTACTTGAGCTTTCAGACAATTGTTCAGGCTAAAGTTTCCGTTGCGGAAACTTTTGGCTGAGTGGTACGGGGACTTCCGCTTTCCGGCACTGCGCGTGAGGCGATAAATCGCCTACTACAAACGGGCCTTTTCCGTACGATATGGCATTGAGAGTGAGCCTACTAATCTATAATTTCGTAAGTGCAGAGCTTCTTTTGGGTGTGGTTCTAACCTAGAATCGTTGGTTAGGTCAAATGGCGAGCGTAGGTGAGTTGCTTTCCGGTTTGGCAATCCAAATGAGGTTCAAAATACCTTAAACCTACGGTAAAATAACATTATTTATGCGCCCCTTGTGAATTAGGGGCCTTGGGAGATACCCCCTCACAAGACTTCGGTTTTGTGTGCATTAGTTAGCGATTGTTAACAATTGTTAATTAAAATGTATCGGTTCTTATTAAATAACTATACTGAAAGTACAACTTCTTTTAGGAATAAACGGATTTTTTAGGTTTTCCTTGAGCTATTATCTCGCGTAGCGAGTTACTGCGTTTCACATTCAACCCCTACGGGGTTGGGGCCCCTCCCGGCCCCCTCCCCAGGTTTTCCTTAAGCTATTCACATTCAACCCCTTCGGGGTTGAGGCCTTTTTGAGATTGCTTTCCCCAGGTTTTGCTATTCACATTCAAACAACGTGGCGTGTTGATAAGCTATCAACTTTCATCCGTTATATTCAGTAAAAATAAACGACGCAAAGCTAAGTTACTTCGTTTCGTTTACGTCGTTTACGTGACAATTAGCAAGGCTTCCCTACGGTTCGTTTACGTCACAATTAGCTCCGCTGACCTTCGGTTCACACAATTCACAATTCACAAATTATTCCTTTTCCATCGCCGCCAAGGCTTGCGCGTCTACCGCCGCCAGTGTACTTAAATTCACCACCCCACGAGTCGTCACCACCCGGCTTAAAATATGAATCGACTTACGCATACCCAACAAAATCGGGCCCACCGAAACACCCCCACCCAAGGCTTTCAGGGCATTAAAAGTAATATTCGCCGCATCCAAATTAGGCATAATCAGCAAATTCGCTTCCCCTTTCAAATGAGATTTAGGATAAAGACGATTACGGATTTCCTCACTCAACGCCGCATCGGTTCGCATCTCGCCATCACATTCCAACTCTGGCATATTGGCATGAATCAAACTTAAGGCCTCACGCAACTTAGTCGCCGAAGGATTATCAGCACTGCCAAAATTAGAATGAGAAACTAAGGCCACCTTAGGCGTCACACCAAAACGCTTCACCTCATTGGCCGCCAATTGCGTGATTTCAGCAATTTGTTTGGCATCAGGATCATAATTCGCGTAAGCATCCGCAATAAAATAAGTCCCTTTATCCAAAATCAACAACTGCATCGCCGCCGCACACGACACCCCTTCTCGCAAACCAATAATATCCATTAAAGGATGCAAATGCTCTTGAAAAGTCCCCACCGGCCCCGCTATCAAAGCATCCGCCTCTCCGCGCCGTAGCAAGAGCGACGCTAAAACCGTCGTATTGCTACGCACCACCACCTCCGCTTGAGCCGGCCAAACCCCGCGTCGGCCCATCAGATTATGATATTCTTCTGCTAAATCAGTCTCTTGGGCGGAACTTTGCGGATCGATCAGCTTAAAATCAACATCAGGGCGAATATGCAAGCGTAATTGCTTAAGGCGCTGACTAATCACTTTATGTCGGCCCACCACAATAGGATGGGCACACCCCTCATCTATCAACACCTGCACCGCTCGCAACACGCGCCGATCCTCGCCCTCAGAAAAAATAATCCGCTGCGGATTTTCCTTGGCACGGCTAAACACGTTTTTCATCACATGAGCCGAACGGAACATATACTGCGACAACCATTGATGATAAGCCTCAAAATCCTTAAGGGGGCGCGTCGCAACGCCACTCTCCATCGCCGCCTTAGCCACCGCCGGCGGAATAGCCGTAATCAAGCGCGGATCAAATGGCTTAGGAATAATATATTCAGGGCCAAAGTTTAACTCTTCACCACCATAAGCCCTATCCAACACCTCCGAAGCGCCGGCCGTCGCCAGATTGGATTCCGTCGTCGTCACCAAATCCGCAATGGCCCGCACACAGGCTAAGTGCATGTCCTTATTAATTTGCGTCGCGCCCACATCCAACGCCCCGCGAAAGATAAACGGAAAACACAGCACGTTATTGACTTGATTAGGATAATCAGAACGGCCCGTGGCAATAATTGCTTTTGGGCGCACGGCGCGGGCTTGTTCTGGCATGATTTCTGGAGTAGGATTTGCTAAAGCAAAAATTAAAGGCTGCTCAACCATTTTATCGACCATGTCTGGCTTGAGCTGCCCTCCAACGGACAACCCCAGAAAAATATCGGCCCCTTCAATGGCATCGCCCAACGTACGCATATTCGTCTCAATCGCATAAACTTCTTTAGAAGGAGCCATTCCTTTAGGGCGGCCCTTATACACTACCCCGGCCGAATCCGTAACAACAATGTTTTCTTTAGGAAAGCCCAAATTAACGAGCAAATTTAAACAAGCAATAGCAGAAGCCCCAGCGCCCGAAGTCACCAATTTCACCTCAGACAACTCCTTGCCAATCAAGCGCAAACCATTAATGACGGCCGCCCCCACACAAATGGCCGTGCCATGCTGATCGTCATGAAACACCGGAATATTCATGCGCTCCTTGAGCTTTTGCTCAACGAAAAAACACTCCGGCGCCTTAATATCCTCAAGATTAATGGCCCCAAAAGTCGGCTCCAAGGCTGCGATAATCTCAACTAATTTTTCAGGGTCTTTTTCATTAACTTCAATATCAAACACATCAATACCGGCAAACTTCTTAAACAACACCGCCTTACCTTCCATCACCGGCTTAGAAGCCAAGGCACCGATAGAACCCAACCCAAGCACGGCCGTGCCATTACTAATCACGGCCACCAAATTAGCGCGAGAAGTGAGCGTCGCGACTTCCCTTGGATCACGGACAATTTCCCGACAAGCGGCCGCCACGCCCGGCGAATAAGCCAACGCCAAATCACGTTGATTAGCCAACGGCTTAGTCGCCTGAATCGCCAACTTACCAGGATGAGGAAAACGATGATAATACAACGCACTTTCACTTAAATCATCAGACATAATGCCATCCTTTTGTTATCATTTCATGGAGTCCAAAGTTTCAGCTTTGGACGGAAAAACATCAGACAAATTGTTATATACGAACTGTAAATAATTTTTCTGATATCATAAAAATTTATGTGATATCCTTTTTCGACATAGAGGAACCTACCATGCGTAGAAGGCTTTATTTTATGTTGCCTGATGTGGTGCATTGTAAACAACTGGTCACTGAACTACAAAAGGCCAATGTAGCCCAACGCGATATCCATGTTGTCGCACGCAACGACATCCCATTAGAAGGTTTGCACCAAGCCTCGGCATTGCAAAAAACCGAATTGGCTCACGGTTTAGAATTAGGGGCCGGCATAGGCGGCGTCGCCGGGATGCTGGGAGGTGTATTGCCGGTGGTCTTTCCGCCCGCCGGTATCATCTTGGGAGGCGGCGCGATTCTTGCATCCACACTCGCCGGTGCCAGTTTCGGCACGATTGTTTCGGCCTTAATTGCCCGTGATATTCCTAACCATGAGCTGGAAAATTTTCAAACCTGCATTGCACGAGGCCATGTTTTACTAATACTCGACATCCCCACCGATTTAGTTGATGAGATGACGCAATTAATTAGAACCACTCATCCCGAAGCCAAAATTGGTGTCGTCAAACCCACAACTTTACAAACATCCACTGCTTCTTAGGAAATTATCCCCTTACCCTCACCCCATTGGGGAGACACTGCTATACTTAGCACAAATTGCGCTTTTGGAATGAAGACAGATACGAAATCTGGTTTTCATGGCTCAATTGTACTAGCTGCGTGAGACATGACAAAAACTTAAGGAGTGTCTAGTATATTAAGCAAAAGCCAAGGGCTACTGCCCAAGGCTTCGATATCAAAACTCGAATAGTTACAAGCAGTTATTGTTTATCTCGCTTAAGCTTAGAACCTTTCGTTCTTCGCTACGCGAGATATACTTTACACCACAATTTGCGCTTTTGTCATTCCGAGTCCCGACGATCCAGACGAGATGAGGGAACTTGAACTTGAACTTGAGGAATCTATAGCCCGTCCAATAAGATTTCTCATAGATTTTCATAAAAATAATTTCTTTGGCTGCCAACCGCTTTCACCAGTTGTCTGAAAGCTCAAGTCCCCTAAAGGGGACTAAATAATTATCTGAAAATCTCTCAGAGCCGCGAAATGACAGAAAAGCTCAATTTATGATCGAGGCAAAAGTTTTTCATGAAAAACTTTTGCCTCGATCGGTGCTCAGTATAACGAAACATCGTTGAGAGCGAAGCGAGATAAACTTTCGTTCTTCGCTACGCGAGATAAGTTTCGATATCGATGCTTATGGCTTTAGCCATAAGCTTAGCATTGATTGGGGAGAGGGAACACGCCTTTTCCTTATTGAGAAGGTAGGGCGCTTATAGACTTACTCGGTTTGACTCACACCGATAGAGGGAATGCAAGGGGTGTGTTATTTTTCCACCGTTCCTTAAGGAGAACATTATGAAGAAAACTATACCGTTATACTTGGCAATTGTTTTACTCTGTCACATTAATCATGCCATCGCCCATGAATCAACCACCCCGACTCTATCTCCAGAGTTTAAGCTGCATATCCCAATTCTCTACTACAACGCGCCCACAAGCAGTGAACCCTTATGGGTGTGGGCCGATTTAGAACTGGTCCCCAGTGACGACGGTTTTCTGTTTAAAGCCACCGACTATGGTTTTCTTGACTCCGATCCAAACAAGACCGAAACACCGACTGACACCACCACACCGACTGACACCCCAACGGGCGACGAAGACGAACCGGCAGAATTTGCCGGCACAGTTGAAGCACACAATGTTTGGCGGCGACAAGTCGGTGTGCCAGACTTAACATGGTCTAGTGACGCGGCCGCCGTTGCACAAGCCTGGGCCGACGATCTGAAAAATCGAGGGTGTGCCATAGAACACAACCCCAATCGTGGCAACTACGGCGAAAATGTTTACTGGGCATTCGGCACTGAACCCACGCCAAAAGACGTGGTTGACGCTTGGGGAAACGAAATCAACGACTATGATTATGCCACCAACAGTTGTAATTCTGGTAAAATATGTGGTCATTACACCCAAATCGTCTGGCGTGACACCACAGAAGTCGGTTGTGGCAAGGCCTCCTGCGATAGCGAACAAGTCTGGGTTTGTAATTATAGCCCACCGGGCAATTATATCGGTCAAAAACCCTACTAATCCTCATTCCGTTTGTAGTAGGCGATTTATCGCCTTTTTGGGATCAAAGACTCATTCCGTTTGTAGTAGGCGATTTATCGCCTTTTTGGGATCAATGCCATTAAGTTAAGAATAATTCCGTTTGTAGTAGGCGATTTATCGCCTTTTTGGGATCAATGCCATTAAGTTAAGAATAATTCCGTTTGTAGTAGGCGATTTATCGCCTTTTTGGGATCAATGCCATTAAGTTAAGAATAAATCCATACTTCTGAGGGTGAGGCTAAAGGATACAAACATGACAAATATCAAAAAATATCTAAACACTCGGCCATTCACCCTATTAGCAGCAACAACGCTGTTCATCGCTACCGGCACCTCAGCAACCGAGCCGCCTAGCCTGACAGAAATTTACCAAACGCTGCAAAGCAAAACCTTCGTTGACTTGACACATGCCTTTGAACCGGGCATTCCGCATTGGGGCGGTTTTCCCGACGAAAAGCGCGAAACCCTGTTCTGGTATGAAAAAGGCGTTGGCACACTCGGCTCTGGCTTTTTTGCCCAACGCTACACCATCGTTGGACAATGGGGAACCCATATCGATCCACCCGCGCACTTCATCAAAGGCTTGCGTACCGTCGATCAGATCAACCTCAAAGAAATGATCATGCCACTGGTAGTGATTGATGTCCACGAAAAAGTCGCCAACAACCCCGACTATACCATTTCAATGGCAGACATCCGCGCCTGGGAAAGCAAACATGGCAAAATTCCAGAAAAGGCCTTTGTAGCCATGCGAACCGACTGGTCCAAACGTTGGCCTGATCCGGCCGCGATGGCAAACAAAGATGCCCAAGGCATCGCCCACTACCCCGGCTGGAGTCTGGAAGTGCTGAAATATCTCTATGAAGAGAGAAAGATTACCGCCTCCGGCCACGAACCCACCGACACTGATCCTGGCCTTGCCACCAGCAAAGGCGACTACTCCCTAGAAACCTACATCCTGAACCAGAATCACTACCAAATTGAACAGCTCACCAACCTCGACAAAGTACCAGAGGCGGAGGCCTTAATCATTGTTTCTTTCCCGAAACCCAAGGGCGGCTCAGGATTTCCAGCGCGCGTGTTTGCCATTTTGCCATAACAACCTCCGAACTTTGTTGTTTCGGACTTCGAGGCGGAATTCCCTAGAAAAGCCGCAAGGTTTCTGGAATTAGCAAAAATTAAAAACGTGCCAACCCCGAAGGGGTTGAATGTGAAAGAGCTACTGGTGAAACCTGGGGAAAGGGAAAAACCAACCACCACAACCCCGAAGGGGTTGAATGTGAAGAGCTACTGGTGAAACTTGGGGAAAGGGAAAAAACGAACCAACCGCCACAACCCCGAAGGGGTTGAATGTGAATAGCCCCAGGTGAAACCTGGGGAAAGGTAAAAACCAACCGCCACAACCCCGAAGGGGTTGAATGTGAAGAGCAACTGGTAAAACCTGGGGAACAACCAACCGCCACAACCCCTAAGGGGTTGAATGAATGTGAAGAGCTACTGGTGAAACTTGGGGAAAAAGATTTATCGTTCATCAAACATTTACCAAGGGCCGAAAACCACCCGCCAAAATTCGTTTATTTCCTAATTCTTTGTACTCTTTTTATAAAAACAATGCATATAAGTAGGTACGCATAAATCCTTTAACATTTTTGGTGACGGTTTGTAGTAGTCGCTTTAGCGACTATTACCGCTCGTTATGTTAAAAGACTTTTGTTTACCCACTTATGCACATTCAACCCCTTCGGGGTTGGCGTGTGCCCTTTACCTTTACCCCAGGTTTTCCTTAAGGCTATTCACATTCAAACAACGTGGTGTGTGCCCTTTACCTTTTCCACAGGTTTTCCTTAAGGCTATTCACATTCAAACAACGTGGCGTGTGCCCTTTACCTTTTCCACAGGTTTTCCTTAAGGCTATTCACATTCAAACAACGTGGCGTGTGCCCTTTACCTTTTCCACAGGTTTTTCTTAAGGCTATTCACATTTTACACACCGAGGGGTAAAGTGAACGATAAAATAGAAATGCACCCTTAGTGACGTTGTCATAGTCGCTAAAGCGACTACTACAAACGCCGTTATGTTAAAAAACGTTTTTTTACCTACTTATTATGATAACTTCAACTGATTGGCTGCTTCTATTATTGATTGTTTTTGTGTCTTCCTTCATTGGCGCATTAGTTGGTATCAGTGTCATTTTATGGAGTACTCACAATAAAAAAGAGGCCCAAGATGTTCTTGACTTGGTTGAATATAAAGAAAAACCTAGCGAAGAGAAACATGATAAAAACGAAGATGAGGCTCCTATTGTCAAATTCGTCAATAAAATGCTCCACGACGCGATCAAAATGGGCGCATCCGATTTACATTTTGAACCCTACGAGGAATTCTATCGGGTACGTTTTCGTATTCATGGCGTATTAAGAGTGGTTGCCAACCCACCCATTTCTATTTCACGCAAACTCGCCGCACGTATAAAAGTCATGGCACGCCTTGATGTTGCAGAGAAGCGTGTGCCTCAAGATGGTTATATTAAACTCAAACTCCCAGATAACAAGGCAATTGACTTTCTGGTTAGCACATGTCCTACCTTATCGGGTGAAAAAGTGGTTATAAAGTCATTCTGTTTTGACCGTTTAGCTGTTCCGCTCAATATTGACAAGCTGGGTTTTGAAGAAGAACAAAAGCGTCTCTACCTTGAGGCACTCGCCAATTCTGAGGGCCTGATTTTAATCGCCGGGCAACATGGCAGTGGCAGAACCACCACACTCTATACAGGTATTAGCAGATTCAACAAGGAAGGTGTCAACATTTCCAGTGTCAGTGATCTCGTTGAGATTAAGCTGCCAGGTATCAATCAAGTCGAAGTGAATCACTGGAAAACAGGCCTATCTTCTGCTGTCCCACTGAGGGCTTTTTTACGGCAAGATACTGATATTATCTTGGTGGACGAAATCTACTTCGATCCGAAAATTACCCGTCTCGCAATAAGGGCCGCTAACGAAGGGCGCTTAGTCATATCCACTTTACATTGGGATATGGGTTACGAGGCACACGCGGCACGGCCAGCATTGGCTTTTTTGCTTGGTATGGGCCTTCCACCCTTTGAAATTGCTAATTCTGTTAAACTGATCATTACACAACAACTTTGTCGCCGTTTATGTTATCGTTGCAAAGTTGAGCAAGAAATTCCAGAGGCAGTTTTACTGGCCGAAGGATTTAAAAAAGAACAGATACCTGAACTTAAGCTTTATGGGCCATCGAGAGGTGGCTGTGAAGAATGCGCTTATTCTGGATACAGAGGGCGTATTGGCCTCTATCAAGTCATGCCCATCTCCGAACAGATGAAACGATTAATGATGGAACGAAAATATGCCGATGAATTAGTTGAACAGGCCCATAGTGAAGGCATACCAAACTTACGCGAATCGGGGCAAAAAAAAGTGACCGATGGAATCACCTCGTTGGAAGAACTAAATCGTGTTGTTCACAAAGACTAATTGTATTTTTTGTACGACAAGTATTTTTGTACGACAATATTTTTTTTTAAAGAGTTTGTCATCCTTGTTTATATTCAATCCTTGTAGTTATAGTGAGAGTACAACGGATTTTTGGAATAAACGGATTTTTCAGAAAAGGTGTTGGATTTTTTGAAAGTCGCGGTTTATACTGCAAAACGTCTTCTGTTTTTAGCAGTGCAAAGTATAACCTACTAGTGCAAGAAAGCGGAAATATCCAGACCACCTCAGCCAACAGCTTTCACCAGTTGTCTGAAAGCTAAAGTACCCTAAAGGGCACTGCAAGAGGCTCAGTAGGCTTTAGCTTAACGATGCTTTTAGCCAAACGCAGTAACTTCCGCTTCCGCAGATAACGGCTTCAGCCGTTGGCGTTGGGGTGGTATGGAAACTTCCGCCTTACTGTACTAGTGCAAGAAAGCGGAAATATCCAGACCACCTCAGCCAACAGCATTTTAGGCTAAAGTTTCGCTCCGCGAAACTTTAGCCTAAACCGTTGTCTGAAGAGCTACTGTACCCTAAAGGGCAATAAAAATCCTACTATTGGGTAGTCCCCTTTAGGGGACAGTGGATCGATGCGCAGAGGAACCGCTCATGGCTAAAAGCGGGGGTAGGTTAAAACCTACTAACTCAGTGCCCTGATACGTACTTAAGCTTTTAGTGGCTGTAGATGGTATGGAAACTTCCGCTCTCCTGCACTAGCAAGGCTGATAAATTCGGCTGGAGATAATGAGATGAGAATTGACCGACTTGAAGTCAAAAATTTCAAAGGGTTTGAACACAAAATCATTGACTTTTCACCACAATTTAATGTGCTAACTGGTGACAATGGCAGCGGTAAGACGGCCGTTTTAGATGCTTTGGCTGTCGGAATAGGTGCATTACTATTAGGTTTTGATGGCATTAATACTCGCCCCATCCGCGATCATGAAGTACGTCAGGTATCCGATACCAAAAGTCAGCGTACCAAACATCATAAACAGTACCCGGTTGAAGTGCATTGCCTCGGAACGATACGTGATTCAGAAACAATCAGCTGGAAGCGTCGCATAAACACGACCACTGGAAGAACAACACGCCAAAATGCTAACGAGATAGCTCAATATGCGGGGCAGTTACAGGAACAAGCGAGAAAGGGTGAACCGGTTGTGTTACCTTTACTGAGCTACTATAGCACTGCTAGGCTGTGGCTTCAAAAGAAAGAAAAAGTAAAAACGGTTAAACGTGCATCCTCTACAATCGGATATATAGATTGTCTGGAAACCGCCAATGCTGAAAAAGTCTTGATGGCTTGGATAAAAACCATGACGATTGCCGAAAGACAGCGAAAAACCCCGGTCGATTTACTAGAAGGATTAAAAGAGGCCGTCAAAAACGGCTTAAAAGAAGAAAGATGTGAAGACGTCTACTTTGATGTAGAAACTGATGGACTCCTAGTCACTTTCACCAATGGAAAAATCCTGCCCTATCACTTCTTGAGCGATGGGCTACGTAACATGTTGCTTATGATAGCCGATATAGCTTATCGGGCGGGTGAACTTAATTCACACTTGGGAAAGAGAGCGGTATTGGAAACCCCCGGTGTTGTGCTAATTGATGAACTTGACCTATATCTGCACCCTAACTGGCAACGGCGAGTGGTGAACAATTTACGGGAAACTTTTCCAAAAATCCAGTTTATCACCACGACGCACTCTCCTTTTATTATCCAATCTATGCCTAAAGGCGAATTGATTGATCTCAATGAGCATGAACAGGCTGCTAATTGTGAATTGTGAATGGTGAATGGTGAATGGTGAATGGTGAATTGTGAATGGTGAATTGTGAACCGAAGGTCAGCGGAGCTAATTTTTAATGAAAAGCTAATCTATAAGTTATTGTTTTTTAATTGATTTATAGGGTGGGCAAGCGGGCACTCGGAACTCAAAAAAGACCACCATCTTTCTGCTTAGCACCACCACCATCTTGGCTCTACCAATCAAATGGAGGCGCGAAGAGGGCCATAGTCTAATTTGAAAACTGAAGAAGTCTTTTATGGCCCTCAAATCTCGCCAAATAACCACACATAATGCAAGGCTAATAAAGGCGCGAAGAGGGCCATAGTCTAATTTGAAAACTGAAGAAGTCTTTTATGGCCCTCAAATCTCCCAAATAACCACACCTAATGCAAGGCTAATAGACAAACGATTGTGGACACGCTTGTTGTCCAAAGAGGATCGCTTAGCACAAATCCAAGAATGAGACGACAGGAGTCCAAACTTGCTTGGTTTATCGGCAAGCCAAGCGATCAGTCTATTTTATCGGCAAGTACAATTACGCCAAGGTTTGCCGTTTGAAACCGAAAACCTTCCCAACAATACCACTGCCTTGAACGAGGCTGAAGCTAGTGCAGGAGAGCGGAAGTTTCCATACCATCTCAGCCAACATGTCTGAAAGCTAAAGTACCCTAAAGGGCACTGCAAGAGGCTCAGTAGGCTTTAGCCTACTTTCGCTTTTAGACAACGGCTTTAGCCGTTGGCGTTGGGGTGGTATGGAAACTTCCGCCTTCCTGCACTAGTGGCTATGGAGAGAGGAGTCTATTATTTTTTCGCCAAGCATAGAATGACAGTAAAAATTAAATTTCTTGTCCTAGCCGATTTCCATAATAGGATGACGGGCAATTTTTTGGGTTTTTTTTGAGGTAAAGCTAAAAAAATAAATGGCATGATACCAAGCTTTTCCGTTGATTATTATGATTAACTCTTGATTATAATAGACGATTTAAAAATAGAGGCCTATTGGCCGACAATGTATAGATAACTTTTTGGCCTGTCTCGTCTAGAAGGGATACCCCTTTTCAAAAACTTTAATTGTTAATCACTATTATCTAACTTATTCTTTTAAAAGACAATTTTTGAGTTTTATTAAAAATGACGGCACTTATGACGATTTAATGGTATTACCTCTTATAATATTAATCCCTATTTTTAGTAAGACTATTACCAAAATACGCGGCTCTCTGAGGGTAGCTTTTTTGAGTAAAAAGAGCTAATTTTATTAAAAATAACGCTATTTATTAATTATTAACAATAAGCGCTCATTTAACTCACTTAAATTTCGATTTATTAGAAAATTTACGGGGGTTATATTTTTGAAATGTTGTTTATTTAGATAACACAACTTGTTGTTAAATTTAGAAATTTTAATAGTTATTAGAGCATAAAGGCCGTTAAATCATCAAGGCAGGAGTCAGTCATCCCGCTTTTATTCAACTGGTTGCGGCGGAGTATTGGGATGCCCGTTATTATAATTTTACAGTTAATACCGATGCGATTGAACAATCGCTCCGTGAGCATTATCAAGATTTATGGCAACATCGAACTGATGCCGAACGCCAGTTATTGTTACAAATTGCCAAGCATCAGACACCCGAAGACAGTTCAACCTTAATGAATCTCCGTCAACGGGGTTTAGTCGATGTTCGAAATCAATTGTTTGCGCGTTTTTTTGAGCAAGTGATTAATAATGTCAATCGCTAAAGTGTCCAATGAGTCGGCCAGATTTATCTTGGAACGGCCCAAACTTCCTCATTTTACCCGTCAAAACAAAGTTGATAAGGTACTAGACGAGAGCCATAACGTAAAATAACAACAACAATCCCACCCAACTGTTGTTTCGGGAATGACATAAGGAATTCCAGAAACTAACATGTTGTTTAACTTGGTTTTTATTGACATGATAACAAAATATTTTTTTTGACTATTAAACCCTTAACATTAATAGGTTAATAACCTGAAAATTGTGGGCCATAGAGTGAAATGAGCAAGTTTTGCTTGTTTGTTTTTTTTTAACTGATTGATTTAAAAGTCATTCTAAATAACTATTTGATAGAATTAATAATTCTATAAGTCACTGATATTTAAAGTAGAACTCACGTTGCTAAATAACAACACAACAACAGGAGATAACAGAAAATTTTGCCCACATTTTGCGTCATGCTTGGTTTTGGCCGATAGAATTTTGGCTGCGGCCTTTGACGGTGATTGATAGAATTGAAGAATTCGACTGGGCTGAATTTTTTGCAGCTTTGATAGGTGGTGGGTTATGGGGCGCATTAGTGGGCACAGTGCTTTGGTTAATAAATGGCGATATCCATAGTATTTGGGTAACCGCGGTAGCAGTAGCGTTAGCGGGAGCGGGAGCGGTAGCGGTAGCGGAAGCAGCAATGCCACACAGTTTGCGGAATTAGAAACAAATAATCCCCCCGCCTTTGGTAAAGCCGTCGTCTAATAGCTGAAGTGCCCTAAAGGGCACTGAAGACTCAATGCCATATCGTGTGCTTATGAAAAAATCCTGAATTTACCAGTCCCCTTTAGGGGACTTTAGCTTTGAGACAACGGTTCAGGCTAAAGTTTTTCTCCGAAAAACTTTAGCCTGAATAGCCGTTGGCTCTTTGTCGTTTATTTGTTAACTTAATGGCATTGAGTCATCAACTGGAGTCCAAACCTTTAGGTTTGGAAAAACGTGTCGCTCTGAAAAAATCCTGAATTTACCAGTCCCCTTTAGGGGACTTTAGCTTTGAGTCTTTCTCGTTTATTTGTTAACTTAATGGCATTGAGCGGAAGCAGACGTGGGAGCGGGAGCGGGAGCGTTAGAGTTAGCGGGAGCGTTAGCGTTGGCGGGAGCATCTAGTTTTATCTTCTTTCCATTAACCTCTATTGAACAAGCCCCTATATGGGGAATAGTATTAGCATTTTCTTTTGGTATAGGCATAATTGCTGGTTTCTTTGGTGATTCTTCTTCAGACGGGCTATGGACAGTAAAGACAAACTACAATGTCGACTTAAAAACAACTAGCCAAACAACATTCTTATGGATATTGTCTGGTGTTTTTTTTGTAATATTTTTAGCGATAAAATTAGTTTCCCAGGTTCTCTCTGACGATTTAAACCAAAAACTCAATATACTCGCTTATTTTATACTATTAGCCCCTATCGTCTGGACGGGTTTATTGCTTTATCCATTTGTGGCATTAATCGCATTATGGCAATTCCGCCACAGCCAAGTCCAAACTTTCACGCCGGAAAAATTACACTTAACTGCGCCATTTCGTTGGCAAAGTTTTGCCTATCCTTTGCCAGGATTGCGCCGTTATTTATTTCAACTGGCTCAACAACATGACGTAGTTACCGCTTTAATGGTTATACAACAGGTGCAATTGTGGACTTTACAAATGGCTGCTTCTCGCAAAGCGGCACAAGATTTAGCCAGTCATCCAGAGACAGCGATTGCTTTTTGTGGCGAAATGGCTATCCAAACTAATAATGCGACTTTATTGCCAGTCAGTCTGACTGGAAATGTTGGACGCGCCGTTGTTGTGTTAGCCAAACCACAATATGAAGAAAATGAACAACCATTAGCACTATGGGTAGATGATTTTCCACCACCAACACCGCTTTTGGGAAGGTTGCCATTCTTTACCACTCAAAAACAGAAGCAGTTAAAAGATTTCAAAAAAAACCGTCAATCATCTTTATCGGAACGGCTTGAATATGCTTTGCAAGTATTACAACCTTGTCAAGATTATCAAGATATAATCGCTTACCAGACGTTGTTGAGTACTTGGTTGCAATACGCCAAAATCAAGCATTTAGGCGATATTTTATCTATTGCTGAACGATCAGTTTCCGTTCCTCCAGAGTATCCACAATGGATGCAAGGCGGTTGGACAATCTTGCAAGACATCACCAACCAAATCACCGAACTTAAAAATTACCGCCGCTTAGAATCAGCAGAAGCACGGCGACAATATTTGACGCGCCTACAGAAAAAACTGAGTGCGTTAGAATGGAAAAACTTACCCAACTATTGGGCAAACATTGGCAAAGAATTGGTAACCGATTGGACAACGGTACTCGACAAAGCCAAAAAACAAGCCCGCAATTACCTGCGTTTAGAAATTGATTTACCCAAAAATAGCTTATTATTAGGCAAACAGCCGCTCAATCTCCGGGTTCATAATCCTACTAGCTTGGTAGCCGAACACTTACTCATCCAAATGCAAGAAACAGAAGGACTCTTTTGGTGCCACGATAGCACCAAACACCCAATCTTAGAAGGCGGCACTCACACCGACTTACACCTAGAATGTCAAATCTTAACCCCAGGGCGTTATACCATTCGTGGACAATTAACCGCCCAAGACTTAGACGGCAACCCGTTTCAACAACCGTTTGATTTTCAAATCACCGCCGCCGAAGCGGCTGCATTTATAAAGAGCCCGATTATCAACCCTACGTGGTAGGCGAATGCTTAAGCAATGACCGTACCTTTGTCGGGCGCACCGCTTTATTCGCTTGGTTAGCCAGTCTCTGGCGACAACCCGAAGGCAAGCCCACCGTTGTATTAATCGGACAGCGGCGTATCGGTAAAACCAGTTTGCTGCATAAAATTGAACGGGCCGGCTTGGCAAATACGCAGCTTGTTCCAATTTTCATTAATATTCAAGATATTAGCAGCGAATCTGATTTTTTAACCACGACTTGCAACATGATGGCAGTGGCGATAGGGATGGACATCCCCACGCTGGATAAGGCCGAGCCTTATGTAGACTTTAAACGCTTTCTCGCCCAAGCCAAACAACCATTGCAAGGTCGTCGCTTTTTGTTGATGTTAGACGAGGCCGATTTAATACCCGACAGAAAGTTAGGCGACTTGCTTCCCGGCTTTTTGCGGAGCTTGATGCAACAGCACAATTATCCTGCCGTCTTATTATTTTGTGGTACCTTTGCCTTAAAACGCGCCGCTTGGGACTACTCGTCGATTTTATTTAACACGGCCCAATTTAAAACCATCAGCTACTTATCGGCCCCAGAATCGGCCGAACTGCTCCAAAAACCCGTGCGCGACATTCTCGAATTTGATGACTATGTATTAGAACAAGCCCACCAACTGACAAAAGGCCAACCATTACTATTGCAAAGCTTAGGCGCGAATTTGATTGACGAATTTAATAACCTCGTCTGGGCTGGCGAAGAACGCAACAACTACGTCAACTTCAAAGACTTAGAACACGCCGCCCAAATCCTAGTCCAACAACAAGACAATGCCGCCTTCTTAGAACATTGGATACACAGCGACGTAAAAACCCACCGTGTCTTATCGGCCCTCGCGTGGGCCACCGACGAACTCAATCGGCCCCAACTCGACATTGACGGCCTTCTGTCCGCCCTGCGCGAAAACGCTCTCGACTTACCGCGCAAACCCGTCTTTGATATAGTACAACGCCTAGTCGATGAACAGATATTAGAAAGCACCGGGCCGGCCTATCGGTTTGCTGTGCCGTTATATCGGCGCTGGATAGCATGGCGGTGGAAACCAACAACCGTGCGAGAAGAAGGCTTGGAAGATTAGGGGCCAAAATAAAACGATTTACCCCGAAGGGGTATATTAATGAAAACTGAAAACTGAAAACTGAAAACTGATCATTTTACTGTGAAAATACCCATATATAGTACAACGGATACGCGTTCCGAAACGGATTTTCATATTTGGGGGTGGCGAAATAATTTAGCCATGACGATTTATTCATAAACAAAATTTTCATAACGAGTTATTGGCCCATTTTCATTTTCACGGTTTTGAAGTACGTTCTGTATAGAATGTGAATAGTGATTGAGAGGCCCCAACCCCAAAGGGGTTGAATTAACAATGAAAAATGAATAGATTAGAGTTGTCCATTAATAAGCTAATTCCTTGATTTTTATTTAAAAGTATATCGTTTTTTCAATGGGTTACGTTTATTTAGGGTGTCCTACTTGCCCTACAGACTTTTCTGATCTTGCCGCCCAAACCTTAATATTTCATTTGGGGGCCAGGTTTTCAAATTAATTGGGCCCGTTTTTGTGAATGTACTTTCACAGTTTCTAAAACCGAGTGGGTTCTTTTGAGGGCCAGGTTGTCAAATTAATCCAATTGATTTAATTCGTTTATCCGCGTAATTCGTTGTACTTACTTAATTAATTCGCTTATCCGCGTAATTCGTTGTACTTAATACTTAATTCGTTTATCCGCGTAATTAGTTGTACTAAATTCGTTTATCCGCGTAATTCGTTGTACTTAATACTTAATTCGCTTATCCGCGTAATTCGTTGTACTTAATACTTAATTCGTTTATCCGCGTAATTCGTTGTACTTACTTAATTCGTTTATCCGCGTAATTAGTTGTACTTAATACTTAATTCGTTTATCCGCGTAATTCGTTGTACTTACTTAATTCGCTTATCCGCGTAATTCGTTGTACTTACTTAATTCGTTTATCCGCGTAATTCGTTGTACTTAACCGTGAAAACGGGAATGATCCCCCCAAGTCTTGGTACAATAATAGAAAAAAGGCGATAAATCGCCTACTACAAACAATAAACGAGGCGATGAATCGCCTACTACAAACAAACGATTTAAGTATCGATTAAGAATCTGCCGCCCGCTTGCCCACCTTATAGTTAAGGATAAAATGATGATTTTAAAAAAGATTCAATTAACCAATTTTCGTTGTTTTAAACAAATATCGGTCGATTTACATCCCCATTTAAATGTCTTTGTCGGAGAAAATGGTCAAGGGAAAACGGCTATTTTAGACGGTATTGCCGTTGGTTTAGGCGCAGTGCTCACGCATTTGCCCAATGTCAAAGGAATCAGTTTTCGTTCCAATGATCGTTGGCAAGAACTGCCCACCATCAGTGGCGGTACCATACTGACTCCAACCCAGACAACGGCCCTCAATCAAGCACCTTATGTTCGTGTGAGGCTGGAAAGTACCGATGGCATCACTTGGGATAGAACTGAAAAACGTGATCGCAGCAAACAAACCCAGCAACAGATTCCGCCGGATAAAAAACTCAATGAACTGCATCATTTTCTGGAACACATTATCAACGATATTCAAGCAGGTTTGCCTACCAATCTGCCCGTTATGGTTCATTATGGCACTGATCGAGCGGGCCGTTCCAGTTTATCGGCTTCTCAACAAAGTTATTTTAATAAAACCTTCAATCGTTTTAAAGCCTTAGAAGAGGCCATGAAACCCAACTCGCGTGTCGATTTCATGCTAGAAGGCTTTGCATTTCAAGAAGATATTGAACGTCGTGAAAAAGAAGATCGAGGTGATTTTGAATATCGACAACCTTTATTGGAATCGGTTCGTCAAGCGATTTACCAAATCATTCCCTATTGCACAGATATTCGTACTACCATTAGCCCATTGCGTTTGAGAGTCACCCTTGAACCTATCAAGAGCCAACCGAACCTCTTGTTCCTTGATCAATTGAGTGATGGCTATCGCGCTATGTTAGCATTAGTTACTGATTTAGCGTTTCGGATGGCACATGCTAATCCACATCTTGAGAACCCGTTACAAGCAGAAGCGATTGTTTTAATTGATGAAGTCGACTTACATTTACATCCCCAGTGGCAACAAACGGTCTTGCCCGATTTACTGCAAACATTTGAAAAAACACAATTTATTGTCACAACGCACAGCCCTCAAGTGTTGACCACCGTTGAAGAACCTGAATGTATTCATGGCCTCGTTTGGGAAAAGGGTCTCGTTCATATGAAACAACCCAATTCTTGTTATGGTGCAGAAAGTTCCCGCCTTCTTAAAGATATTTTAGGCGTTGAACCCCGCCCTCAACAAACAAAAATGGCATTAATGCTAAAAAAATACTTTCAACTGATTGAACAAGATAAAGGACAAGAACAAGGGGCTTTAGACATTCGCGCTCAATTAGAAAAATGGTCACGGGGCGATGAGATGAAACTGGTTAAGGCCGATATGGAAATTCGTCGCAGAAAGGTGTTTGGCGCATGAAACATATTCCACTTGGACAAGAACCAGCCTACTTAGCCACGTATCGCCAAAATAATCCTCATGGTATATGGGATGACTTCAAAAATGAAGTCTCCGCTTATCAAGCACTGTTGGACGAAATGATAAAGCGACAATATGGACTATGCGCTTATTGTGAAATTGATTTGAAAAACGATGGTGTCACGATAGATCAATTGGTAGAACACTTTCACCCCAAGCAAGACTCAAACGAATCTCATAATTGGGGGCTGGATTTTCATAATTTGCTGTTGTGTTGCAAAGGCGGTTCATATCCCTATCATCCTAAAGGTGAAGAAGAAGGACGATTTTTGAAACCGCCTTCAAAGAACCATAGTTGCGACCATAAAAAAGGCAAAAAAAGGCCTTATGAAATTTGTATTTTACATCCCAATGACGTACCCAAGTTTCCCATTATTTTTCGGCTGGAGCGCAAAAATCTTGACAGCGATTTTCCCGAAGCCCTTTTATTACCCCATGAAGAAAATTGCCAAGCGGCTAACATTCCTGCTGATAGGGTACAAAAAACGATTGATGAGCTCGGATTGAATTGTGAGCGACTGAGGCGAATAAGGGGAAAAGTACTGGATGAGATAGATGAACAACTCAACTTGATTTTACAAAGTGATGGTAACCCAAAGGACTTGATTTCTAAATTTCTTTCACCCATACCGCAAACAAAAGATACGCTATGGCCTTTTTTTACCACGATTCGCTTATACTTTGGCACTGAGGGAGAAAAGTTTCTTTTACAAAACTATCCAAACTATAGTTATTCTTAAATGACTTAGAAAACGCCACCCAAGTATTGGTATAATAACTAAGAAAAAAAGGCGATAAATCGCCTACTACAAACAATAAACTTTAAGGCGATAAATCGCCTACTACAAACACTACAAACAAACGAAAAATATGAAAAAGAGTGAAAGTGTTGTCTACATTCTGCGTCATGCTTTGTTTTGGCCTCTCGAATTTTGCTTGCGGCCTTTGATGGTGATTGATAGATTTAAAAAAGCCGAAGGGGCTGAAAATGAATTTTTGGCTGCTTTTATAGGTGGTGGATTATGGGGCGCATTAGTTGGCACAGTGCTTTGGCGAATAAACGGCGATATCCATAGTATTTGGGGAACTGCGGTAGCAGTAGCGGCTGTGGCTGCGGGAACGGCTGCGGGAACGGGAGCGGTGGCGGTAGCGGGAGCGGGAGCGGTAGCGGGAGCAATCTCGGTAGCGGGAGCCGTAGTGGGAGCAGGTGCGGGAGCGGTAGCAGTCGCCGGTGCGGTAGCGGTAGCTGGAGCGGTAGCGGTAGCTGGAGCGAGAGCGGGAGCAATCTCGGTAGCGGGAGCGGGAGCGGGAGCGTACATACTATTTATATTTGCTATTGGTATTACACTAGGTTCGTGGTTAAACTTAACCATTTTTGAACTGTTTACAGCCATTATTGGTGTAATGCAACTCATTGCATTAATACTAATTGCCAATCATTCTGAAAACAAGTTGGGTAAAACGACATTTGTTATTACATGGTTAGTAGGACTACCCATTGTTGGTTTTGCCTTTTTTCCATCAACCTCTATTGGACAAACCACCCTCTGGGGAATAGTATTACCATTTTCTTTTGGTATAGGCATAATCGCCGGGTTCTTTGGTGTTTCTTCTTATGGACTGTGGATAGCCAAGAAAAACAACAATGTCAGACTCAAAAAGACTGCCCAAATCACACTATTAGGTCTTTTTTATGGCTTGTTTATGATACTTGCTTTAGGATTATGGCTATCTACTCCAATGCTCTCTGATGAGTTAAGCCAAAATTTCGAGAGACTCGCTGTCTTTTTAGCCTTAGCGCCTTTCGTCTGGACTGGTTTATTTCTTTATCCATTGATGACATTGGTTGCATTATGGCAATACCGTCATAGCCAAGTCCAAAAATTCAGTTCTGAAAAACTTCACTCAACTGCTCCATTTCGTTGGCAGACTTTCGCCTATCCTTTGCCCGGATTGCGTCATTATTTAGTTAAAATGGCTAAACAACATGATGCCAACACCGCCTTATATGCGATACAACAGGTGCAGTTGTGGACTTTGCAAATAAGTGCGTCTCGTCAAGCGGCACAAGATTTAGCCAGTCATCCACAGACAGCTATCGCTTTTTGTGGTGAAGTGGCGATACAAACTAACATTGTTACATTGTTGCCATTAAGTGTCACCGGAAATGTAGGACGTACCGTTGCAGTATTGGCTAAACCACAATATAAAGAAGATGAACAACCCTTGAGACTATGGGTAGATGATTTTTCAGCAACACCGAGTTTTGGAAGAAGGCAACTGTCTACCCCTCAAAAACGGGATTGGTTAGAATATTTCAAAAAAAATCGTCACTCCTGTTTATCTGTACGTCTTGAATATGCTTTAGCCACCTTGCAAAACTGTCAAAATTATCAAGATATTACCGCTTACCAGACGTTATTAAATACTTGGTTGCAATACGCCAAAATAAAGTATTTGGGCGATATCTTATCTATTGCTGAACACTCTTTTTCCGTTTCCCCAGACTGTCCGCAATGGATGCAAGGTGGTTGGCGCATTTTGCAAGATGTCACAAATCAATTGACTGATTTAAAAAGTTACCGCCTCTTAGAATCAGCAGAAAGCCGGCGGCAATATTTAACGCGCCAGCAGAAAAAACTACGTGCTTTAGAATGGAAAGACTTACCCAACTATTGGGCTGCCATTGGTAAAGAATTGGTAGAAGATTGGATAGCACTATTCAAACAAGAAAAGCAACAAGCACGACAAATACAAGAGTTTCTGCATTTAGAGATTGACTTGCTGCAAGATAGCTTATTATTAGGCAAACAGCCGTTCAATGTTCGTGTTCACAATCCTACCAGCGCGATAGCCGAACATTTATGCATACAAATGCAAGAAACAGAAGGTGTCTTTTGGTGTCACGAAGGTACAAGACACCCAATATTAAAAGACGGTGCTCACACTAACTTGCACCTAGAATGTCAAATTGACACGCCGGGGCGTTATGTCATTCGTGGACAATTAACAGCGCAAGATTTATACGGCAGTCCTTTTCAACAACCGTTTGATTTTAAAATCACAGTTGCAGAGGCAGTACGCGCTTACACTATCCCGGCTTCTCAACCCTACGTGGTAGGCGAAGAGTTAAGCGATGACTGTTCTTTTGTTGGGCGTACCGATTTATTAGCCTGGTTAGCCAGTTTGTGGCAGCAACCCGAATGCAAGCCTACCGTTGTCTTAATCGGACAACGGCATATCGGTAAAACCAGTTTGTTGCGTAAAATTGAACGGAGCGGATTGGCCTATACGCAGCTTATCCCTGTTTTCATTAATATTCAATCTATTAGCCGCGAATATGAGTTTTTAACCACAACGATCAACAGGATGGCAGCAGCCATAGGTATGGACATCCCCACGCTGGATCAGGCTGAGCCTTATGGAGACTTTAAACGCTTCCTCGCCCAAGCCAAAAAACCGTTGCGAGGCGGTCGCTTTTTGTTGATGTTAGACGAGGCCGATTTAATACTGGACAGAAAGTTAGGCGACTTGCTCCCCGGCTTTTTGCGGAGCTTGATGCAACAGCACAATTCTCCCACCGTGTTATTGTTTTGTGGTAGTTACGCCTTAAAACGCGCCGCTTGGGATTCGGCCTCTATTTTATTTAACACCGCCCAATTTAAGGCCGTCAGTTATTTATCGGCCCCCGAATCGGCCGAATTGCTCCAAAAACCAGCGCAAAACATTCTCGAATTTGATGACTATGTGCTAGGGCAAGCGCACCTATTGACGCGAGGGCAACCGTTATTATTGCAAAACTTAGGCGCGATTTTGATTGACGAATTTAACGCGGCTGTCAGGGCCGGCAAAGAACGCAGCAATTACCTCAATTTCAAAGACTTAGAACACGCCACCCAAGTCTTGATACAACAAGAGAACACGGCCTTCTTAGAACATTGGAGACAATGTGGCGTAAAAACACATCGCGTCTTATCCGCCCTAGCGTGGGCAACCGACGAAATCAATCGGCCCCAATTAGACATCGACGGTATTTTGTCCGCGCTGCACGAAAACCGTCTCGACTTACCACAACAACCAATCTTTGATATAGTGCAACGCCTTGCTGATGAAGAGATTTTAGAAAGCAGCGGGCCAGCTTATCGTTTTGCCGTGCCCTTATATCGACGCTGGATAGCGTTACAGTGGGAACCGACGACAGTGCGAGAAGAAAGCTTGGAAGATGTGAATAAAGGGCAACCATAAAGGATTGCCCCTACCGGGTTGGTGTTATTGTAGGGGTAATCCCTTGTGGTTACCCCTTAATCATTATTCACCATTTATTGAATAGTGGGATAGGTTCGAGAAAATGTTATAACCAAAGCAAGCCCCAACGGGGCGAGATTAATATAGCCAGGGGCACCGCCCCTGGAAGCAAGCCCCAACGGGGCGAGATTAATATAGCCAAGGGCACCGCCCCTGGAAGCAAGCCCCAACGGGGCGAGGTTGATACGTTCTTGAAAGGCTCTTACATCGCTCTTATAATCAGCGTCTGCATGAACAACTAAAATGTTATAACCAAAGGCTTTAGCCGCTGCTTGCCGAATTTTCTGTACTCTATCACCCTTTTTATCAACTTCTATTGGAAAAGGTTCAAGAACAGAAATCACCGACGGGCTTCGATTTAAGATAATCTGCTCTGCTGTTCGCAAAATGATTGGTGACAGAAAACGAATATCTGTACTGCCTTCAGGATAGAAGGCGATAACCAATGTTTTCATCTATCTATTCCGGTCAATTTCTATGGGATCACGTTATGATCAAAATCTTTGGTTTGCAAATATCGCTGAACTTCAGACAGTGTCACTTTTTGTTCTTGCTCAGTAATGCCAACAAAACTTGACTGTGATGTGACTGGTATCATCTTGGTAAACCTCAGTGCTTGTTTTTTCTGTGGATCAACTCTGGAAAACAGAGTCGCATAAAGTACGTTGCACTCATTTTTCATATTTTTGAACAGGTTGCCTACCAAAACTGGGGAATGGGTATTGACAATGATTTGCCTCAACGGCATTTCCTTGTCATTTATAAAGTCCGTTGCTAAACCACTTAAAAGTTGGGTCAGATTTTCTAATCTGAACGGATGAATGCCATTTTCAGGCTCTTCAAAACAAACGACGCCTTTATGTAGACTGTCTAATTGAAGTACGCAAAGTGCTAATAATCTTAAAGTCCCTTCTGACAATACCCGAGAGGAGAACTTTCGACCATCTTGTGACATTGAAACCAACACATATTGGTCTTTACTTCTATCTTCTTCAACATCAATAGCTGTAATGCCGGGTAACAGATTATTGATCTCTCTTGAAAGGTCTTTGAGAACATAAGAATCCTCCGTTTTCATTCTAGCCAAGGTGGTAGGCAAATTAGAACCATCAGCCCCAATTAAATCTTTAGCAAGCATCGGGCTTGGTTTTCTGAGTTCTACCGGGTTCAATTGTAGAAATTTCCAGTTTCTCATTTCTTCTCTCATGGCAAAAGCATGAGGAAATTCAGTGTTGGCTACACCGCTCAACACAGTTCGTTCTACTTCATCAGCACGGCTGGCCCTAGCGCTTCCCCTTTTGGTTCCATCACCCCGTAAATAAATAGTAGATATAAGACTGTCAGGATCAGGTTCGGTATTGATATAGGCTATGGCCCGTCCCGTTTTTAGTTTAGACCGCCAATAGTCATTTTTGGTACATACGTAACGTTTATACCAAGTGTCATCAGCTTTTTTAATGGGAACCAATTCCTCTTTGGTGACAGACAATTTTTCTAGCCCTTTTTTATCTTGAACACGCGATATTTCTAAAATAGTTCTTAAACGGGTGTAAGTGAGAGATTTTTCACTACCCCAACTGTCTTTTACCTGTTTATCGACCAATACTTCCACTAGAAAACGCATCGATTTAGCATAATTACCATCAGGATATTGGGTAAACAATTCACGGGCATCGCCCCGTTGTTTATCCCCAACAAAAGCTGACTTAAAATCATTATCCGCTAAACGAGACAAGAGTTGGATGGCATCAAATAGATTACTTTTTCCCGAACCGTTGGCACCAACGATGACAACAAAAGGAGAAAGTTCTATATTAAAGTTATCAAAGGTTTTGAATCCGTCGATTTCAAGCTTGGTAATCATCGCAATTTTATGAACTTTTTTAATTAATAATTAAATATTAAATCAAATTTCTCTGTGAAACTCTGTGTAACTCCGTGTCTCTGTGTTGAAGAATTTCAATTATGGGCCATGACTTAATTTAAAAACATTCAAAACGTTTTATGGCCCCCAAATCAGAACATAACTACATGGAATGCGAATATCGATCTAAAAATGAAAAAGGTATTCCAGCCTAAAATGTTCATTCTTCATTCTTCATTTTTCATTCTTAATTTGCATTAGTTGGGCCTTGTCAAGAATTCGCTGAGTTTCAGTACGCATGTCGTCGAGTTGTTGGCGCTTTTTTTCAGTCAGAGTTTCGTCTTGTTCCCGTTGGTTCTGTAGTTCAACTAAAGTTTTCTGAGTATTATCTAACAATGCGTCAACCTCTTGATGCACTTGTTGCTTGAGTGCGCTAAACCTCTCAGAAATATGGTCATTGACTTGCTGAGCAACTGAGTTCTTTTTCAGTTGATTGTCAATTTCTTTTAGAACTTCGGCTTTATAATCCTTCTTAAATTTATCGACACGAAAACCACCAAATACAGTCTGGAAGAGCCAATTGGCGGCGACGGTTGACAAGACACCGATGGCAATGAGAATCGGCCACGTCATGGTAAGTCCAAAGGCACCTTTTACTAAACCCACACCCATTGAGCCAATACTGCCTGTGCTTCCGAAAACAGCACCTTTCAGCCCCGCGAGCTGGTAGCCAGACAAAATACCACGGAAATTTGTTACAACTGATGCAGTCGTAACAAGTGTATCCCCTACGCTGTCTTGAAGAGTGTTCTTTGAACCTACTTGGACAAATTCCATTTCAATGCGCTGCATGGTTTGAACAATAGCGCCAGCAAAGTCTTGTAGCCGCTCTACTTCCTGCATGAACCCGCGTTGAACTTCGCTTTGGATTTGCTCAGAAAATTTGTCGCCAGCCTTTTGTACGTCATTAGAAATTTTGTTACCTAACTTTTCAGTCAGCGCCTTGGTGTCTTTCAATTCTTCTGGCCGAATATAGGTTGAATCAATGACTTGTTTGGCGACCTTTTTTAACTCATTTGGTAACTGAAGAACTAGAGGTTGCACTTGCTCTTTAACTTGTTTGGCTGCTTCATCAATTTTGGCGATTTCTTCTGTTTTTCTAGTTTGGAGAGAAGCAATGGCTGCAACACTCGTTTCATAAGCTTGATGAAACTGATCTTGCCGCATTTGCAAAGCCTTTTCTTGGAGGTTGATGGCTTTGAGAATTTCGGTGCTGGAAGCGAGTATTCTATTAATAAGAACTTGCAACAGAATTGCGCCATGTTCTTCTTCTTGGGTAAGAAATGGCTCTAAAGTCTTTTCTAATTCGGAAAAGCGGCCTTGGGTGAGCCATTCTGTATTATTGCTTAGTTTCGCTGTCTCACCAATAACGGATTTTGCTTCAATTCGTTGAAAAATATCATTAATCAATTCAATTGATTTGGTGAGCGGGAGCGTTTGGGAAAAGTCGCGCAATTGTTGTAAATCGCTCACTGACGTGAGTACGACTTTTTTGTAATCAACAACGGACGATAAGGGTTTATTATTTGTTGCTAACATATCAAATATTTTCCAAAGCTAAAGCTTTGGACTCCAAATAAAGTCCAAAGCTAAAGCTTTGGATTCCAGACGTTTTCCAAAGCTTTCCAAAGCTAAAGCTTTGGACTCCAAATAAAGCTTTGGACGGAATTACAAAGCTAAAGCTTTGGACGGAAAAAGTTTTCCAAAGCTAAAGCTTTGGACTCCAGCTTTGGATTCTATTACAGTAGTAAGCGTCTTACATCGGATAAAATAAAACTCAAATAACGAGTAAATCGTACTGCCGCGGCGCCGTCAATGACGCGATGATCATAAGAAAGCGAGAGCGGCAACATTAGACGTGGCACAAATTCGCCTTCTATATAAACGGGCTGCATTTTCGAGCGCGATATGCCCAAGATGGCGACTTCGGGCGCATTGATAATGGGTGTAAAGGCGGTGCCGCCGATGCCGCCTAAGCTAGTGATGGTGAAGCAAGCGCCTTGCATGTCGCTGGGAGACAGTTTGCCTTCCCGCGCTTTTTGGCTGAGTTCGCCTAAGTTGGCCGCGATTTCAAAAAGGCCTTTTTTATCAACCTCTTTTATAACCGGTACTACTAAACCTTCTTTTGTGTCTACCGCTACGCCAATGTGATAATACTTCTTCAAAATCAAATTCTCTTTGCTGGCATCGAGCGAAGCATTAAACTCTGGAAAGTCTCTCAATGCAGCGGCACTGGCTTTGAGTAAAAAGGCCAACAGCGTCATTTTGACATGACGCTTTTCAGCTTCTTTCGCTAACTCTTTGCGGAAGGCTTCAAGTTCGGTGATGTCGGCTTCATCGAATTGGGTTACATGAGGAATATTGAGCCAGCTACGATGTAAATGGGCACCAGAGAGTTTTTTGATGCGACTCAACGGGCGCGTTTCAATTTCGCCGAATTGGCTAAAGTCAATTTCAGGGATTTCTGGAATGCCCATACCACCGCCCGTGAATGGAACCGCCATACCGGGCGCTGTGCCTTCTGTCATCACTTGTTTGACAAAGGTTTGTACGTCTTCTTTTAGAATACGGCCTTGGCGTCCACTGCCTTTGACTTTAGCCAAATCAACGCCCAATTCTCGCGCCAAATGTCGGACGGCGGGGCCAGCGTGTGGTTTATAAAATGCTTTTGATTCAAGGGGTTCCACCGGCGGTGGTGGCAAATTCTTCGGCCGTCTCAATTCAGCCATCACGGAAGCGGTGGGCGAACGGGTTGGCGGCGGACTGGCTGGCGGTGGTGGCGCTGCTTGAGCGGGTGGCAAAACCTTATCAGTTTGAAAAACCTCTCCAGTTTGGGCGGCCGTTTCACCTTCGGCGACTTCCATCGCCAAAATCACCGTCCCTTCGGAAACTTGATCGCCAACATTGACTTTCATTTCCTTAACAACCCCGGCATGAGGCGATGGAACTTCTATCGTCGCCTTGTCGCTTTCCAAGCTGAGCAACGATTGTTCAGCCTCAACGCTGTCGCCACGGTTGACCAAAATTTCAAGGATAGGCACCGCCTTGAAGTCACCAATATCAGGAATTTTAACGTCTTTCACAGCCATGTTATGTCCCTCCTTAGACGGTGATTGGATTGGCTTTGTCAGGGTCAATGTCATATTTTTTGATCGCTTCCGTGACTTTGCTGGCCGGTAATTCGCCCATATCGGCTAAGCCTTTGAGAGCGGCGACGGTGATGTGGTAACGATCTACTTCAAAGTATTTACGCAATTGTTTGCGAGAATCGCTGCGTCCAAAGCCGTCTGTGCCAAGCACATAATAGTAACTGTGCGGAATGCAAGAGCGAATTAGGTTTGGATAAGCTTTCACGTAGTCGGTAGCCGCCACTATCGGGCCTTTCCGATCTTTGAGACAGTCGTGAACGTAGCAACTGCGCGGTTTTTCTTCGGGATGTAGCATGTTCCAACGCTGAATGTCTACACCTTGGCGATGCAATTCGGTAAAGCTGGTGACGCTCCAAATATTGGCCGACACGCCAAAGTCTTCGGCGAGTAAAGCACTGGCTGCGATAGCTTCACGCAAAATCGCGCCACTACCCAACAATTGCGCTTTGGGGCCCGATGTGGCACCTTCTTTGAACAAATACATGCCCTTGAGGATGCCCTCTTCTACGCCTTCTGGCAAAGGCGGGTGCGTGTAATTTTCATTCATCGCCGTGATGTAATAGAAAATCTTTTCTTGTTCGTTATACATGCGGCGCAAACCGTCATGAATAATCACGGCCATTTCGTAAGCAAAAGTGGGATCATAAACCACACAGTTGGGAATATTAGAAGCCAACATCACACCATGCCCATCTTGATGTTGTAAGCCTTCTCCCGATAACGTCGTGCGTCCGGCCGTGCCGCCAATCAAAAAGCCGCGTGCCCGCATATCACCCGCAGCCCACGCCAAATCACCGATGCGTTGGAAGCCAAACATGGAGTAGAAAATATAAAACGGTACCATGTTGACACCGTGATTGCTATAAGCGGTAGCAGCGGCTATCCATGAAGACATCGCGCCCGCCTCACAAATGCCTTCTTCGAGAATTTGGCCTTTTTTGTCTTCGTGGTAGTACATGATCAGATCGGCATCTTGTGGCTCGTACAATTGCCCTTGCGAAGAATAAATGCCCATTTGCCGAAATAAGCCTTCCATGCCAAACGTCCGCGCTTCATCAGGCACAATCGGTACGATATATTTGCCCCTTTTATGGTCGCGGGTGAGTGCCGACAGCATTCGCACAAAAGCCATCGTGGTAGACATTTCTCGATCACCACTGCCTTTGAGCATGGCATCAAAAATACTGAGCGCCGGCATTTCGATAGGCGTAGCCGTCTTAGTCCGTAAAGGCAAATAGCCGCCCAACGCTTGCCGCCGCTCATGTAAATATTTCATTTCAGGACTGTCTTCAGGTGGCTTATAAAAAGGCACCTCAGCCAGTTGTTCATCGGAAACGGGAATATTGAAGCGATCACGAAAAGCACGGATGGCATCTTCACCCATTTTCTTTTGCTGATGGGTGATGTTTTGCCCTTCACCAGCGACACCCATGCCATAGCCTTTAACGCTTTTGGCAATAATCACCGTGGGTTGCCCTTTATGCTTCGTAGCCGCCGCATAAGCGGCATAAACCTTGTGTGGATCATGCCCACCGCGATTTAAGCGCCATATATCCTCATCCGTCATCTTGGCAACCATCGCCTTTAATTCGGGATACTTGCCAAAAAAGTGTTCACGAGTGTAGGCACCGCCTTTGGCTTTATAGTTTTGATATTCGCCATCGACACACTCTTCCATGCGTTTAAGCAACAAGCCTTTGGTATCCATCGCAAACAATGGATCCCAATAAGAACCCCAAATGACTTTAATAACATTCCAACCGGCACCCCGAAAATCGCCTTCTAACTCCTGAATAATCTTACCGTTACCACGCACCGGCCCATCAAGGCGTTGCAAATTGCAATTGATGACAAAAATCAGATTATCGAGTTTTTCCCGTGCCGCCAGCGCAATCGCTCCCCGCGCCTCAGGCTCATCCATTTCACCATCGCCAGTGAATGCCCAGACTTTGCGCCCTTCAGTGTTAACAATACCGCGATCATGCAAATATTTCATAAAGCGGGCTTGATAAATCGCCATGATGGGCCCTAATCCCATAGATACAGTAGGGAATTGCCAAAACTCCGGCATCAGCCAAGGATGGGGATAAGACGATAACCCGTTACCGTCGACTTCTTGACGGAAATTAAGCATTTGCTCCTCGGTTATCCGCCCTTCTAAAAAAGCGCGGGCATAAATGCCGGGCGCTGAATGGCCTTGGAAATAGACTAAATCGCCGCCATGATGGGCCGATTTTGCCGTAAAAAAGTGATTAAAACCAACATCATACAGCGTTGCGATGGAGGCAAACGTCGCGATGTGTCCACCAAGCTCAGCACTCTGGCGATTAGCTTGTACCACCATCGCCATAGCATTCCAGCGTATTAATGAGCGGATTTTCCATTCGATTTCAGGATCGCCGGGCGTTGGTTCCTCTTGGTTGTGAGGAATGGTGTTAACATAAGCGGTATTGGCGCTGTGGGGAATATGGGCCCCGGAGCGACGCGCTTTATCAATCAATTTATCCAACAGAAAATGAGCCCGCTCAGGGCCCTCTTTGGCTAAGACGCTTCCCAAGGCCTCCAACCATTCTTGGGTTTCTTGGATATCAATATCAGTAAAATCTGCCATTGAGCTTCCTTTATTAAGTTATCAGTTATCAGTTATCAGTTATCAGTTATAAGTTATCAGTTGTCTATTTAGACGATTCCATTGGAGTCCAAAGCTTCAGCTTTGGCGCATTGTTTTTACTTGATGATCAAGTTTTTAGTCTTCCACCCATAACTACAAGGATTGTATATAATAAGGGATTTATAATAAGGCATTTATAATAAGAGATTTCTCATAAATTTATCGACCTGAATCGAATATTCTTAGCTCTTACTCAATTATATCACCTAAGTCTAAATTTAGAATCGAAAGAATGAATGGCGATCAATCCGCTATGAAATCCTTTTTTATAACGAATCCCTGTAGTTGCTTTATCCTTTTTTATAACGAATCCTTGTAGTTGCTTTATCCGTTATTATAAAACTTGGACATCCAAGATAAATCTTGGACTCCTGATAACGCATATAAGCGTGACTTAAAAAAAATGCCGAAAAACTTTTTTGGCAAAATACTGAGGGATGTCCATCCCTATACACACAAAGTCTCAACCACCGCGTTAACGGTTGACACGAGAATGCCGTCCAAC
>Ga0190344_1000046_pt1 | contig 75610 bp, 37 predicted proteins | sample 48721323_MG_FD_161662 | JGI IMG/M metagenome (GOLD analysis project Ga0190344, IMG submission 161662) | Hydrothermal vent microbial mat bacterial communities from Southern Trench, Guaymas Basin, Mexico - 4872-13-2-3_MG | ecosystem: Environmental > Aquatic > Marine > Hydrothermal vents >... | reverse complement strand
TTAGTCCCCTTTAGGGGACTTGAGCTTTCAGACAACGGCTTTAGCCGTTGGCTGTTTTGAAATTATTTTTCTGAAAATCTATAGAAAGGCTTGTATTCGCCTTATTGGTTAGGCGAAAAGGTGATTTAAAATGACAAACCGACTTCAAGCCAATGGCGCGTGCCGATGGCCATATTTTGATTTGAACACTGTATTTTATGGCCCTCAAACTAGGTCAATAACCATACAAAAAAAAGGGTAAAATTTGGACGGAGAATTCTCCGGTGTGTCCAACTGGTGAGGAATCTTATAATAATAATTTACAGCAACGCAAGAAATGACAGTTTAGTTCAGTTTGTGACAGTGTCCAGTATAGATAAAATAGCGCTTAAAAAAAACCTAGCTCGAAAAAAAAGAAACCGATTGATTCAATAACTCTAATTTTTCATGTTGTGGGGTTAAAAACTTCTGAGGTTGAAGTTGAAGTTTGGCAAACTTCGGAGGTTTGCCTTTTTAATAATTCTCCGCCAATCGCTCAAATTGGAGTTTGATGTTAGAGCGTGTTTCAAAACTTGACTTAACTCATTGTTTTATAAGCAATCTACTATTTTATAAGTGATTGATTCTTGCACTTTTAAAACACTCTTAGCAAGAAGTGTCTAAAGTTTAAGCTTTGGAGGGAAATGGTGTGTTCAAAGCAGCAAGCTTTGGACTCCAATAGAAAAGGTGGGATGTGGGAGTGAGAAAATCGGTTGGGTTGAGTTTCCCCGGGGTAATGGGGTTGTCGGGTGGATTGGCGTAATCCACCCGATATGTTATCGCCACAGTTTAATCGTTTTATCATTGCTTGCTGTGGCGAGTGTGCGTCCGTCTGGGCTGAAGGCGAGAGAATTCACCAGACAATCATGTCCTTGCAGAGTGCAAAGTTCATGATCAATACTCATTTCCCACAGCTTGATGGTTTTGTCCGCGCTTGCTGAGGCGATGATGCGGCCGTCTGGGCGGAAGGCGACTGAACAAACTGAGTGTTCATGCCCTTTTAAAGTACGCAGTGCCTTGCCCGTACTCAAGTCCCACAATTTGACCGTTTTGTCTTCACTTGAGGAAGCGAGGATACGTCCGTCGGGGCTGAAGGCTAAAGAAACCACATAATTTAAATGCCTTTTCAAGGTAGTGAGTTCTTTGCCGGTGCTAACGTCCCATAACTTAATGCTGTTATTAGGGCCACCCGAAGCTAGGATGCGGCCGTCAGGACTGAAGGCAATAACATTTACCCCCTTGAGTGTGCGAAGTTTTTTGCCGGTACTTACCTCCCATAGTTTGGCAGTTTCGCCTTCTGAGGCAAGGATGCGTCCGTCGGGACTAAAGGCGACCATTCTCACGCCAAGATCATCTCCTGGCAAAGTACGGAGTGCCTTACCTTGCTTCACATCCCACAGTCTGATGGTGTTGTCATCGCTGCCAGAAGCAAGGGTGCGTCCATCAGGACTAAAGGCGACTGTTCTCACTGGGGCCTCATGTCCTTTTCGCCACCATTTTTTTTGGATAGTGCGGAGTTCTTTGCCCTTACTTACATTCCACAGTTTGATAGTTCTATCCTCGCCACCCGACGCGAGGAGGTGTCCGTCGGGACTAAAGGCGACAGAGTTGACCCAATCCTTATGCCCTTGCAGAGCGTACATGACTTGACTTGGCAATCTTTGCATATTTTCAGGCAGTTTGTTGCCGCAAAGGATTGATGATGAGCGTAAATCTAATGGGTTTGGCCGCCATAATTCATCGTACTGACAATTAAACAGTTGGGGTAAAGCACCGCGCATTTGCCAACCAAGGTATGACACACCGTTATGACTAAACAACATCGATGTCATATCGGTATGAGTCTCATTGGCAGTCAAATTCACAGGGCGGATGTCCATTAACACTTCCCAAGGACTTTTTGCCAAGGCCTTTTGCATCTTCTGAGGCGTAAAAATCATCGCCGAGGACAGTATTTCTTCCCCGACGGCACGTTGCACCGGCTCCAAGGAGGCGCGAACATCGCGCAAATCGTCCACATACCGCTGACGGGATTGACTGACATCCAGCACACTGATGGCGTTGGGTGCATACAAAATCCTCTCCGAGAGACGCTCAACATCCACAGCCATTTGTTCAAGGTATTGTGTGGTGTTGTCTTGGTTGCCTTTGATAATGCCACTGACTCTTTGGTAGAAATCGTGGCCGGTGTGAGAGCCTGACATAATAGAAATAAGATTCTCCGACATAAAATGTGTACTCCTGTGTTTGAATTTGTCAGCTTCATCCGGTTTACCTTAATAGGATGAAGGAGATATTGGAGAGATTCTTTCCCCCCAAGGGAAATTTGCTTTCCTTTGTTTATATGATTGACGATTTTGCGCCCAAAAACAAGAGGAATGATCAGTGATCAGTTATCAGTTATCAGTTATCAATGATCTTTCTTCGCTGTGCGATTTTTTCAGTTATCTGTGATCAGTTATCTGTGATCATTCTTCGTTGTGCGACTTATACTAGACATCGAAGAAGTTTTTTGTCATGTCGTTTGAGCTCTCACAATGGAGTCATGAAAACCAGATTTCGTATCTGTCTTCATTCCAAAAGCGCAATTTTTGACGATGCAAAGTATAAATAGCGAAACGAAGTAACGAGCGAAGCGACTTAAATAGCGAATTTTGATCCGACTTCGGCTCAAAATTCGCCATTCCAATAGGGAATGATTTATGAGCCTTCGCGACGTTCTTCTAATAATTTTTTTTAAAACTTTCAATCAATTACAACTAAATTACCGAAGATAAAAAAAATCCGTCTGCACTAAAAGAGTTCAGCTAAGGAAAAGATGCAACGGTAAAACCAATGAAATTATGCAATAAATATACCAAAACTTCATGTTTTTGACGGGAGGTGGGAGGATTGAGTGGGAAATTCGAGACTCAGAGGGTGGGCGAAAGAATGAGGGTTTTTGTGGGGAGCAAAAAAAAGCGCGGCCTTGCGGCCGCGCTACTTTAAACTTGATTTTTTTTCATTTTGTGGTTTTGGTGTCTAATGCGAACTGTTAAGCAGATTCTTTGGGGGGATGTTGTTGCTAAAAAAAACGGGTAGCGAGGGCAGGATTTGAACCTACGACCTTCGGGTTATGAGCCCGACGAGCTGCCAGACTGCTCCACCTCGCATCAATCAGCATGTAGATATAATCAATCAATAAAAATGGTAGCGAGGGCAGGATTTGAACCTACGACCTTCGGGTTATGAGCCCGACGAGCTGCCAGACTGCTCCACCTCGCATCAATCGGCATGTAGATATAATAATCAATCAAGAAAAATGGTAGCGAGGGCAGGATTTGAACCTACGACCTCCGGGTTATGAGCCCGACGAGCTGCCAGACTGCTCTACCTCGCATCAAAGGGCGCGTATGATACAGACTCTTTTTGGATTTTGCAAGCCCTAATTTAAATTTTTTTGTTATTGCCCAGTAGACAGCGTTTATCGCTATGCTAAAACGTCAACTAGGTAATTGGTTATTGGTAATTGGTATACTTTGCACGGCTAAAAAATCAAGCGTGTGCAGTAGAAATAAAAATGGTAGCGAGGGCAGGATTTGAACCTACGACCTCCGGGTTATGAGCCCGACGAGCTGCCAGACTGCTCTACCTCGCATCAAAGGGCGCGTATGATACAGAGTCTTTTTGGACTTTGCAAGGCCAATTTTCAATTTTGTTTTTTTGCTTGCTGCACAAACAGTGTTTATCGCTAGAACTGCTTCGCGCTATGGACGAGATATTATACTTGACACCGAACTCGGAATCAGTTTTTCAATGAAAAACTTTTGCCAAGTTCACAATTTGCGCTTTTGTCATTCCGAATCCCGACGAGCGTGAGGTTCATGGCAATCTGTCGTTCGTAAGATTTCTCCTAGCTGATAAGATTTCTCCTATTGTCGAAATGACAGAAAGAGCTTTTGAATGGCGGTGTTCAGTATAAATTGGTAATTGGTAGTTGGTAATTGGTCATTTGCAATTGGTAATTGGTCAATTACCAATTACAAATTAGCATTTACCCAGTCATTGGGATAACCGAGGCACTGAGCGGTCAGTTGAAACCCTCTCGGTTATCAAAGACGGATCTGCTGTCCAGACGAATTCCACCAATTCCGCTTGATTAAGGGCTTCAATCGGTGAGAGGTTTTTTGTTGTCATGTCCGACTTTGGTTCAAAGACATATTGGATACTCGACATATTTTCAAAAGAACACAAGGTTTGCCCACTTCTGTCGTTTATGCCTGCTTGGCAATCAACGAGTTGTTCGTCGTTCTTGAACACATCTGCATAAATAGTACCCAGTTTCGCCAGAGCCGGTGCCAGTGCTCTGTTATCGAATATGCGGATACGGCCAATTTTCCGTGTGGCAGCCGGGTTGGGATAAACTTCTAACATCCGCTGGCCTTGTCGAGAGAGTTCAAAATATTTCCTCACTCGTTTATCACCGTCCTTGGTTATCTTCGTCTTTGCTTCCACCCTCACCCTATAGCCGGGCAACGCTCTCGTGAGAGTATTTTTGTTAAAATCACTGTTTGGGTTCAGTGTGCCGACGCTTTGTGGCGTGATTAATAAGGTCTTTGAGCGGCCTTGGGTGGTCGGCCGAGTTGAAGCGGTGGGCCGAATTGAGCTATATCTTTGTTTAGCAAAGAAAAATATCACGCCACTCCAGTAGCTGAGCATTTGCTCATCCGTCCACAAGACAAATTCCCGATATTTGCCAAGCCAGCTATTGGTTTGACAAGTCATACTTACCAACTGAATTTCTTCTTTGGTGATGCCAAGACGGTGGGGTTTGATTTGATAGCCAATTAAAAAATAGGCTTCGGCATTTTTAGTGGTTACTTGGTAATCAAACCGTGGACACACTTGACGAGTTGAGGCATCACGCAACGTGGCCCTTTTCTGTGTGGTAAATTCGGCCACTTTGCCGATCCAATTGTTCGCCTTCGCCTCTGACATCGCGGGATAACCCACAATTTGATAGCTGACGATTTTCCATGACCCTTTTATAGGTAGGGTTTGAGTTGGCTTGGCTATGGCGCTGGAAAAGGAGAATAGGCATATCAAAACAACAGCGAGATTTCTCATAAAGGCCTCCTTTTTAGTGATCTGTTTTTCAATGATCAGTTATCAGTTATCAGTTATCAGTGATCAGTGATCAGTTTTTCAGTTATCACTGAGAACGCTCACTGATCACTGTAACTGTTACTTGCAGGAGTCCAAACTTTAGTTTGGCAGTCGTTTTTAGTTTGGCAGTACCAGAGAATTAATGGCCGTGCCAAGTTAAAACGGTTACCCGTCAATAGAACATTGACAGAGTACTAGTACTCTGTCAACGAAAGTTTTGATGGGTAGGATGAGGAGTCCAAACTAACGTTTGGGCACTTCCAAGATAAATCTTGGACTCCTGTACCCGTCAATAGAACATTGACAAAGTACTATAGATTTTCAGAAAAATAAACTCAAAGCCAGGGGCGTTGCCCCCTGGCTATATTAATATCGCCCCGTTGGGGCTGACTTTAAAACCTCTATTAGCCCTGAAGGGGCGTATTATTAAAGCCAGTGTAACTACCTAGAAATTATTTTTCTGAACATCTATAGATCAGTAAGCACTGAAAACTGATCACCGAAAATTGATCATTGAAAATTAATCACTGATAATTGATAACTGATCACTGATAACTGGGCACTGAAAAAATGAATATTATTGAGTTAGAAAAATATGCCACCGAACTCGGCGCACGTTTACTTGGGCAAGGTTGGTACTTAGTTACAGCCGAATCTTGTACTGGCGGATGGATAGCCCAAGCAGTCACGGCAATTCCCGGGAGCTCGGCTTGGTTTGAGAGAGGATTTGTGGTTTATTCCAATGCCGCTAAACAAGAGCTCTTGGGTGTGCGTCCTGAAACTTTAGCGAAATACGGGGCCGTGAGTGAGCAAACGGTATTGGAAATGGTTAACGGTGCCTTGGCACACAGTCACGCCCAAGTCGGGGTAGCGATTAGTGGTGTTGCTGGGCCTAGCGGCGGGACAGCCGATAAACCGGTTGGCACCGTCTGGATTGCCTACGCTTTCCCAAATAATATTTACGCACAATCTAATTATTTTAGCGGAGATCGTACTCGCATTCGTGAACAGGCGGTGATAACCGCTTTGCAAAGATTGTCGCATGGACTATAGCACATTGGTTTATGATACCAATTCTTGAATTTTTCATTTTTTTTCATTTAATGAGGGCCATTAATCAAATCAGCAATTTCACAACATGGCCCTCAAAAAAACCGCCAGTTCGACAAAACTTTGGTTTTGATGAGAGCAATTTCATTTTTCATTTTTCATTTTTCATTTTTCATTTTTCATTTAATTAGGGCCATCAATCAAATCAATTTCACAACATGGCCCTCACCGCCCGCTCGACAAAACTTTGGTTTTTGGTGAAAGCACTTGCCATTCGCTTATTAGTTTAGCAGGAGTCGTTTGGCAGTGCCAGAGAGTGTTTGGTAATGCCAAGTTAAACCTGTTACCCGTCAATAGAACATTGACAGAGTACTAGGAAGGCTTTGGGGTAAAACTCGGGAATAAAAATGACCTCGTTTTTTATGCCTGAAAAATGCTTTTGCAACAATACTTTATTTATCAATACGATATAAATTAAAGTTTTTATTATTTTATTGAACGAACGAAGAGAAAGCACATTAACAAAAACTGACAAAATCTAGAAGAAAACCGCGCCTTTGTCAGAAATTTGAGCGGCAAGACTTTGTTATCGATAGTAGGACAACTGGGATACACTTACAAAATCTCTTTCAGTTCATCAAGAATAGGACTTACGCATTGACAGATGAAAATATTTATGAGTAATTTTAAATACAAGGAATTACAAATTGTTTTTGGGCAATTTTCATCAATTTAGCCATGGGTAAAATATTCATAACTCATTGATATTAATCGTGAATACAAAAATTTAAGTTTGTCAATGCCTAAGTCCTAAATAAATTAAATAATTACCAATTACAAAATGTCAACCTGGAATGTCGCCCAATCACGGGCACTTTATAATATTGAACATTGGAGCGGGGGCTATTTTGATATTAACCCAAAGGGCGAAGTCACTGTCTCTCCTATACCGGGGCAACCCGCGCTCAATCTCTACGAGTTAGCCCAAAGTTTCAGCGCCTATGGTTTATCTTTGCCAGTGTTGGTACGCTTTCCCAATATTTTGCATCATCGCGTCGATAGCCTGTGCGAGGCTTTTGCGACAGCGATGGAGCAAGAGGATTACCACGCTAATTATACGGCCGTTTATCCTATCAAAGTCAATCAGCAACATCATGTTGTTAAAGAAATTCTGAGCGCCGGAAATGGGCGGGTTGGCTTAGAGGCGGGCAGCAAATCAGAGTTGATGGCTGTGTTAGCACTTGCGCCGCCTGACGGCGGCATTGTCATTTGTAATGGCTATAAAGATCGTGAATACATACGCTTAGCGCTCATTGGTCAACAAATTGGTTTGTGCCCCTATTTGGTCATTGAAAAGGCCTCTGAAATAAACCTGATTATTGAAGAGTCGCGCAACTTCAATGTTGTCCCACGTTTGGGAGTGCGGGTGCGATTAGCCTCTATCGGCAAAGGAAAATGGCAAAATACCGGTGGCGAAAAAGGCAAATTTGGCCTGTCAGCGGCACAAGTGCTGGAAGTCGTCACTCGCATCAAAGAGGCCGATTTAATTGAATCACTACAATTAATGCACTTTCATGTTGGTTCACAAGTGGCTAATATCCGCGACATCCATAGGGCTTTACGCGAAGCGGGCCGTTATTATGCCGAATTACGTGCGTTAGGCGTACCAATTCAAACCATTGATGTTGGTGGCGGTTTGGGGATTGATTACGACGGTACGCGCTCGCGTAGTGCCTGCTCGATTAATTACAGCATCCAAGAATACGCCAATAATGTGTTGCATGAATTTTGGGACATTTGCAATGCTCTAGACTTGCCACAACCCAATATCATCACCGAATCGGGGCGAGCTATGACGGCCCATCATGCGGTGCTGATTACCAACGTGATTGATATTGAGCCTGTCCCCGGTACTGTGCAACCAGAGCCTGCCACCGCTGATGATCCTACCATCATTCAAGATTTATGGTATGGTTTAAGCAATATGACGCAACGCTCCGCTCTTGAGGCCTATCACAACGCAACATATTGGCTCAGTGAAGCCTACGCGATGTTTACGCATGGCGTACTCAACCTTAGCCAACGCGCTCGTGCTGAACAATTGTATTATGCCACCTGTTGGCAAGTGCGTACTTTATTGCAAACACACGCCCCTTCACGCGCCTACCGTGAAGTGCTTCAGGAACTCAATCAAAAATTGGTCGATAAATATTTTGGTAATTTTTCCCTGTTTCAATCGGTGCCCGATGCGTGGGCGATAGACCAATTATTTCCAATTATTCCTCTGCACCGCCTCAATGAATGCCCGGATCGTCGCGCCACGCTACAAGATTTAACTTGTGATTCTGACGGACAATTTAAAAATTATGTGAATAGTGAAGGCGTAAACACCCATTTGCCCCTTGTTATGCCCAATCCCGATGAACCTTACCTGCTAGGCATTTTTCTTGTGGGCGCTTATCAAGAAATTTTGGGCGATATGCACAACTTGTTTGGCGACACTTATTCTGTCAATGTCCATGTCAATCCTGAAGGCAGTTACGAATTAGTTGCCCCCCTTGAAGGCGACACGGTGCAAAGTATGTTGAATTATGTCAATTTTGATACGGGATTTTTGCGAAATACTTATCGTAAACGCTTACAAGCGGCATCTTTGACGGCGGAGCAGCGGCAGTCGTATTTGCGGGAATTGGAAGCGGGATTGGTAGGCTATACTTACTTGGAAATGTGATAGTTTTTTCAGTGAACAGTGATCTTTTTTCAGTGATCAGTTTTTCAGTTTTCAGTCGTTTTCAGTAAGAAGTGATCGTTTGAACGATCACTTCGAACGATCACTTCGAACGATCACTTCGAACGATCACTTTTCACTGAGAACTGAGAACTGATAACTGATAACTGATAACTGATCAAAAAACTGATACAAAAGGATAGCTATGCCACCAAAACAAGGCGAAATAATTGAGGAAGTAGAAGACCATAAAAAAATTGGGGTAGAACTTGAAACGCCTGAAGATGAAGAAGAGGAAACTATTTCCGTGCCTTGGGACCCAAATCTCATTCGCGTTGATGCCAAAAGTTTTTCATTACGAAATATCCTTGACATGGTTGATGAGGGAGATTTGGAACTCGCGCCTGATTTTCAGCGGCGTAATGTCTGGAATCATAAACAAAGATCGAGACTGGTTGAGTCACTTTTGCTGCGTATTCCACTGCCCGCCTTTTATTTTTCGGCCAATGAAGATGGAAAATTGCTCGTTGTCGATGGGCTGCAAAGATTGTCGGCCATCTACGACTTTGTGAGAGGCAAGCCAAATGACAAGCGTTATAAATTAGACAAACTCGAATATCTTCAGGAAGAAGTGGGCAAGAAGTATTTTGAAGATATTGAAGGCACACGGTGGGCAAGACGTATTTACTTAACACAAATTGTTGCTAATGTCGTCGATCCACAAACACCCGTTAATGTGAAATTTGACATCTTCAAGAGAATTAATACCGGCGGTAGCCCTCTGAATGCCCAAGAGATTCGTCATTGTATGAGCAAAACACGCTCACGGGATTTCCTAAAGAGACTCGCAAACAGTGAAGCCTTTAATAAAGCCACGAATGATAATTTGCGTAATCATATCAGAATGGTTGATCGAGAAGTCATCTTGCGCTTTTGTGCATTTCGTCTCATTGATAACGTAGAAAAAGAATACGCGCCTCATGAGACCATGAATGCTTTTCTGACTGAAATCGCTCGTAAAATAGATACTGAACTCTCCAAGGAGGAGTTAGAACAATTAGCCGAGGATTTTGAGCAAGCCATGTTCAATGCCCACAAGCTATTTGGCACACGCGCCTTTAGAAAATTGCCGCCTGTGGGCAGTAAGAAATTGTATCCTATCAATCGCGCACTGTTTGAGACATGGGGGAATGCGCTTGCGGATTATAACTGGGAAGCCCTTGAACCGCTTAAGCCGACTATCGTTAAACTGGCCCGAAAAATGATTCTTACTGATAATGACTTTCTTTCGGCCATTAGCACCTCAACCAGCACTGTCAGTAAAATCGAACTTCGCTTCTCCAAAGTTAAAGAAATTCTCATTGAAGCTGGCTTGTGAAATACTTAGGAACTGTAATAAATAACATTGACTCATGGAGTCCAAACCTTTATGTTTGGACGATAACGAAACTCGTCCAAAGCTAAAGCGTTGGACGGAAACTGGGTTTGGACGAGAGGAGTGTGTCGTTGGGGAAATTATTTTGCCACCGGTTCTTAGTTATTCGTTTTCGACAGGTAAATAGGATCGCGTTGTTTTAAAACGAGCCGCCCAATCTTTTCGTGCCGAGATTCTGTCATTGGCTTTATCACTATGCCTTCTCTGGTCGTTTTATGCAATTGGGAAATGGCGTGCGAGGCTTCTACGAAACTTTTTCCTTCCAGCCATTGTTCTAAAATGACATTCGTGGCAAGAATTGGAACGTGAATGTCCATGTCCCCAAAGTGTTTTTTGACAATAGACTGGCGAATGTCAGGCTTAAGCCATTCTTCGTTGACTTTGATATCAAACAGCTTCACGTCAAAGTCCTTTAATTTGTAGATGTTGGACTGAACACCGGGGCCTATAAATTCACCATAAACGGTGATATTTTGGCCCGGATAGGCCTCCTTCAAGCTTTCCACAAATTTGATAATCCCGTTGTTCTGGGCAACTTTCCAAAAGTCATGGACAAAACCTTCAATAGGCTGAATGGAATAATTGCGTTGGTTCACATAAATTTTCTCATTTAAGGCGGAATAAGTGACAGAAAAGTTCTGCCCTTCAAGTTTTTCGGTAATTTCTACCGCTTGCGGCAGAAGTACTTGGGCAACTTCGACATATCTATCGGCCCCTTCAATGTCGTAGGCGGAAAGTCCTATAGGCAATCCAACCAGATTGGCCGCTTTACACGGAACAGGAGGCGCTTCATACTTTTCAACGCCGAGAAACTCGGTAATATATTGAGATTCTGTTTCCTTATCCATTTCACCTTCGGGCATCTGCATCCCTTCAAGCAGTTCCAATTCCGCCACAATGCCCTGAGAGATTTGTCCTCTGAGCCTCACCGTTTTTACGCGATTTTTTTCCTTGCCGCTTAATCTGCCGACTAAACCGAGCTTTTCGAGTACCCATTCTGGTATGAGCGAGTCGATAGGGAAATAAAGCACGGTATCGCCTTTTTTGAATTGCTCTTTTTTGATGACAAATTCAAAGGTAGAGCCTTCCAAAGTCGCGCCTTCAATGGCATCGGCTTTTTCAATAGGAAAAGTGGATGCAATTATTTCTTTTGTGACACCGAAAAAAGCCATTTTGAAACTCCTGTTTGGTAATGGGTGATGGGTGATAAATGTTGTATGTAGGGTGGGCAAAGTCTTTTTCTTGCCCACCTGCCTCATTTGCTGCCAAACCTCCGAGGTTTGCCAAACTTATCTCGCTTCGCTCAGAAACGTAGTAACGAGCGTAGCGAGATAACGATGTTTCGTCTCAAGCGAAGCGAGATCAACCTCGGAGGTTTTTAATTTAAAAATATTTAATCTTTGGATATTATACACTATCTCGGCGACAGTAATTCAGCCTTCAATTAAGGGATGCTCACCACTTGTCAGTTTAGTACACTCATGCGTTTTTTTGAACTGATAGGTGATAAGCTGAGTCCCGGACATTTTTTCTATTGTCATTTATCGCTTAGCGAGAAATCTTACAATCAATGAAATTTTCCACAATCAATGAGTTAAATAAATTGTCAGGTACAAAAATTGTTTAGATTAAAAATTACCAATGATAAAACTTTTATACGGAACGTTCCTCAAAACAGTTAACCTGCCAAAATGCGAATTAAGTGATTGAATTATTTATAAAATTATTGCTTTACAAACTCACGACTAGGCAAAGGTGTGTCCCACTTGTCTTTTAGAAGTTTTTATCGATAGGGCCTTCAATCAAATCATCAATTCGCCAACATGGCCCTAAAACCGCTTATGTTTGACACCTTAGCCTTTTTAATTTTTCATTTATTTATTTTATGGTAAGTCATTAACAATGGCTTACCAAATCAAGAACGAAAACGGGGCCTTTTTAAGAAACCTTATAATGCGAATTAAGGGTTAAATTGAATCTTGTCAATTTAACTGAAGTGGAAAACGCGCTTTGACGCGCTTTGACGCGTATCAACATAAGCGCGGCGCTTGCAAGCGTCACTTGCGGCTTTTGCGTCTTTTCATTTGATTAGCAAGAAACCGACGATAGCACTGTTACGTTTTTGAGAGTTGCTTTTTATTGAGATCGATCGGGGCGTATTATTAAAGCCAGTGTAACTACTTGGAGACTAATCCCTTACGACTCCTAAAGAGTACTTTTTTTGTAAAAATGAAATGTAAAGAAAGCGCCTACTTTAATCTTCGAGGTTTTGCCCCCAATTTTTTGGAGTAAAGCTAAAAATATAAACGGCACAGTACCACATCCTATCAGTCCATTAAACGTAATAATTATTCATAATCAGAGACGGTTGCTATTAATAGGCAATACTCACGATAATATTAAGATCAATTTTGGGCGAGTTGCCGTTCCAAGGGATACCAAGGCTCTGACATTTTTTCTGTGTGCGATTAAAATATAAGTGACTGTTTTATAAACATTAAATAAACTATTTTTCTTTCTTGAGTGGCTATATTATTATTTCAAGTCGTAGTCGTTATAAAAAAAACGTGTATTTTTAGTAGGGTTAATACCAAAATACGCGGCTTTTCATCAGGTCGTTCACGGCCGATTTTAGCACTTTTATTAGTAAAATACGGTCTTTTAGTTATTATCAATAATCTCGCGTTATTTTTATAAGATAAAACAGGCGATTGTTAGAAAATTTTCGGGGGTTATAATTTTCGATAGTGATTATTTTATCTAAACTAACCTATTGTTCTAACTAAATAATTAAAAACAATTTTGTATAATCAACCCATAATATCTCCTAGCAACAGCTTATAATAAGACACCACCCCCCGCAATTCCCCGGCAATTCCCCGGCAATCGCCCCGCTGTTACCTAGCCCCTTCGGTATGTATTATTAAAGCCAGTGTAATTACCTGGAGACTAATAACTTCAATTGAATTTATAAGATTCAATTTAACCCTTAATTCGCATTTATACTTTACACAGTCACAATTTGCGTTGCTCAATTTATGGCGGTGCTTAGTATACCTTTAAAGCGGCAAGACAACTCAAATTGAAAGGATAAGTGGGACACACAAAAAATTTCAACGCAAAATTTTTCAGATAATTATTTAGTCCCTTTAGGGGACAGTAGCTCTCAGACAAACGCAGTAAATGCTTACGCGAGATAACTGCTTTAGCCTTTAGCTGTTGGCTGCCAAAGAAATTAATTTTCTGAAAATCTATAGAATTCATTTTACATTTTTCATTATGAATTATTTACGCAAACCTTTTTTCTTTTCTGCTGTCGCGCTGGCAGCGCTTATTGTTCTGATAGAGTCTGGTAGTCCTTGGCTGTTGACGAATGAGCCAAATACTCAGTTTCTTGAAAACATTAAGACAGAATTACCCGAAGGAAGCAATGTGGGAGAAGGGGTATCAGGTTTGGCAGTGCCTGCCCTTGCCTTACTTGATGGGCTTATCTTGTTGACGGTTGTCTTGATGTGGATGCCTTTGCTTATCACCGATAGAATACACGCTAAAGTGCAGGGCGTTGTAACGCTTTTTGTTTCTGTCAGTGTCTTGTTTGTAGCGATAAAAACAATTTTTTATGCGATTGCGTCACTAACGGTTATGATAACGTTGCTGACGACACCCATTTTTGGCACTATCGGTTATTTGGTCGTTTACGGTTCTTTTGAACGCGGCAGTGCCGCGATAGCTTTGAGTTCCTTGATGATATTAAAAATAGGTTTTGCGATATCGCTCGTGTTAGCACATCAACAATTTTTACAAAATAAGGGCCTTGTTTTAATTGTGTTTAGTTCGCTATTAGCCACGATGGTTGTCAGTTTTTTGCAGGGTTTTCCCCCTCTCATACTGGTTAGCATTACGGATGCGATTGCAGCTATTGTTGTGGCGATTTCTTCTGTCGTATGGACACTACTTTTTCTGCGCGGTTCAATTAAGAGCTTATACGGAACGTACTTTAAAACCGTGAAAATGACGAAGTGAACGGCTTTTACTGTATTAACGTGAGTTTTATTTTCAATCATTTAAATAAATTTTCTATTAATCAATAAGTTGCAAATAAATAGTTGAATAATCGTATTAAAGCCTTAGTATTAATACGTGAATAACTTTAAATTTGTGGGCCATAGAATGAAATGAGCCAGTAAAGCTTGTTTGTTTTTGTTTTAACTGATTGATAATCACGTCACTATTAGAAATAACTATTTGATATAATTACTAGTGCACGAAAGCGGAAGTCCCGGTACCACTTAGCCAACGGCTAAAGCCGTTGTCTAAAAGCTTAAGTACCCTAAAGGGCACTGCAAGAGGGTTAGTTGGCTAATGACTTAGCCAACTGAAGGGCACTGCAAGAAGGTTAGTAGGCTTTAGCCTACTTGAGCTTTTAGACAACGGCTTTAGCCGTTGGCGTTGGGGTGGTATCGAAACTTCCGCTTTCGTGTACTAGTGCAGGAGGGCGGAAATACTTTAAATTTGTGGGCCATAGAATGAAATGAGCCAGTAAAGCTTGTTTGTTTTTGTTTTAACTGATTGATAATCACGTCACTATTAGAAATAACTATTTGATATAATTACTATTGCACGAAAGCGGAAGTCCCGGTACCACTTAGCCAACGGCTAAAGCCGTTGTCTAAAAGCTTAAGTACCCTAAAGGGCACTGCAAGAGGGTTAGTTGGCTAATGACTTAGCCAACTGAAGGGCACTGCAAGAAGGTTAGTAGGCTTTAGCCTACTTGAGCTTTTAGACAACGGCTTTAGCCGTTGGCGTTGGGGTGGTATCGAAACTTCCGCTTTCGTGTACTAGTGCAGGAGGGCGGAAATACTTTAAATTTGTGGGCCATAGAATGAAATGAGCCAGTAAAGCTTGTTTGTTTTTGTTTTAACTGATTGATAATCACGTCACTATTAGAAATAACTATTTGATATAATTACTATTGCACGAAAGCGGAAGTCCCGGTACCACTTAGCCAACGGCTAAAGCCGTTGTCTAAAAGCTTAAGTACCCTAAAGGGCACTGCAAGAGGGTTAGTTGGCTAATGACTTAGCCAACTGAAGGGCACTGCAAGAAGGTTAGTAGGCTTTAGCCTACTTGAGCTTTTAGACAACTGCTTTAGCTGTTGGCTGATGTGGTATCGAAACTTCCGCTTTCGTGTACTTATAGTATCTGTATTGTCGTGCGATTTTCGGCCGACAGATACGATCCCTCAAAGGGATAAATCAACAGCGATATCACAAAGTTGGGGAACAATTACCATCTAAAGAGCTTCTGAATTGGCAGGTGAATGTCCATGATATCATCAACAACTTCTTGTGCATCCGTACCAAAAGTTCTGAAATGATTAGGTGCTGAATAAACCGTTATAGATTCATTCACCGGTACAATCAACCAACATGATTTTACCCCAAGTGCAAAATAGGCTTTAAACTTAGCTAAAATGTCATCAATGATTTGTTTTGGTGAAAGCACTTCAATGATTAACAAAGGCATCTTTGGCATTTTCAGTATGTCATCGCCTCGTTTTGGGCGATGTCCATCTTTTGGATAGAGGCACACATCGGGAATGAGCTCTTCTTTAGCCTTGACTCCAAATTGGCTTAAGTCGATTTGACTGACATCCAGACTCAATTCAACTGGCACGACAAAACGCTCGTCATTGGAGAGCAAGCTTGCCACCCGCGATTGTGTAATACTATGGTTCCATGATCCCATATTTTGTTCCTCATATTCTTGAGATATCAACTCATTCATTTCTTTGCTCCATTATTTTGGTTGGAGTCCAAGATTTATCTTGGACATCATTTTGGCAATTATTTCAAAGCAACGCGACAATGGGCGAGGTTTTTATTCTCAGTTTCACAAATCAAAGCCAATCGTCCTCCCGAAGAGGGCACGATAAGCGATAGGGTATTTTCTTTATTCTCTAATTTGGCTTGTTGTACGCCCAAGTCTAGTTCACCTTCTCTAGGTTTTGAAGGAGTGAACTTAATATTAACCCTTTTTCCTTGCCATAAGACGAATTTGGCTTTACGAACTTGTGAGTCATCTGGTGAAACGATGATCTCGCAGCGATGATTTGGGATGAGTTTGAAGGTGTTTCCTTCGAGACAACATGAGGGCTGATTTGAAAAACAATTTGAGGTCTCAAGACTGTCTCGTTTTAGTTTTGGAGTGAGGAAACGGCTAATCCAGCGCATGGTGTCGGATTTAGCAAGTTCTTGAAACTCTTTGAGTGTCATTTTCGCATCACTGCTACTATTACTGTGAATTAATCCAGCAATCGGCCCTAATGCAAATAGGGCCGCCATGATGCCTAAACCGATGAAAAGTTTTTTTGGGGGAAGCATAATATTTAAATTCCCCAGCCCCCCCTTTTTCAAACTTACCTTAACCCACAAGTGTCCAAAATTAATCATTAATCATTAATCATTAATCATTATTTATTATTCGATTAAAACAATCACTTAACTAAAAAGTGAGTCATTTATTAACCACTCACTGACTTATTTTCAATAACATACCTACTTGTGGGTAAAGATTAGCTTTTTCAAAGGGTGGAACCTTGTCAACGTCAAGCAGGGCTGGGATGATTTGTTGGGGCTATCCATCAAATGGTTGAGCACTAGAGGTAAATCAGAATATCGAAAAACCGAGCGTTTGTCATCCTTGTTTATATGAAATCCTTACCACCTATCAGTTTGTAAAAATCGTTATGTTTCGTTCACCGAGTACCACAGAGTCACACAGAGCCATCTCTTAACGGAAATCTACATCTGAAACTCCGTATCGCTCCGTGTTCTCTGCGTTGAGGCTATTGTCCACCACGCACCGGCCACACGTAGTATGTGTCATTCTTATTGTTGACGTACACGAGAGCGTTGTTGAGGTTCACAACTAATGCGCTTTCGGTGTTTAACACAAACGAGGAAGCAGACCAGTAGTTGTCCGACTTCAGGCCTGAAAATGGCTGGCCTTCTATCCACTTATCTGTTCCCACCGTGTTGGATAGTACGGGATTAAGGTAGGTTTTATTCATCATTACCTGCCATTCCGACTTGGTAGGTAAGCGCCAATCGCCAGCGGGAGAAGCGTCGGAAAGTCCGCAGTCGCCGCTCTTCAGTTGTTGAGCTAAACGGCTTGCCGCTTCCCAGTTTTTTTGACCAAAACAATTGGCGTTGGTTAGCCAAATCAGCCCGGTGCTGTTATCTGTGACGGTGCCATCGCGGTTGTCTTTGTAGCGGTTAGTACGTCGTATCACTTGGTTAGCGTGGTTTAGGGCGGTGTTGGCTGTTGTTTGAGCTTTCTCAGCTTGAGAAATGGCGGTGTTAACCGTACCAATCGCTTGGTTAGCTTTAGAAGCGGCGGTGTTGGCCGTACCAAGCACTTGGTCAGCTTTATAAGTGGCCTTCTTGGCCGTTTCAAGCACTTGGTTGGCTTCAGAAATGGTGTTGTTAGCGAGGTTCTTTAGAGAGAACAATTCCTCATGGTTTTTTGCTATTTCACTAGACAATAGCCAGAGGCTTACTCCACCACCCATACTGAGCAGCATTAAAACCACAACGGCCGCCACTAACCCAGGAAATTCCTTCTTTGGCGGTTCTATTGGTTTCACAACGGTGGGCTTCTTCATTTCTACGGAAACGGTTGGCCCCTGACTCAATTTTTCTTGAGGTTCTTGGGCGGAATGGACATCTAATTGAAAGTTAAAGCGGCCTTTAAATTTATCCGGCGGCACTTCAATATTGACGCGATATTGATGGGTGCCGTTGGCGAGAAACTCTCGTTCTAAGTCGCCTTCTATTTTTAACCAGTTTTTATGCTGTGGGTTGAGTGTTGCCAGTTTGATTGCCACACGTCGAGCTTCGCTACTTGGGTTGGTGACAGTGAAGGTTGTTTCACCATAGCCATTCGCGTCTAAACTCAGTGTTGGATTGGTAACAGTAATATCAAAGCGTTGTGACATGAGTTATTTTCCTTTGAAGCCCAAAGCCAGGGGCGGTGCCCCTGGCTATATTAATATCGCCCCGTTGGGGCTTGGGGCGTTACTGGGGTGTTAAATCTGTTGCCAAAAGCTTGAGCATTTTTCACCCTAGTTTTGTTCTGTGTGCAGATGAGGGTCCCAACCCCGATAGGGGTTGAATATGAATAGCTTAAGGAAAACCTGGGGAAAGGGCCGATGAGGGCCCCAACCCCGATAGGGGTTGAATGTGAAACGCAGTAACGAGCGGAGCGAGATAATATGGAATAAAAAGAGGGTGAAAAAAACGAGCAAAATCAACCCATATTTAACACCCCAGGGCGTTACCCCTTTTTAGATTAATCTCGCCCAAAGCCAGGGGCGGTGCCCCTGGCTATATTAATATCGCCCCGTTGGGGCTAGGAAGGGGCGGTGCCCCTCAATGCCATTAAGTTAAGAATAAATCCATACAAGTAGCTTCCCAAGCCAAGGTGTTTTTTATTGCCGGCCCAAAAATACTTTTTGAGGGCCGGCAACAACGTTGCCCACCCGACTACTAAAGCAATACACATACCCTAATCAAACCAAACAATACCCATGCACTATCCACCCACCAAAAATCTTATCCGTTATTATAACGAATCCTTGTAGTTGCTATTAATATCGCCCCAAAGCCAGGGGCGGTGCCCCTCAATGCCATTAAGTTAAGAATAAATCCATACATGTAGCTTCCCAAGGTGTTTTTTATTGCCTGCCCAAAAATACTTTTTGAGGGCCGGCAACAACGTTGCCCACCCGACTACTAATGCAATACACATACCCTAATCAAACCAAACAATACCCATGCACTATCCACCCACCAAAAATCTTATCCGTTATTATAACGAATCGGCCTGTAGTTGCTATTAAATCTTATCCATTATAATAACGAATCGGCCTGTAGTTGCTATTAAATCTTATCCGTTATTATAACGAATCCTTGTAGTTGCTTTTAAATCTTATCCGTTATTATAACGAAACGAAGTTCAGCGGAGCTAATCCTTGTAGTTGCTTTTAAATCTTTATCCGTTATTATAACGAATCCTTGTAGTTGCTTTTTAATGGCATTGAGGCTAAGCCCCTTTTTATATCAATGTCGCCCCGTTGGGGCTTGGAAGGGGCGTTGCCCCTTTTTAGATTAATATCGCCCAAAGCCAGGGGCGTTGCCCCTGGCTATATTAATCTCGCCCCGTTGGGGCTTTCTGTCAATATTGTTTTGACGGGTAAAATACGTCTTAAATCCGTCCAAACTAAAGTTTGGACTCCTGCCGCACAAACCACACGTAATGTTTGGCCGATTTACTTTTGGCTTGGACGGAACCATCAACAAGGGACATGAACCATGCACTCTTCGAGTCGTCCCGGGTTGAAGACCAGTAGCTTTTTGATTTTACACTAGAAAACGGATTGCCTTCGCTCCACTTGCCCGTTCCCGTCGCGTTGGAGAGTGTGGGGCGGCGGTATTGGCGATTTACCATAACTTGCCATTCTTCTTTGCTGGGTAAGTGCCATTTGCCGGCCTTAGAACCGTCAGAAAGGCCACACTTGCCGCTCTTGAGTTGTTTAGCTAAACGGTTCGCATCCTTCCAGTTTCTTTTGCCGAAACAATTGGCATTTTTTAGCCAAATCAAGCCAGTCCGCTTATCGGTGACGGTGCCATTGCTATTGTCTGTGTAGCGTTCAATACCTTGTAGGGCCTTGTTGGCTTTAGAAGCGGCAATGTTAGCCGTTTTTAGCGCCTTTTTGGTTTGAGAAAGGGCATTGTTAGCTGTACCCATCGCTTGGTTAGTTTTAGAAAGGGCGGTGTCGGCCGTACTAAGCGCTTGGTCAGCTTTAGAAACAGCGGTGTCAGCCTTTTCTTGAGCTTGGGCAGCTTTCGATTTGGCGGTGCTAGTTATGTCCTTTAGAGTGGACAATTCCTGATGGGTTTTGGTTATTTCACTATAAAGTTGCCACAGAGCAACTACACTGCCAATGTTTGACAAGACTAAAATAACAACGATAGCCACTAACCAAGGAAAGCCCTTTTTTGGCTGCTCGGTTGCGATTGGTTTCACAACCGGCTTCATTTCGACGGTAACGCTTGGCCCCTGAGTCAATTTCTCTTTTGGTTCTACAGCAGAATAGACTTCTAATCGAAAGTCAAAGCGGCCTTTAAACTTATCCGGTGGCACTTCAATCTTGACGGAATATTGATGAGTGCCGTCCTTGGGAAATTCTCGTTCCGACTCGCCTTCCATTTTTAACCAGTTTTTGTGCTGTGGGTTGATTGTCGTCAGTTTGATGGCAACTTGTCGTGTTTCGCTACTTGAGTTGGTGACGGTAAATGTGGTTTCACCATGACCATTTGCATCTAAACTGAGTTTAGGATTAGTAACAGTAATATCAAAGGGTTGTGACATTGGCTATCCTCCTGTCAAAATTAGCGTTTGTTTTTCACCCTCACCCCGGCACTCAAGGGAGAGGGAAAATTTCCTGATTATAACGGATGAAAGTTGATACCTTATTTGCCAATCCATTCCCCGGCTTATGCGATAGGAACGAGAAAAACTCCAACCACAATACTCTCAATTTATAGAATTTAAGCATGGAATTGACAACGTATTATTGTTTTAAACCAACTACTTACTTGCATAACTTCTATCTAAAAATTGGCAAAGAAAATACATTTTTGCTTGATTTTTACCACCAGTTATCTGATACCGAATGTTTTTAAAACACGCTCTAAGAATTGGTATTACCAATTACCGATTACCAATTACCGATTACCAAAGATGATAACTGATAACTGATTATTGTTTTCCTCGCACCAGCCACACGTAGCCCGTGATAGTTTTGCCGTAGGGGTAAACGTGGCCGAAGTTGAGTTCAACGTTCCACTTGTTGGTGGTGCCATCTGCGTAGCTGGCTGCCCAGTAGTAGTCTGATTGCACGGACGAAAACGCATCATTTTTTTCCCACCGCCTAGTGCCCGCTGCGTTGGAGAGCGCGGGGGCGGTATATCTAGTATCTAGCATTGTCTCCCATTCCGCCTTGGTAGGCAAACGCCAAGTGCCTTGAATCGAGCCGTCAGTGAGTCCGCACTTGCCGCTTTTCAGTTGTTTCGCTAAACGGCGTGCCTTAGACAAATTTTGTCTACCAAAACAATTGGCATTTTTTAGCCAAGTGAGTCTCGTCCGATTATCGGTGACGGTGCCATCGTCATTATCGGTGTAGCGAGTCTGGATAGGCAGTATCTTAATTGTTAAATGGGCCGTTTCGACGGCTTGGTTGGCTTGGATGGTGGCCTTTTTGGCCGTTTCAATGGCTTTGTTAGCGATAGAGGCGGCAGTGTTAGCGATTTTTTGTGCCTCATCTGTTTTAGATATGGCGGTGTTAGCATTTTCTTGAGCTTTATCGGCAACAATACCGGCCGTTTTAGCCGTTCCAAGGGCCGTGTTGGCTTTAGAGACGGCAGTGTCCGCATTGATTTGGGCTTTATCGGCTTTAGAGTCGGCCCGCGATGCCGTTTCAAGGGCCGTGTTGGCTTTAGAGACGGCAGTGTCCGCATTTTTTTGAGCTTGGGTGGCTTTAGACTCGGCCATCGATGCCGTTTGTTGGACCGTGTCAGCTTTAATATTGGCTTGTTTAGCTTTATCAATAGCTTGGACGGCGTTATATTTGGCTTTTTTAGCAGTATCAATCGCTTGGGAGGCCTTAGACTCGGCCTCTTTTGCTTTGGAATCGGCTTTTTTAGCGGTTTCAAGGGCCGTGTGGGCGTTGGAGACGGCCGTGTCAGCATGTCCTTGAACTTTATCGGTTTTAGATTCGGCCTGATTGGCTGTCTCAATAGCCGTGTTGGCTTTGGAGAGGGCGATGTCGATTTGTTGTTTGAGTAGCCACAGCGCAACGCCACTACCAATATTTGTCAGCACCAAAACCACAATGATTGCTACAAGCCAAGGAAAGCCTTTTTTTGGCTTTGGTTTCACCACGGGCGGCATTTCTACAAAAACGGTTTGCCCTTCAGTAAATTTATCTTCCGGTTCTTCAACACTGTAGGCATCTAATCGAAAGTTAAAGTGGCCTTGAAACTCATCAGGCGGTACGTCAATTTTGACGCGATATTGATGAGTGCCTTTGGCGGGAAAATTTCGCTCCGAGTCACTTTCAATTTTTAGCCAGTTTTGATATTTTGGGTTATCTGTCACCAGCCTAGTTGCAACACGAAGCGCCTCAGAACTGGTGTTAGTGACGGTAAACGTGGTTTCGCCATAACCCGTTGTATCTAAACGGAGTTGTTTACTGGCGACTGTAATATCAAAGAGTTGCGACATGTTATTCTGCTGTCAAACCCGTGATCAGCTATCAGCTATCAGTGATCAGTTATCAGTACTCACTGAGACCTAAATTCGGCAATATCTTTGTAATCCATTGAAAGTAAAATAGAAAATGTTTCAGGCGGGTGACGGCCCGCGGGTAACTTCTTGTTACACAAATCAATGAACGAAAACGATTGCAAGATTTAAGTGGGTCAACAAAAATATTTTTGAGGCTCATAACGAGCGGCAATAGTCGCTTTTGCGAGTACTACAAACACTCGTGACATTTTTGGCTCGTACAAACTAAAGTTTGTACTCCTTTTGTCCGCCTTTAAACGTTTAGTGCCCAAAAAATACCTACAAAAAGTATAAATATTAGAGGCAACTGAGGGCCATAGTTTGATTTGAAAGTATCCATTTTATGGCCCTCAAACCAGACCGTGCCCAATAACCACAATAATATTAAAAACCGCTGGTAGGGCGGATACGTTGGCAAAATACTAAGCCGATACTCATGTATGATAAGTTTTTTTAGGGCGCATAGACTAACAGCAAATTGAAAATAGGAAGTCTATAGTCCTAACACTTTAAAACGACTTTTTGCTGATGGCGATAACAGCAAGCTAAACGATTGTTTTAAAAATGTTTTCCACCGCACTCCCTGAGTGCTTTAGTAATATAAGTGGGTCTTTAAGAAGTCTTTTTGAGGCTCATAACGAGCGGCAATAGTCGCTAAAGCGACTACTACAAACCGTCACCAAAAATGTTAAAGGATTTATGCGTACCTATACTAATGAAAAATGAAAACTGAAAACTGAAAAATGACTCAAATCAATTAATGATAAGTCGATAATTTGGCTAGAAATTTTCTTACCCGTTCATTTTTTTATTTTCACGGATTTTTCGTTAAGTTCCGTATACTTAGGTAAGAATGGATAACTAATAATTAATCAATAATAACTGATAACTGATAACTGATAACTGATAACTGATAACTGATAAAACGATTGCATAAAAATTTGCAGTGTGTTTTAATAATTTTGTCTTCGACACCTCACGAAAGTCATTACAGAGATTTTTACTTGACATTTCGCGTCGGGGCAGTTCTTTTTTAGCAAAACGTTGTGACGAGTCAAATTATCTTCTGCACTCCACACAGATAAGCACTTAGCACGGTAACAAACGGTTTATTCGCTACGCGAGATCACTTTTTACACGGAACGTACTTCAAATCCGTGAAAATGACATGCAGGAACTGGTAAGAAAATTCATAGCAAAATGACTTATCATTCATTTTTCATTTTTCATTTTTCATTAGTATACACACCCCTTGCCCCTCTCAAGATTTACCTTTGAGTGCCGAGGGATAAATTTTCAGGTGTTTTATTTTAGGTGACACTGGCGTTTTTTCAAACAACTTAAGTTTCTAAATACCCGATTATTTATGCACAGGTACTAACCACAAGTCGAAAAATTTAATAATTAATCATTAATTGTTAATCATTAATTATTAATTAATTTCGGCAGTCCCTTACGTCTTGGAATTTAGGGGTGTGTTTTTAGTCCTGTTTTTAGCCGCGCAAAACTTTGTCGATTAAAAGGAGTTGATTGATAGGAGTTGATTTTGTGCTCAAAGTACCTATAACACAAAACCCATAAGTTGTACTGAGTCATTCCAGTTGATGGCCCACAAATATTCGGTTTTTACGTATTAATGCTAAGGGTTTAAAGTGATTTATCTGAAAAACGGTCTTAATCAGTTTAAAATAAAACCCATAAGTTGTACTGAGTCATTCCAGTTGATGGCCCACAAATATTCGGTTTTAACGTCTTAATGCTAAGGGTTTTTAAAAATGGTTTATCTGAAAAACGGTCTCAATCAGTTTAATAAAATAAAACCCATAAGTTGTACTGAGTCATTCCAGTTGATGGCCCACAAATATTCGGTTTTAACGTATTAATGCTAAGGGTTTAAAAATATTTCGCAGCCAACAGCTTTCACCAGTTGTCTGAGAGCTACTGTCTCCTAAAGGAGACTAAATTAATTATCTGAATATCTATAAAAACAAAACCCATAAGTTGTACTGAGTCATTCCAGTTGATGGCCCACAAATAAGGGTTATTGACGTATTAATGCTAAGGGTTTAAAGTGATTTATCTGAAAAACGGTATCAATCAGTTAAAAACAAAACCCATAAGTTGTACTGAGTCATTCCAGTTTATGGCCCACAAATAAGGGTTATTGACGTATTAATGCTAAGGGTTTAAAGTGATTTATCTGAAAAACGGTCTCAATCAGTTTAATAAAATAAAACCCATAAGTTGTACTGAGTCATTCCAGTTGAAGGCCCACAAATATTCTGTTTTAACGTCTTAATGCTAAGGGTTTTTAAAAAGGGTTTATCTGAAAAACGGTCTTAATCAGTTTAAAATAAAACCCATAAGTTGTATTGATTCATTCCAGTTGATGGCCCACAAATATTCTGTTTTAACGTCTTAATGCTAAGGGTTTAAAAATCATTTCGCAGCCAACAGCTTTCACCAGTTGTCTGAAAGCTCAAGTCTCCTAAAGGAGACTAAATTAATTATCTGAATATCTATAAAAACAAAACCCATAAGCTGTACTGAGTCATTCCAGTTGAAGGCCCACAAATATTCTGTTTTTACGTCTTAATGCTAAGGGTTTTTAAAAAGGGTTTATCTGAAAAACTGTCTTAATCAGTTTAAAATAAAACCCATAAGTTGTATTGATTCATTCCAGTTGATGGCCCACAAATATTCTGTTTTAACGTCTTAATGCTAAGGGTTTAAAAATCATTTCGCAGCCAACAGCTTTCACCAGTTGTCTGAAAGCTCAAGTCTCCTAAAGGAGACTAAATTAATTATCTGAATATCTATAAAAACAAAACCCATAAGTTGTACTGAGTCATTCCAGTTGAAGGCCCACAAATAAGGGTTATTGACGTATTAATGCTAAGGGTTTAAAGTGATTTATCTGAAAAACGGTCTCAATCAGCTAAAAACAAAACCCATAAGTTGTACTGATTCATTCCACTTAATGATCAAGTTTTTAGTCTGACAATGCACAAGGATTGTATATAATAACTGATGTTACGCACTGAACTTCCAAGCCTTGGGATAAATCCCAAAGCTTGCAAGCGTTAGTCCGCTAAAACTAACTATAGTGTTTCAGATAAATAATTTCACAAAAGTGAATCGAATAGCCCCAAGTGAAACCTAGGGCAACCCCGATAGGGGTTGAATGTGAAACGTAGTAACTCGCTACGCGAGATAATAGCTTTAGTGGAACCTGTGGTAAAGCCGGGGAACGCGTCAACCCCGATAGGGGCCTCCAGTGAAACGCAGTAATTCGCTCCGCGAGATAATAGCCTTAATAAAACCTGGGGTTTTTGAAATTATTTATCTGAACATCTATAGAACGCGAGTACTTAATTGAATCGGAAAACGCGATAAAAGGTTTTAGGAGGCTAGAGGTTCCTGGACGCTTTTAGCCTTGGGATTTATCCCAAGGCTTGTGGAAGCTGAGTGCGTAACATGAGATAATAAGGGATTATAGAAACGAGCATGATGTCAGTCAACTTTTTATCAATACAGCAATGACAACCCAATAGCTAATTAATGGAGATTTTATTTCATGCTTTAAGCTTTGCGAATTCGTTCATTCTCTTTCATCCGCATTAAACTCCATCCTTTTTTATATACAATCCTTGGGCGTTTGAGTTTAGAAAAACGTGATCATCGAGTCATAATTTATCAAGTAAAACTTTGAACAAATACGAATGCCGATGACTGAGTATCCTGAAAACAATTTATACTCTCCTTCAAGTAAGAAACAATCTTCTGAGCCGATTGCTATTATTAGCATGGCCTGTCGGCTACCTGGGGGAATCAATAACCCAGACGAATATTAGTTTGCGTGACGGAATTGATGCCATTACAGAAATTGACGTTGGCAGATTAAATCTTATAATGAGTCGATAATATTTTTAAAACAGGGTGGGTTTCTGGATAAAATTGACCAATTCGATGCTTGGGCTGTCTGGTTAGATCGATTATTGATAATAGGGTGAAGTTTTACTTTGCCAAATGGCTCAAAAAGTCGAAGTGGATTTTTGGCAGTACCCCAATGGTTATTTTATCTAGGATAACAAGATTCTATGACAGTTAAACAAACAGCGACTTCTCCGGTTAATTCTCACAACGAATGGGATCCTCTGGAAGAAGTTATCATTGGCAGTTTGGATGGAGCCATGTTTCCGGCTTGGAATGTGATTAATGAAGCGACTGTTCCACCGAATGAATGGGCCAAAATTGAAAAAAAGGTGGGTGGCGCTGGTGTACCCTACCCATCTGAATGGGTGGAAGCCGCTCGTAAAGAATTAGTCGAGTTTATTCATATTTTGAAGGCGGAGGGGGTGAACGTCCGTCGCATTCAACCCGCCAATTATGGGGCCTCATTTGGCACACCCAATTGGCAAGTTTCATCTGGCTTTTGTGCAGCCAATCCCCGCGATCCCTTTTTGGTTGTTGGGAATGAAATCATCGAAACCCCTATGGCTGATCGGGGACGTTATTTCGAGGCGTGGGCTTATCGGGAGTTATTCAAAGAATATTTCAAAGCCGGCGCAAAATGGACGGCAGCACCTAAACCGCAACTGTTAGATGATTTGTATGACTGGCACTATACCGTTCCATCAGCCGATGAACCAATGCGGTTTATGGTAACCGAGTTTGAACCTGTTTTTGATGCAGCAGACTTTGTACGCTGTGGGCGGGATATTTTCGCACAACGTAGCAATGTCACAAATGCATTAGGCATTGAATGGTTACAACGGCATTTAGGTGATGAATATCGTGTTCATGAAATTCATAATCTTTCACCAGAAGCTATTCATATTGATACGACATTTATGCCCTTAGCACCGGGCAAAGTTATAGTTAGCCCAGAATACATTGATATTGACAAACTGCCGCCTATTTTGAAAAGTTGGGATATTTTGGTTGCTCCCAAACCCATACCCCCTACTGATCACGCCGGCATTCTTAGCCAATGGATTTGCATCAACGTGTTAATGTTGGATGAGGAACGAGTCATCGTCGAAAAACGTCAAGAGCCACTTATCAAAGCATTGAAAAATTGGGGGTTTAAGCCCATTCCTTGTGCGTTTGAGAATTACTTTCCTTTTTTAGGTTCGTTTCATTGTGCTACTTTGGATATCCGCAGACGGGGAGAATTGCAATCGTACTTTAATAATTAGGGACAGGGAACCTTGTACTCAAAAAAAAAATTATTTATACTGTGAACGGGTGAAATTTGGACTATTCACTGTTGTTTCGTTCAGATTGAACGATTTCCAAAAACAGAAAAGTCCAAATCTAAACCGTTTGCAGTATACCAGCTGGCTACCCAAAATTTTATGGACAGAGTATTAATTCTATTTTTAACTCGATACTACCAAGCACGCTTACAGGATTTTGAACAACTTGATCCTGAACACTGTACCACAGATGAACTCCTAAAAATGGCGGAAGAAGCTTCGTCGTTGCATAAATTCCTTATTGATTCTTACGAGGAAGGATACACTCAGTCAACCAACCAGATAGTGTCGCAGACTGATGCACTCAATAGACTACAATGGGTTTTGACTATGGTGTTGCAAAGGTTAGGGCCTCCTTTTGAACTGGAACGTTTTTATCTCTGTTCCGAACTAGTGCATATAGATAGTATCGACATAGAACAATTTGAAGGTGGGCAAACCTTTGAACTGTTAGCGTACCTTGACCATATCGATCACCAATCAGACTATGCTATAGAAATTGAGCACTGTTTTGAAAGTGCAGACCTGCAGCAACGCTGGCAGAACAAGACTCAAGTCGTCATGACGGAAATGGTTAAATTCTTGATTTGGGTGCTGCGGCGACTCAAGCAACAGCCACAAGCGGTGCCAGTTCCTCTACTGCGGGACACTCTCGTTATACAACTTGGACTCAAGTTACTACAGCGTCACGGGATACAAGTGCGCGAACCAAAGCCGATCCTTCTAAGTCGAAAGTTGTTGGCCACATTTCAGGGCGGTGACAAGATCTACGACGCGCTCAATAGTGATATTTTTTACGGCATCCTTTATGAACAAGAAACTTATGATCTGACGATGCTACGACATCAATTTGTTGCAAAGGCACGGGTTCATTCCGCGATTCCCATGTCATTCATCCAAGCAAGCCGCGATTATCTTGCAACACTTGCGTTGGAGGGTCCCCCGCTTGTAATCGAAAGCGGAATGCACGGCACTTTCCCCTTGTGGCTACTGACTTTGACAGACAACACCGGTGATATGGTACTCTACAGCACTGTACCTTGGCTGTACTCAATATACCAAGATATTGCGTTCAGAAAAAACTATAACTATTTACGGGATATAGAAACCATTGTGGCGCATGATCACTTGTTTCAGTTCAACACCATGTCTGATGGCAAAGTGTTCGTGAAAGAAACCTGCCATGCAATCACGCGGAATCTTGCTCTCTATGAGCTGTATCTCTTCAAGAAGCTTTTGAAGCGAGAAATACCTGAATTGATTTGAGAACATAGTCTGTTAATTCGTGAGGTTGTAAAAGAAACCAATTGGAAAGGACTGATATAATGACAACTTTAAATGTGGCCGTAAAAGAAGCCAATGACAAGGGTGCTTTGGCACTGATGATCTATGCGATCCCGAATTTTCCTGATCCCGACACATATCAAGACATTCTCGCCATTTTGCACGAGAACCCGTGTGTGACGATCATCGAAACAACGTTTCCAGTGACTTCTCGGTTTTCTGAATTTGCTAACCAAACCATCCAAAATGCCCACCGACAGGCAGCACAGTTCACCGATGGCCTATCCATCATGGAAACGCTACAACCGTTTAAGAAGCCAACCGTCGGTGTGCTATATCGCGAAACCTATGAAAAATTAGGCTATGAAGCCATATTGCAAAAAATTCAGGGCAAAATAGATGGCCTACTGTTTGAATGGGTTATTCCTAATGTCGAGGCATACGCCTATTCATTTGAACGCTACGGTATCGAACTAGTGCAGTGTGCCGAGCCATCGATGACTGAGCAGGAAATGGCGCACTATCTTTCTTTGGCTGTAGAGGAACCGATCGTCTATTTGGTCTCTGCGCCTATGACAGGGGCAGAAATGTTTTCAGAAGAAAAGATCATTTCCTGTGTTCACGCGATCAAAACCTATCGAGCCAACGCAAAAATTTTTGCAGGCTTCGGTATTCGCAACGCTGACGATATTGCCATGTTGTCTTGCATAGAAGGGATCGACGGTGTTATTATCGGAACGGCTTTTCTCGACATTATGCAACAAGGCGCGACACAGGTTGCCGCTTTTCTTGATGAAATAGCACCTGCGTTATCGAAGAATTGATGATTTGCATCTATAGACTTTCAGAAAAATGTTTGGACTTAAACCGTAGAGCGTTTTGGAAACGCTCTGCGGTTTGTCGTTACATTATTTATCTGAACGTCTATAAGAGCATATTTTAAATGCCCCTATCCCTCTGGTACTTAACTCATAGATTTTTAGGGCTAGTGGGTATAAAAACGTTCTAAAGGAGAACCAGAATGAACCAAGCATGGGATATATCCAAGCAATATACCCGAATCAAACTTTGTGAATTTGAATCGTTGGATGCCGCCTACGAAGCCAGTTTCATCGACGCTGATTTTTTAGGCTTTCATATCTTCAGCGATCAAGATTATTTCAACAAAGCCGATAAATTTAAAGAGATATTCCAGTACTTACCCCCAACGGTCAATAAAACACTGCTAACCGATGTCAACTTCGAGGATTTATTTCAAATACTCTCTGTTATTGAGATTGATGCCATCCAATTGTATAACGATTGTTCAAAGCAAGATGTTCTGCTGTTCAAAGAGAAGTTCAACCGTGTTAAGATTATCAAAGTGATGTCGGAAAAATCCGACGAAAATTTTACGGATGATGACGAAGAATTCATTCGATACTATGATGATCTTGTCGATGCTTTTCTTTTAGACAGTTTTCGCATCGGCGGTACCGGCGTTACGGGAGATTGGGCCCACTGTTCAGAGATTGTACAAAAATGCCAATCCCCGGTTTTTTTAGCGGGTGGACTGACTGTAGACAACGTTTACCAAGCCATCCAAACAGTGCAACCTTTTGGGGTAGATGTTGAAAATGGAGTTAGCGACAGATTACCTGACGAGCGACGAGTGAAAAATATGCTAAAGTGCCGTCTATTTGTTGAGAAAGTGAAAGAGGCAGATTGGAAAATCAGAAAAACAGTCTCATCTCGTTGAAGCTAAACAAAGTTTTGCCCTAATGAAGGGAAATGTCATCCAAATTGCTGATTATAACGTATTTTTATAAGGTTAATCATTTAAAAGGGTTACAGCTATATCGTGGCCTATTTAGGGTAAGTTTCGAGCATTTTTTAAGACAAGCTACTGTTGCTCCCCCAAAGTACCGTAACGACTAAAACAGTCTCCCCAAAATCCGTTATAATCAGCAAATTTTCAACCTTCAATGGGGCTTTCTGTATACCTGAAATTTATTTCGTTTTATTTCCGAAACTTATGAATGTGCCAAAGTCCGGAAAATGACAAAAGGAAACAATAATTATGTTACCACTTGCGGTTATTGGGTATGTTGGTGCGGTATTTGTATGTGGTTTGGTAGGTAGTGTTGGTATGTCTGTTAGCATTAAAGCATACAACAAAAAGTTGATAGAGAAGAAAGATACACCTTCTCCCTCAAACCCTCATACGATGCTTGGAAAAGTCAAGTCTGAGAAAACTAAACCATTGCTTGCTGATTTGCGTCACCAACAAATGGCTGATATCTCATCTTCTACCACCGGGAATGGTGAAATCAGTGAATTTGACCAAGAGACTAAAGAGACTAATTACTATCTATCAATTTCGTCAATTGGGCTAGGGCTTGCCACGGCCGGTGCGTTGGTTTACACCCCCCTCAGTCTCCTGAGTGTGCCAGTGAGCCTCTATGCCAGTTGGCCCTTTTTCAAACTGGCTTATCAAAGTTTGTTCAAAGAACACAAGTTGAAGGTAACAGTGCTTGATTCCATAGCCGTCATAGGTGGGCTTGTTACCGGCTATTACTTCGTCACTGCTTTTGCAGGTTTTATTTATTACGTAGCCGCAAAGCTCTTAAGCCAAACAAGAAATACTACCCGAAAAACGTTGGTTAATGTGTTTGCTGAACAACCACGTTTTGTTTGGTTGGTCAAAAATGGAACTGAGATCGAAATTCCACTTTCAGACTTGCACGTTGGTAATATTATTGTGGTTAATGCTGGAGAAATTATACCAGTAGATGGTATTATTAGCAAAGGGATGGCTACGATAGACCAACATGCGCTCACTGGTGAAGCCCAACCTGACGAAAAAGGAATGGGTGATAAAGTGCTTGCTGCCACCATTGTGTTGACGGGTCGAATTGACATTCAAGTCGAAAAAACCGGCCCAGAAACCATTGCCGCCCAAATTGGTGAAATCCTGAATCACACTTCCGAATTTGAGTTATCCCTCCAGACACGAGGCGAGCAAATGGCGGATAGAACCGTTTTACCAACCTTGGCTACCGGTAGTTTAGCCCTATTGAGTTTAGGCCCTTATAGTTCTGTAGCGATTCTCAGTACCAATTTTTCAGAAGTCATCAGGGTTACAAGCCCTATTAGCATGTTGAACTTTCTTAATTTAGCCTCTAAGGATGGCATTCTCATCAAAGATGGACGGTCTTTGGAATTGCTCAATCAGGTGGACACCGTCGTTTTTGACAAAACCGGCACACTGACACAAGAACAACCCCATTTAGGTAATATTTATACATGCAATGGGGTTAAAGAAGATGACTTGTTGACGTATGCGGCGGCGGCTGAATACAAACAAAATCATCCAATTGCTAAAGCCATTCTTCAGGCAGCCAGTGAACGTACTTTAAATTTGCCAGAGATTGATGACAGTCAGTATGAAATCGGGTACGGAATTAAGGTTAAACTAACTGAACAACTCATTCGAGTGGGCAGTATCCGTTTTATGGAGATGGAAGGAATTGCCATACCTGCTGAAATAACGGCTCTACAACGCTCTAGCCATGAACAGGGCTACTCAACGATTTTTGTGACTATTGATCAGCAACTGGGCGGGATGCTTGAATTGCACCCCACGATTCGACCGGAAGCCAAACAGATTATTCGTCAGTTACAGAAACGCAACCTATCTATCTATATTATTTCTGGAGATCATGAACATCCTACCAAACTGTTAGCCAAAGAACTGGGCATAAACCACTATTTTGCTAATACTTTGCCACAAGATAAGGCTCAGCTAATTGATCAACTGCAAAAAGAAGGCAAATCGGTTTGTTTTGTAGGGGATGGCATCAACGATTCCATTGCTCTCAAAAAAGCTAAGGTGTCTATTTCCTTGCGTGGTGCTTCTACAGCGGCTACTGACACCGCTCAGATTATCTTGATGGATCAAAATCTCACAAAACTTGATCGTCTATTTGAACTTGGTAAAAAATTTGGGACTAATCAAAAAACAGGTTTGGCGACAATATTTGTACCAAGCGTACTTTGTGTGGGCGGCATATTTTTTCTACATTTTGGTATTCCCACTGCCATAATGTTCTTCAATATCAGTGCCATTGCTGGTATAGGCAATGCTTTGTTGCCCTTGCTAAACCATCAAAAGAAACTCAATTGTTTGTAGTAGTCGCGTTTGTAGTAGTCGCGTTTGTAGTAGTCGCGTTTGTAGTAGTCGCTTTAGCGACTTAAGTTTGTAGTAGTCGCGTTTGTAGTAGTCGCTTTAGCGACTTAAGTTTGTAGTAGTCGCTTTAGCGACTTAAGTTTGTAGTAGTCGCTTACAAGACTTAAGTTTGTAGTAGTCGCTTTAGCGACTTAAGTTTGTAGTAGTCGCTTTAGCGACTTAAGTTTGTAGTAGTCGCTTTAGCGACTTAAGTTTGTAGTAGTCGCTTTAGCGACTTAATCTCGTTAAGGCGATAAATCGCCTACTACAAACACTACAAACACTACAAACACTACAAACACTACAAACACTACAAACACTACAAACACTACTAAGGGAGTTGTGGCTAAATAAAATACCCACACAAAATGAAAAAAACCAAGTTAAAAAAACTTTGTTTCTATATGGGTATATTATTTTCACGCTCCTCCCTAAGCTTTCGACAAGGACTGACTCGGGGGGCAAATCCTCGTCAATTGAGGGCCATGCTGAGGCTTGAAACAGCTCGTATTTTCTCGACACGCTGCCAGAAATCTCGGCGGGATAAGCCTTCGACAAGGACTGACTTGGGGGGCAAATCCTTATCAATTGAGGGCCATGCTGAGGCTTGAAACAGCTCGTATTTTCTCGACAAAAAACGGTGCCACAACTTACCACCTATCAGTTTTTTATAACTCATTGAATATTAAGTACAACGACACAAGCGGGGAGAAACGAATTGCACAATAAATCGTCCCGATATAATCAATTGGGGATGAGGTGTGAAATCAAACGGCTAAGTAACCACGATGGCTCTTTAATTAATTCGTTTATCCCCGTCATCAAAGTACTAAACAAAACGTTGTGCCAGTTTCAACAAACTGATAGGTGGTAAGATCATTAAACTTTTCCTAGTACCTTGTCAGCTTTGTCTGGTACTTAAAAAAGGCAATTAAAAAATCCTAAAAATTGCTATATTACTGAAAATGTTATAAAATAAAAGATACTATTGAACTATCAGAGAACACCAAAAAGATGAAAAAATTTCCGGTAAAATTTACCGCAAAAAATCTAACTGGAAACGCCGGAGTTGTTCATCTGGGCAAATTTGCCGATAAATTGCAACTTGCCTTTTACCTTGAAAAAATTTATCTCGATAGAACGAGGGCATACAGCGAACTATGAGGTAGCTAATATCGTCATGATGTTAATGATGGGTGTACTTGCTGGAATAAAACATATTAGTCACTTTTTTATTTTACGTCATGATTCAGTGATTCCCAAGCTATTTAATTGGGATAAATTTCAGGATAATAGGACGTTTGGACGTATTTTTTAATTATTTAACTCGGCAATCATTGCAATGAACTCCATCAAGTTGAAACAAACTTAAGGAAAATGTTTGGTCAAAAAAAAGGGTTTGGGCGTGTCACGCTGGATTTCGATTCAACTGTGATCGGAGTACATGGTTCACAAGAGGGAGCTGATAAGGGATTTAATCCCAAAAATAAAGGACAAAAGAGTTATCACCCACAGCCCAAGTTTTATTGCGGAAACCAAAGACTGTCTCCATAGTTGGTTCCGTACTGGCGGCGCGATTACGGGTAATGGAGCACCTGAGTTTATAAAAGAATGCTTTTCTCGTCTTCCCAAACGGGTATGGAGAGTGTTTGTTCGCGCTGAGAGTGGTTTTTTTAATGGTGCTTTGCTCGATGTTTTGTTCGATACAAAGAGTGAGTATCTCATCAAAGTCAACATGAAGAACCTAGCCAGCCTTAAAATGCTCGCAAAAATGACAAAAAGTGACAGGTAAAAAGGGGATTGAAAGCACTGAGTTCACCTATAAATGTGATGGGTGGAAAGCGTCGATTGGTTGCTATTAGGAAAATTGTCGATGCAACAACTGTGGGTACCCTTTTTCCTCTTCCACAATACGAAACGCAGTAACGAGCGAAGCGAGATAATTCTTTTGCTATGTCACCAATTTGAAGCTCAGCGCTTTCCAAATTCATAAGTGTTATGGAAAACGTTCTTTGATAAGAGAATTGGATTGAATGGTGTAAAAATCATAGGCCGCCTCAGGTACGATAAGAAATATTTTTGGGCTAACTCTGCTATTTTTCTTAACGAAATTTTAGCTTATAACTTGATGGTTTGGATGATGTGGCTGAATACCGAAACCCGTTTTCATGAAGAACCAAACACTATTCGAGCTTGGTTGATTCAGGTACCAGCAAAGTTGATCAGTCGAGCACGTCAATTAATCCTAACGCTTATCTATGATTATGTTTTTAAAGAACGTTGGTTGGAAATTGAAGACTCAATTTCCACATTAAATTTCGCTTGAGCTATTTCAACTGGCTTAACTTTATTCCCAAGAGGAATAAGGGATAATTGCGTCCGTTTTTTAGATTGATAGTTTTAATCAGCCTTCAGTGCAAGCGAAATCGAACGATAGAACTCAAAATTTTAACTTTTGACGAAAATAAACCCTCAATCTATAGGTCAATTTTAAAAATTTCTTTGAGAAAAAGACTATCAATTCTTAATTGCCATTTTTAGGTGGTAATTTTCGTTCGCTGTGGTGGGTTTCGTTCCAGTCTGGGTGGCTACAATCAGACAAAATAAAATTGACAGAGTACTAGATGAAGTTGTCACAGAGAAAATAAAGGGAGCTGAAGCACTAGAACTTGGTTGGTGTTTTCTGCGCTATCCCCAGTGATTCACAACGAGGATGATATAACAATATGTTACCAATTGGACTTTTACTTACTGGTGGTGTTGCGTATATGAGCATAAAAGCATACAAAAAGTTTATAGGAAAAGAAAGTACTGAGAAAAAAGTAACGCACTCAAAGGTCAAATCTAAGAAAACCAAACCATTGCCTACGGATTTGCGTCAGCAACAAATGGCAGATATATCATCTTCTACCACAGATAATGGTGAAATCAGTGAATTTGATCAAGAGACTAAAGAGATTAACTACTATCTGTCCATTTCGTCAATTGGGCTAGGGCTTGCCACTGCCGGTGCGTTGTTTTCTCCCTTCCTCAGTCTCCTAAGTGTACCTGTTAGTATCTATCTTAGTTTGCCCATTTTCCAAGCAGCTTATAAAGGCATTTCAGAAGAACGCAAATTGAAGGTGGCACTACTTGACTCCATAGCCGTCATTAGTGGGCTTGTTACCGGCTATTACTTTGTGACTGCATTTTCAGAGTTTATTTATTACACCGCCGCAAAGCTTTTGAGCAAAACGAGGAATAGTACCCGAAAAACTTTGATTAATGTGTTTGCTGAACAACCACGTTTTGTTTGGTTGCTAAAAAATGGGACTGAACTAGAAATTCCACTTTCAGACTTGTATGTTGGTGATATTATTGTGGTTAATGCAGGGGAAATCATACCGATAGATGGTATGATAACTAAGGGAATGGCTACAATAGACCAACATGCGCTCACCGGTGAAGCCCAACCAGACGAAAAAGGAGTGGGTGATAAAGTGCTTGCCGCCACCATTGTGTTGACGGGCCGAATTTATATTCAAGTCGAAAAAACAGGCCCAGAAACCATTGCCGCCCAAATTGGTGAAATCCTGAATCACACTTCCGAATTTGAGCTATCTCTCCAGACACGAGGCGAGCAACTGGCTGAAAAAACGGTTCTGCCAACGTTAGCGACGAGTACTTTAGCCCTATTGACTTTAGGGCCTTATAGGTCAGTAGCCGTTCTCTATGCCAATTTTTCAGAAGTCATCAGGGTTACAACCCCAATTGGTATGTTGAACTTTCTTAATTTAGCCTCTAAGGATGGCATTCTCATCAAAGATGGACGGTCTTTGGAATTGCTCAATCAGGTGGACACCGTCGTTTTTGACAAAACCGGCACACTGACACAGGAACAACCCCATATGGGTAATATTTATACGTGCAATGGGGTTAAAGAAAATGACTTGTTGACTTATGCGGCGGCTGCTGAATACAAACAAAGTCATCCGATTGCGAGAGCCATTCTTACTGCGGCCAATGATCGTACTTTAAATTTGCCAGAGATTGATGAGAGTCAATATGAAATCGGGTACGGAATCAAGGTTAAAATAACTGATCAACTCATTCGAGTGGGCAGTATCCGTTTTATGGAGATGGAAGGAATTGCCATACCTGCTGAAATAACGGCTCTACAACGCTCTAGCCATGAACAGGGCTACTCAACGGTTTATGTGGCTATTGATCAGCAACTGGGCGGGATGCTTGAATTGCACCCCACCATTCGGCCGGAAGCCAAACAGATTATTCGTCAGTTACGGCGACGCCACTTATCTATATACATTATTTCTGGAGATCAGGAACATCCTACCAAACAGTTAGCCGAAAAACTGGGTATTGACCACTATTTTGCTAATACTTTGCCACAAGATAAGGCTCAACTGATTGAGCAACTGCAAAAAGAAGGTAAATCGATTTGTTTTGTAGGAGATGGGATCAACGATTCCATTGCTCTCAAAAAAGCTAAGGTGTCGATTTCCTTGCGTGGTGCTTCGACAGCGGCTACTGACACCGCTCTTGTTATTTTGATGGATAAAACTCTCACGAAACTTGACCATCTATTCAAACTTGCTCAACATTTTGACACAAATCAAAAAAACGGTTTGGCAACAACATTTGTACCCGGTGTACTTTGTGTGGGTGGCATATTTTTTCTACATTTTGGTATTTTCAATGCCATGATGTTCAACAATATCAGTATCATTGCTGGTATAGGCAATGCTTTGTTGCCCTTGCTAAACCATCAAAAGAAACTCAATTGTTTGTAGTAGTCGCGTTTGTAGTAGTCGCGTTTGTAGTAGTCGCGTTTGTAGTAGTCGCTTTAGCGACTTAAGTTTGTAGTAGTCGCGTTTGTAGTAGTCGCTTTAGCGACTTAAGTTTGTAGTAGTCGCTTTAGCGACTTAAGTTTGTAGTAGTCGCTTACAAGACTTAAGTTTGTAGTAGTCGCTTTAGCGACTTAAGTTTGTAGTAGTCGCTTTAGCGACTTAATCTTGCTTGTTTGTAGTAGTCGCTTTAGCGACTTAATCTCGTTAAGGCGATAAATCGCCTACTACAAACACTACAAACACTACAAACACTACAAACACTACAAACACTACAAACACTACAAACACTACTAAGGGAGTTGTGGCTAAATAAAATACCCACACAAAATGAAAAAAACCATGTTTCTATATGGGTATATTATTTTCACGCTCCTCCCTAAGCCTTCGACAAGGACTGACTTGGGGGACAAATCCTTATCAATTGAGGGCCATGCTGAGGCTTGAAACAGCTCATCTTTTCTCGACACGCGGCCAGAAATCTCTGCGGGATAAGCTTTCGACAAGGACTGACTTGGGGAGGCAAATCCTCATCAATTGAGGGCCATGCTGAGGCTTGAAACCGCTCATATTTTCTCGACACGCGGCCACAACTTAGCACCTATCAGTTTTTTATAACTCATTGAATATTAACTACAACGACACAAGCGGGGAGAAACGAATTGCACACGTCCCGAAATAAGTCGAACTCACGTTAGTAGTCTGTCAACATTGTTTTGACGGATAAAATACTCGATTAAAAGTCCAAATTTAAATTTGGCAAGGAGTCCAAACTTTAGTTTGGCAAGGAGTCCAAACTTTAGTTTGGCAGTGCCACAATCAAAAACTTTTGCTCAAGGAATTTTCAAAAAATCCGATGTCTTTAAGACATCGGATTTTTAATCGAATCGAAAGTATTTTTATGAAGTTAAGGTAAGACAGGGGCCCATTTGTAGTGGGCTTGTAATTGCCCTTCTTAGGGAAATTGAGGCGATAAATCGCCTACTAAGTACCGAAGCACATATTATCAGGTATTTTGCCTGAATCAAAAGGGGCTTTGCACGTGGGATTACCCCTACGAACCGTCGTGTCATGTAGGGGCAATCCTTTATGGTTGCCCCTTCGATATTGGCTTATCGATAAATACCATAAAATTTATGCTTCAGTACTTACTAACCTGAACTTGAAGTTAAAATACCTGAAAATTTCTGCTTCTGGACTTAATTCGACTTTGTCACATTACATCTAAGCCATTGATTTATATAGAGGGCATAAGCCGCCATTCTGTTTAAATCAATGAGTTACATTGAATATGGCAAAGTAGGATTAATTTTGCGCGTTTTTTTCACCCTGCCAAACTAAAGTTTGGACTCCTGCCAAACTAAAGTTTGGACTCCTGCCAAACGTTAGTTTGGACGACTGCTATCGTGATTTTTTAGGACACGTTTGCGCCGGCTCAAACCACTCAGCTAAGCCCCTTTGTAGGTGATTGGCTGCTTGTTGTGGAGTCATTTCACCTTGGAGGACGGCTTTCGCGGCATTATCCATCAACGAGTAACCGTCAGGTAAACCTCTCCCTAACATGGGCGATGACCAACGAACATCCACACCAACTGCCTTATTCACTAGGGCTAAGAAAGTCTTAGCATGTTCGTTACGGATTTTTGGCGGTTGCTTGTGCATGGGGAAGTAACCTGGCGACTCATTGGCAATCACTTCCGCAGCTTGTGGGGTAGTCAGCCATTCTAAAAATAGCCTTGCTTCTTTCTTATGCTTTGAAGCCGCATTCAAAGCGATAGCCGATTCGGTACTGAATGTGACATACCTTGGCTGTCTTGCAGGAGCGGGCATAGCAAAAACACTCCAGTTAAGGTTCGGTGCATCACTTTCAACATTGAAAACTTCCCAAGACGCGTTCATCCACATAGCCGCTTTACCCGTCTGGAACAACTGTTGGCTATCATAGTAGGTTAGGGTTTCTTGCGATGGGGGCAAAAAGGGTCGTAGATCGGCCAGCGCCTGAAATGCTGCTACACTGTGTTTGTCGTCAAAGCAGCGTTCCCCCGATAAATACTTTAATCGGCCATCACGTCCACCAATAAAATTGGGGGCCAAACCAACAAAAAGTGTTTCAATCAAAGACCAATCGTCACCTGAGCCATTCGCAAACGGAACATAACCGGCCCTCGTACCCGCCCTTTTAATTCGTTTAGCGGTATTCAGTAGTTTTTTCCACGTAGTGGGTGGTTTTAATCTCAGTCGCTTAAAAATATCTACATTGTAGTAGATAGCATTAGCAACCGCTAAAAAGGGCACAGCATAAGGTTCACCATCGTCACTTGTCCATGCCAACCGGATATCTGGCTGAAAATTGTCTTTGAGGCCCGGCAGATCACCTAAGGCTTCCAGATAGCCTTTTTCAAACCAAGGCCGTGAGGGTGAAAAAGATTGCACATATAACAAATCACCAGCAATCCCGTTTTCTAGGTTGCTGATTATAGTAGAAACATATTTTTCCCAGTTAAGTGGGACATGTTTAATCTTGATATTGGGGTGTTCACGGTGGAACGCGACCAGAATAGTGTTTATCTCCTTTATGGTATCCGTATCCCATGAATTGAGTGTCAGTGTTGTTGTGACCGCTTGAGTTTTCTTGGTTTCAGCCTGATAGGATGTGGCCCCCTCTACCACCTTGGAAGTCGGTTCGGAAAACAGGGAAGAAAGTTGGAAAGAAGGCAACTTCATCACGCCATACTGATGGGCAAACAAAATACCACCGATTATAAGTACAGCCGGATATCCCACTTTACCAAATAGGATGATGACTTTAACCTTTGTTTCTTGGTTCTTTGAATCCCACCGATAAGAAAGAAGTGTTACCAGAAGTCCCGCAACGATTATGACATAAATAGCATAGAAGCTATAATCCAGTGCGACCAGATAGCCAATTCCGGGCAAACCACTGGACATCTTTAAGTGGAAAAAAGCCACCGCTAATAAAGCATTGATACCAATCGCAACCCGTGAGGTTAATTCATCAGGCGACATAAAAAATACGGTATATGACAAAACGAGAAGGATAATGACCGGCAGCATGTTTTTGATAATAAAGCTAAAAATATCCCTCTCAACGGAGAGACTCGCATTGAATCTTGAATACTCAATGTTAGCATCAGAGAGAAAAAACTGTGGGTTACCCAAGGTCGATTCGTTTTTCAGGGTATCTTGAAAAAAACTGGCCTTTTTGACTGTCCATTCCGTAATGGATTCAAATACTTGGGCCCTTGCCAATTTTTGCAAAATGGCGTCACTGCTGATTTGACGCATACCGACTTCATCCACCACATAAATCAGGTTTTCTCGTGTCAGATTGGGATGGCGGAATGTGATTTCCAGTTCTTGCACGTCAAAGGGATAATCAAAAAACTGAAAACTCCCCTTAAAAGCGGTTTTAATACGGTAGGCACGATAGGTGATATCGTCCATCACCCTTTCGGCTATCGGTTCTCCCAATTTGATCGGCGTTACCGAATTAATAAATTCAATATGAGTCTCATCAAATTGGCCTTGGTAGCGGAACCACAGGTAAAAATCCATCGTATAAGACGATGTTTTGATATCAAGGTTAGTCACCTCATTAATGTCGATGCCGGTATAAACCACTTTGGTTTTGTGCATGTAATTGTTGTTAACAATGACAATATTTTCGGCCTTTAATTCTTGTTCAAGGTCCTGAATACGTGTGAGATCATTGACCAGTTGTAACTGGGTTAAGGCGGAAATCAACAGCTGTTTACTAAAAATGCCTATTGCCAATGGCTTAGTCACATTACCTTGGTAATCAAAGTAAATGTCGCCAGTAACACCGTTGATCGCATTTTTAATGTGAGTTATTGAGGCCAAAGAATCTCGGATTTTCTGACGTTCTTCGGCCAGATGACGACCACCCTTAACGCCGGCCTGTTTCATGGCTTCAATGGCAACCATGGCGGCATCATAATAGGTCATGGCTTTCCAACTGGGTGCATGACCGTACTTGGTAATAAACTCATTGCGGATTTGTTGCGCTTTTTCACTGGCAACATCAAAGATGATGGGAGAAGGGGCGTAAATACCATCCGTAAAATAGCCTGGCTCTGCTTGTTCTTCGGGAAATTCATTAAATCGTCTGGCAAACCCTTTTCCACCCAAGGAATCAGCGCCTATCATAGTGTATGAGAGACCCATACGTTTCATTGGGACGATGAGTTTGACCGCTTCGCTCCCATGCACAGCTAGAAAAATAAGGCCTGGGTTGTCCTTTTTATGCTTCACTAAATCTATGACAATGTTTTCAAGCTGTTGATCCACATTTTCATCTGTGGTATCAAAATGCCATTCAAATTTGAGCGTGCCCCCTAAACCACGGAATGTGTTTCTAAAAGGTTCAGCGAGAGAAGTGCCATAGCTATCAGTATCATAGATGATGCTGACGGTATCCTGTTTCAGGATTTTATAAACATAATTCGCCAAAAAAACGGCTTGGGTACGGTTGTCAAAAATGACTCTAAAGTACCAATCGTTGTCTTCTACCACACTATCTGCTGTGGCAGAGCCAGAAATGGCCGGAATGCCGGCTCGTTTGTAAACTTCACCGCCCTTGATAGAGGTGGAGCTGTACAGGTGCCCAAGTACAACGTGGGCTTTATTTTGCGCCACTATTTCTTCAGCGCGTTGTTGTGCCAGCGTTTTGTCATTTTTATCGTCAAAGGCCAGTAATTTGACATTCTTGCCATTGACACCGCCTTCTAGGTTGACTTGATCGAGGTACAATTGAATACCCCGGATCATATCCAAGCCTTCGGATTTACCCTTGCCGGTCATAGGCCCGACAACAGCGAGATAAACTGTACCTTTTTTTTCGCTTTGAACAAAAAAGCTAAACGCGGCAATAATGCCTATCACCAGTAAAGTGAGGGCGATAAATGCCTTGACTGAGCGTTTTTTCATCGTTGCAGTTTCTCCAATAAGTGTGTGTTCGTATACTAATGAAAAATGAAAAATGAAAAATGACGCTATTTTTTATAATGGGTTCACTCAAAATTTTCACGGATTTGAAGTACGTTCCGTATAAAAAAAACTCGATCCCACCAAGAAAATCCTCCCTAACCTTTGCGAAATGGAGGACAGCGCGACCGGGGGATTTATACTAAGCATTGAGCTTTTGTCATTTCGACTAAAGGAGAAATCTGTTGCCACCCAATAAGATTTCTCCTAGTGTCGAAATGACAAAAAAAGCGCAAATGTAAAGTATATATCGCTAAGCGCCATTACCTCTTGCCGGTTTTTATCGTTCCCAACCTGCGGTGATCTCGCACAGCGAAGAACAAAGTTTAACATGCAGCAACTTAAGAACTTTTCACAGCTTCGTCGTTTGTGAACAGGTGTGATGGCCCTGAAGACGAATCGGTTCTCAATCACTGCCCGGGGGAACAAAGCTTGGTTTTCGCTTTTTAATCCCCACGCTCAAGGCTTTTACGGCGATGAACCAACCCCAAGCCCCCCAAGTCTCATACTCTTTGAGCGTTAATTTCGATAGAGCCTATCGTACTGAGCGCGGCATTTTACCAAAACGTTAGGCGATGTCAAGGTTGTACTTTGTGTACCTTGCCACCTGTCAGTTTTGAAATCTTCAACACCCCAGACACGGAGTTACACGGAGTTTCACAGAGAATTCCTTTGGCTTTATGACTCTGTGAGACTCTGTGGTACTCTGTGAACTCTGTGTTGAAAAAAAATGGGAAAAATGACGATATTAATTGTATGTCTATAATTTTACAGGGAATTTAATGATTGGTTGCCCCTTCGTCATTTTCACGGATTTAAAGTACGTTCCGTATAACACGTCAAACAATTGGCGAATTGGTATAAGTTGGTTGAGATGTCTTGTTCACTGGTGAGCGCACATAAAATCCAATTGGGAGCAAAAATCCATTAAGCCTCGTTTTGGTAACAAAGCCTAAAAGGATGTGCAGTGGGACATTAAGTCCAATGCATTGCTAAGCGCAATGCTGAGCTTAACTTAATGATACCCCGCATGTATGCAGTTTACGACGTTTCTCCAAACACCAACTCATAAGTCACATAAGCCGGTTTTTCCATTTCAATGATTTCTTTAATCAAGGCTCGCTGCGGTTGCGCCGCGGATGGCGCAATCACTTGTAAATGAAAGGGTTTAGGCTGCCCTTGAGAATCCAATACGTTATCATTCAGATCAAAGCCTCGCACCCCCGTCGCTATTTCAAGGAAGAGACGTAGCCCTTTCGCCGTGCCACGCCATTGAGATAGATAAGTCGCCGCCGCAATCAGTTCGCGTAGGTGTCCAAGTGCAATCAAAGGCGTGTGTAACGAGGAGTGCGAAGGGGATGCGGCGGCATCTACCAAATGGCCTAAATTAACCCAATGCGCTAAAAAAGCTACAAATTGATCGGGGGTGTAACGCGGATTAAAATAGCGTTCCCGTTCCATTAGCACTTGTTCTGAGGGCGCGTGTAGAGCTTCCATGACGGCCAACAGGGCATTTAAAGGTTTTCCCGCTTGTAGTGTGCGTTGGAATATCGCCGGGAGTAATTGTGCAATTTCAGTTTGTTTCATTTTCGTTATGTAGTAGGCGCTTTAGCGCCTTGCGTTTGTAGTAGGCGCTTTAGCGCCTTGCGTTTGTAGTAGGTGTGAGAAGGCGGGTTCGCTAGAAAAGGCAAACACTCAACCCATTGGACGACACCTCGGCCGCTTTCGCGCCGCCTTTTGATAAGGGAGGAGCATGAAAATAATATGCCCATAGAGAAAAACAGTTTTTTTAACCTTGTTTTTTTCATTTTGTGTGGGTATTTAGCCACAACTCCCTTAATAACGTGAGTTCGACTTTAAATATCAAGGCCGGTTATAAAATTATTAGTTATATCAATTATTTAGTATAATGACCTAATTATCAATCAGTTAAAAAAAACACATAAGCTGTACTGGTTCATTCCAGTTGATGGCCCACAAATAAGGGTTATTCACGTATTAATGCTAAGGGTATCTCATATAATAAAAATGTATTTTTAATCAATTAATTGCAATCAACTAATTGATTAACATAATATTTATATAACTTATTGAAAAATAAAGCCGAACTCACGTTAATAGTGTTTGTAGTGTTTTTAGTGTTTGTAGTAGGTTTGTGCCTTAACGAGATTAAGTTGCTAAAGCGACTACTACAAACTCTAGTCGCTAAAGCGACTACTACAAACTCAACTACTACAAACTTCCACCGTCAACTCGTGTTCGTCTGAACAGAATAACCCATTATCCGGTAAGGGAACACTTTCGCTAAATTCTTTGGAAGAGCAAGAACTATAGGGTTTATCGCCACCTTGACTCCGATAAACGCCTACCCGCCCGCCTACCAATACCTTGTCTGATTCTCGATGCGTAGCAATCGCTTCAAGGGCGATAAATCCTTTTTCGGCTTTTTTGGCCCAGCGCGGTAAGTGACTCTCAGTGACTGTCTCCCACGCGGCCTTTTTTTCGGATAAATTATAATATAAAACACCGCTAGAATGAGTGGCCGCCAGTACTTTTGTTTCTAAAAAAGCGATGTCGTGGCAACTGCCGCCCTTCCAGTTGCGGTTCATCTGTTGCCAGGTTTCGCGGCCGCTTTGTTCTTCTCGGAGTTCTAAGCGAAAGCAGCCTTTTCCCGCCTGAGTACCATACACCGTTGCGCCCGCCCATAAGTACATACGAGAACCACTATATTGCACCTTTAGCACTCGTATATCGTGTTTTTTTAGGCCTATGTTTTTGAAAGTATTTGATTTGACTTCATTGGCTAAAAAAGCTAAAAAAATACCGCCAGAATTTTTGGCCGCTAATGCTACGCGGGTGGATTGTCCACGCACATCAGAGGCAATGGCGATAGCGTAGAAACCGAGTTGTTTATTGGAGGAGTCTACTTCTACTTGTCTGAGCAATGCACCGGCTTTGAGAGAAAGTTCATATAAGCCCACATCGGTGGCTAACATTAATAATAGAACCCCATTCCGTACTAGCCAAGCCATATCATGAATCCTGAATGAGGTACGCACGGCCGGTTGTTCTCCCCAAGTTTCGCCACAGTCATCAGAAATGTAGACGCTTGACAGGTTGTATTCCTCAGCACTGTGGAGGAGAACGGCCACTAAACCGGCGTAGTCGCCTTGATGAACGGGAAACGGTTTCACTCGGCCCACTATTCTGTTAGGAAAACGACCCACGGCTTCCCAACTGTCGCCATCATCCGTGGTGCGAAAGAGGATTTCATCGCTACCGGCATACGTTGTTCTGGGCTGAAATTCATCGGCCGCTAGGGTGTTGACATTTTTGTCAGGCATTTCAGAGACTTGTAACGAGACGTTATCAACATAACTCACGCCTGGTTCGGAGAGTAGCAGATTGTAAACATGAGAAATACGCAGTGCTTGACCAAAACGCCAGCCGGGCCGATTGCCATTGGGCAAGGGATTAATGGTTTGATAGAGGCGCGTTAACTGTTTTGCTTTTACCAAAGCGGGATCGATGCCCTTATGGACGACAATTCGTGCTTTGACTTGGACGCGCTTATAACGTACCCAGTTGACTAAACAAGTTGTACCGAGCGGTTTTCGTTCATCTAAATCGTTTTTAACTCGTCGCCTTGTGGCCTCGTCTTGGTGGTGGTGGAGCGATTCTATTGTAATTCGGCCAGCCTCTAACAGTTCTTGGGGGAGTTTGGGCACTAATAAGACTTCCACTGTTCCCGGTTGAGCATGTTTCCAATACTGGGCCTTGGTAAATGCTTGCGCTCTGGCGACACCACTATTTTTCATCGCCAACCCTTCAAAATCCCGTGCAGTGACGGCGCGTTGCAAGGAGTGGAGTTCCAAAGGGCCGCGCCGCATGGCATTTTCCAGCGTTTCTGCGGCCCTTCCGCCCAGAGCCTGTTTAGGGTTTGTCACTTGTACAGCGGCGATGGAGTCTTTGAGAACCGTCAATGTATTCGCGGCAACGTTGCCGGCGGGGCCGCCTCCACGACGATACCAGAGACGGATTTCTTTACCAGCCGGCGGAATTTCTGCTAAGGCTTGGGGGAACGGCTCTCCCGCTTGCATGTTGACGGCGGGTGCAAAGCTAATCGTGCCCGACAATCTATCAACTATATAGACAAAACTGTCTTTTCCCAGATTAGAAAAATGCTCTACTTCATGCCAAATCTGAAAGACTTTGCCGCAAAATTCGCGGAGGGAGGCCGCAATCACCGTTTTCTCTGTCTCTACCCCGACGATTAGATCGAGTCCCTCTTCGGTGGGCGCAATGATGGGCGGACGAGTGGCAGTGACAGATAGCCCCGGTAGGCCGGTGCCTTTTCCAACCAATTCACCTTCGATTTGTTCACAATGGTAGGCCGTTACCTCTACTGACTCTTGCCCCGCCTCAATAGTTGCTGTTTTTGAGGTGATAAATAGCAAGGGTTCATGTTCACCAGATGTACGCGCCGTGGTGACGCGAGTGCCTTGTTTAATGTTTAATGGTACATCATCAGCCCGACTACGGCGGAATTGAAGTTTGACTTGAGCGGCGGCCGGTGGCTGAATCCGTACATTGATGAGTCGTAGTAACTCAATATAGACTTTTTCTGGTAAGCGGTTCAACCGATAAATCATCGTCTCCGTCTGATAGGCAAAGGCTTCCAGTAGTGCCATGCCTGGATCGGCGGGAGACAAATCTGTCCAGTCAGGACACGATTGTTTGATACGCTGTTTGGCATCTTCTAAAAGCTGCTCAAAGGTACGATCATCTAAATTGGGAGAAGGAAATGTCATATTGGCAGTTATCAGTGATCAGTTATCAGTTATCACTTATCACTTATCAATGATCAGTGATAAGTTTAAGTGTGAAGGAGTCCAAACTTTAGTTTGGCAAGAAGGCAGGAGTCCAAACTCTCATCCTTATACATAAGTTTTTAAATACTTTATTTTTATTGCTTTTAACGGGCAGGCCCCACGTTGGGGATTTATTAAAAATCAATGCTCTTTTATCCGTTTCGGAACGCGTATCCGTTGTACTTTTGGGAATGCACCCTGTATCCAAAAGACTTGTGTATAACGATGAGTGCCAAACTTGGGGTAAGTAAAATTATCGTTTTTAGCGATAATATCCGTTTATATTTGCTACGCGGCGAGGTTGAACAGAAATGACAGTTGTTCATTATTTTGAGTGGATCGAATACGGTATTCAAGGATTATTTCTAAATAATCTGGGTTGTCTTTATTGCGGGTGGCATCGACACTTAGGATATCAATACGTGGTTCCCACCGTTCTAGAGCGCGTCTGACGTAGTGAATAGCTAAGCCGGCGGTGGTGTCATCGTTTGGTGCAAATAGTAATTTGCTGAGCTCACAGCCATAATCGGGCCGCATAATACGTTCACCGGGCGCAGTATTCAATAGCATTAAAATGGCCTGTCTCACTGTGGCATCGTCTTCTACCATTTGAAGTGCGCCAGTGGGTGAGGTAGATAATCCTGAGTGTTCGTCTGGGCGATCACTTTCAGGAAAAATAAATTGTAAACCACGATATTGGGCGTTGTTCATTGTATTTCATTGATGCTAACTGAGGTTACTCCTCTAACGGAGAATATCAGTTGACTACCGGCCTTTTGGGGCGTTGTTCATTGTTTTTCGGAAACTAAGTCTTGTCCGGCGTGGTGTACTTTATATTTGACAGCACCGGGCGGTGTGCCATCGGTGAGGCCTGTGAGTGTGTCAACGCAAACTCGTCGCCCATTGATGCGAACCAGATTTGAGTAACCGGTTTCAGCGTGATAGGTAACAAGACAAGGTTTGATTGTCGTGCCGAAATTCGGACAGCCGATAATCTGTTTTTTTTCGGGGTCTTTTTCGACTAGCATGGGTTGCCCATTGATGGTGACTAAGTTTTGGCTTGATTTTATTTTTGGCACCGTTCCAAGTTCATGGGCGCAAACCAGTTTGGCATCTTTGGTTAAATAGTGCATTTTCATTCCATCACATATAACTACAAGGATTATTTAATCGATACGGATGACAAATCCCGGCCCTTGTTTCGGGCATCCGTGCCGACAATTGGAAAAAATAAGAGTACAGCGAATTAGGAAATAAACGAATTATTTAACCGGCACTTGCAAAACGCGATTCGCCATTTTTGAGTAGCCCAAGCAAAAGGCTAAAAAAGCTAAAATAGATTTATTGTTTATTAACTCATTGTTTTAATTCGTTCGTTTACTGTGAAAATACCCATAGCATCTAGTACAACGGATACGCGTTCCGAAACGGATTTTCATATTCGGGGGTGGCTAAATAAACTTAGCCATGACAATTTATTTATCAATTCGTTGTACTCAATTCGTTTATTTTAGGAGTCCAAACTTTAGTTTGGAGCGCCCAAACTCTTTGCTCCAGTTTTTGCGTAAAAAAACGGGGCTCCTGCAAAAATATTTATATTAATAATTAATTGTTAATTCTTTAGGTGGGGCGTGTTTGGATCAATGCCATTAAGTTAAGATAAGAATAAATCCATACAACGTTTTTAGGTAAAATTTTATGAAATTAAAGTCTGTCACTATTGAAAATTTCCGGGCGATTGAAAATATCCATTTGCCACTGCATCAACAATTAACCGTGCTCGTGGGAGAGAATGGAACCTGCAAAACGAGTATTCTGGATGCCATTAGCATGGTTTTAGGATAAATTTCCCATTACTTTCAAGTTCAGAAACCACGTTTTTTTGATGACAATGACATTCGACAACATTTAAAAAAGCCAAATCCTTTAAAAAATCCTATTGAATACGCGCCTTATGTGCGAGTTCAACTTAAAAACCGGGCGGGTTTAACTTGGCACTATGAATCACAAACCGGACATTTAAAAGATCGGAAAAGCGATGTCAACTTGAACGGCTTAAATGAACTGCACAACTATTTGGATAAAATGATTGACGATTTGAATCACTCTAAAATTGATATACCCGTGCTGGCATACTACGGTATGAACCGTGATAGCTTAACCATACCAAAAACTGAACAATTATACCGAGAATTTCATCGTTTTGAAGCTTTGAAAAACGCGCTTAACGTCACCCCAGATTTTTGGACAGTGTTTGAATGGTTTTTTGCCCAAGAAAATCTGGAACATAGAGAAAAGTTTGAGCGTCAAGATTTGGATTATCAACTCACACTGTTAAAGGCGGTGAGACACGCGATTTGTCGTCTGATGCCGGGCGCGAGTCATCCACGTACTCAAGTGCAACCGTTACGTTTTGTGGTCTATTTTGAAATTGAAGGTGCAAAAAAGCAAATTTTATCGCTTGAACAACTCAGTGGCGGTTATCGCGTCATGCTGTCTTTGGTAATGGATTTAGCGCGTCGTATGGCTTTAGCAAATGAACACCGTTCAGAACAAGCCATTGAATCAGAAGCCATTGTCTTGATTGATGAAATTGATTGGAACGATCACCCAAAATGGCAGCAGCGTGTGCTGGTTGATTTGCTCAAGACTTTTCCAAACACACAATTTATAGTAACAACTCACAGTGCGCCGGTACTCACCACCGTCAAGTCAGAAAATATTGTGCTGTTGTATTACAAAGACGGAAAACTCATTGCCAGTTCACCCACATCGAATACTTATGGTGCCCAAGCCGGACGAGTGCTGAATGAAATCATGGGAGTTGAACAACGCCCTCCCGCAGAATTTAATGAATTTACGCAATTGCTTGAACAATATCGTGAGTTCATTAAGCGTGACGAATGTGAAGGAGAGGAGGCTAAGAAATTGCGCTATCAACTCAATAGGTTATCATGCAGCGATCCTGAATTGCTTAAAGCTGATATGGAAATTCGGCGGCGGCGTGTGCTTAGGAGAAAGGCATGAAAAAAGTCAAACAACTCCAATCCGCTCCTTACCACCTATCAGTTTTTAAATTGAATAAATAAGTACAACGAATCCCATAAATAAACGAATGAAGGTTGGAAATTGCTGATATGGCTACCCAGAAAAGTTTTGTGCCAAACCGCATAGCTCAAAAAAATAGAAGGTTGGAACGACAAAACTTTCCTTTAGGGAGTATATTAGTATCAAAGTTGGTTTGGTTGGTTGAATCAAATATTTTTTGGATTAGTTGTACTCAACTGATAAGTGGTAATATCTTACCAGATTGAGTCTTGACATTGATAATATCATTTTTCAACATTGACACTATCGATTTAGACTTTGCACCGTCACTTTCCTCAGTTTATGACAGTGTTCAGTATAATTTAACCTTAGTATTAAAAAAAGGCACTTTTTATGAGTTTAACAACTCTGGAGAAGAATTTATGGAACGCAAATACAAACTATTGATTGCAGATGATGATCAAAGTATTCGGTCAGAATATGGAGATTACTTTGAAAAACAAGGATTTATAGTAGAATTGGCTCAAGACTGGATCGAGGGGCTTGAGAAACTGCGCCATGACAAAGAATTTGATGTCGCACTCGTTGATCTAAAAATGCCTAAAATGGATGGTATTGAAATGATCAAACAGGCGCATAAAGCTGGCAACAACGCGGAGATGATTATTTTGAGTCATGACAAAGAATCCGAGAAAGCCGATGCCATCGCGGCGATAAAAGTCGGTGTGAAAGACTGGTTTGAAAAATCTGAGCTTCATAAGCCAAAATTCTTTGCCAGAGTCAAGGAATTGGCTGAAGGCATACCTCTTGAGGAAGTTTCACGGATATTATCCGTTATTCGGGATTGATGAAGGAACGATGAACAAATCAGAGCAAAACCATTATTTCGACACCAACGCGCTTTTCAAATACTATCACGATGAGAAAGGTAGCTTGAAAATACGACGTTTAGTTTCCAAAGCATCCCCTCCTATTATCGTCTCATCACTCACCCTGTTTTCAGGTTTTGGTGTTGTTATGGAGCATTACCGTAAAGGCAAGCTGAAAAAGAAACCAGTCAATGATCTTTATCAACGTTTAGATAAAGATATTGGTGAAAATAAGGAGACTAATCGTCCTTTTCAACTCATTCCAATGCCTGATGGTGCCTTTCAGTTAGCTAAAAATATTTTATTCCAATATGCTAAAAGTTTTCGAGTTGAAAGCACGGATGCGTTGCATTTAGCAATAGTCAAAAAACTACAAACATCGTTGTCTGTAATTATGGTAACATCAGATCACTCAATGCAAAAGATTTGTGAACGTATTTCCATTCCTTTTTATGATTCTGAAATTGAGTAAGTCTGCGGTGCGTCGTTGCTAAAAACGTTGTACGCTCGCTACGCTTGCAGGAACATCACCGTCGGCATTGGAACGAGGAAGTGTGGGAAAAAGGAAACCCCAATTGGGGGCTGTGTAGGGCATTTGGATGGTAGCCAAAGATTGTGGTGGGTTTAGCAAAGCACACCAAACACCCTACGCTTGCTGACATTTGAACCAAACGAACCGTTACCGGCTTTTTTCACGAAGATTCGTAGTTAGTTTTTTTGGTGTTCATGCTGAAACCGTTCTCGCTCAATCACATAAAAAGGATCGATGAAGAAGCCAGCGTAGTATGGATAGCGCTTCGCAGTGGGCCACCTGTTATCAGCTGAATTTTTGACAACTATGGCAAGCTAACCACAAATTCTCTCGTACCATCTTCCCCACAAGCGATTCCGTTACAAAAAGTCAAACAACTCCAATCCGCTCATTACCACCTATCATTTTTTTATAACTCATTGAATATTAAGGACAACTGTCTAGCGAAACTCGCCCACGCTCGTGATCGTTCCCTAGGAACGAAGCGTGCAAGTCAACCTGGAACGAAGCGTGATCGTTCCCTAGGAACAAAAACCGTCCACGCCGTTTATCCTCGTTTTGACAAACTGATAGGTGGTAAGATAAGGATTTGTCAGAAGTTGCATAGCTGTTTAAAAATAGCGAAATTTATTTTTTTAGGAACGTAGGATGGGTAGAGTGACAATTGCGTTCTACCCACTCTACGCTGGCTAAACTTTTAGCATTCTTTTCGCCCGTTAATTTTTGGAGCCAGTTAGCAAAATCTTTGGCATACATCTCTACATCTTTTTTTGAATCAAAGGCGTGAAAACGTAACTCTTCCATAATTCTATCTATTGCTGATAAGTTTCACCTTCTAATTCTACTTTGTCACATTACATTTAAGCCATTGATTTCTATAGAGGGCCTATTGGGGTCCTTCTTTTGAAATCAATGAGTTACATTGGATATGACAAAGTAGGACTAATAATAAGTCTTCAACTTTTACATAAATACGCAACATTTTTGTTACCTCCGTAGAGAATAAAACGATAATTACGATAATTATGCTTCTTCAAATATTCCTATACGAATCAATTCTTTCACCAGTGTTTCGTAGTTGAATACGGGCATGTTAATCTTTTCGCCCATTAGCATTTGGACTCGTTTAGCTAATTCTTTTGCATACGTCTCCGCATCTTTTTCTTGGTAAAATGATTTAAGACGTAATTCTTCAAAAATTTGTTGGTAAGTTTCAACTTATAACAGCAAGTCGTCAATTTTTACATAAATACGCAACATTTTTGTTACCTCCGTAGAGAATAGAAATAATAATATAGAACTTACGCATTGACAACATAAATTTATTGAGTATTCAGTCAGTTACGTCTAAAAGGCCTCGGCCGTTACCTTAAGACTTATTATAATAAAATCAATTGGCTAGTTGTCTGAGTGCGTAAGTCCTATAATACTACAGGTAGAAAACGAGTACTGTCAGCAATAGTACCAGTCAGCCTCATGACTACTTATTTTTTAAGTAGTATTCCGCCACCTCTTTGTTGACTGCCAGAGTCGTGAAGGCCTTTTGGGGCCCGTTAAAAAACTCAGAGGCGGGTTTAACTTCATTGGCGCTTTTGGCTTTTTCTACTAACGCCATTTGCAATTGAAGCCAATTAACGACTTCACTGTAGTCGAGGGTGCCGTGGTGATGCCTGATTTCAACAGTACCGTACATCATAAAGGCACTGAGATTGAGTTTTAGACAACGGGTGAAAACTAAAGCCCTGAATTTGGAGGCATTATCAATAAATGTGTTAGCTTGTGAAACAAGCTTAGCACGGCCTTCTGCTGTCCAAAGAGCGGTCGGTTCGTCTGCGAACCGCGTCATGCCTTCTGCTGTCCAAAGAGCGGGCTGTTCGTTTACGAACCGTGCCAGAAATTTACGATAGAACGGTGACAGGTTGGAGCTACAGTGATGATTATCGTAGCGACGGCTGGTGTCAACCAAATAGTCAAAAGAATCCTCCAAATTCAGTTGGAGTAAAAGGGAGATTTTTGAAGTGTGGTAGTTTAAAATCAGGCCGTACTTCAATATGTATATGTAAACCACAACGGCTATCAACCAACGCACCCGTTTCTTTCAGCATGTTAAGGACATGAGCAATTTGTTGAAAGGCCTCTTTTCCTTGGAGAATCGGTGAGCTAATTTCAAATCCATTTGTGCCCTCGTGATTGTTGACCGATCTATCGGTAGTGAGTTTCCACTCTTTGCCATATAGGTCATACTGATAAGACGAACCACCGGCCGGGAATTTGCTGGGGCTAACCCAAAGTGGCACCCGCCCTTGGTTTATGACAGCTTCAATTTTTATCCCGGTCGGAAAGAGAAACTCTATTTCTACCCCGAATCTTCTGGTAAAATTACCACTAGACATGACTAACCTCTTCGGTAGGTTTAGTTGTGATGGTGGTGGCCTTGGCATACTTATGCCTTGGCGCACCGGTTATTTATAAAAAACGTGTTTGTTAAAGAGCTTTCCGCTCACCCTTTCTCTAGTACATATGTTCGTAAATTCGCCTCCCTTCAGGATTCGTAAACCAACGAAGGTAGGGCGCGTCAAAGGAGGACGAATTTGTAAACCTGTGTACTAAGGTGATGAATAGACGTTTTTACGCGATAAGGACTGTGTCTCATTTAGGAGCTGCAATTAAATAACTTCCGCCAACAGCTTTCGACTAAAGTCTAAAAACGTATCAGGGCACTCAATCCAGCGACGGGGGAAGTTAATTTTTCTTCGTTCCTTATAAATAAACAAGGATTGATTGGTTTTATCCTTGATTATACTACTCAATCCTTGTATAAACAGCCAAAGTCATTCAACTTGAAAACACCGTCTAACGACGTTTTTTATCGAGGTTCCTCTGTGTCAACTCGGTAGACTGAGGTGTTGATAAAAGTGGGCCATGTTATCGGATTGATTGGTATGAGTTTTTCTCCAAAACGAGAAAACGACTTAACTCAGAAAACGCCCAAACTCACTCAATTTTAAAACAAGGATTGAATATAAGCAAGGATTGATTGGTTTTATCCTTGATAAAAAGTGGGCCATGTTGTCGGATTGATTGGTATGAGTTTTTATTGCTCAACTTTAAAACAAGGATTGAATATAAGCAAGGATTGATTGGTTTTGTCCTTGATAAAAAGTGGGCCATGTTGTCGGATTGATTGGTATGAGTTTTTCTCACTCAAGCCAGAGAAGAAAAATCCGATTTCTTATCAAACCAAAAAGTGGGCCATGTTATCGGATTGATAGGTAAGTAGTTTTTCTCACTCAAGCCAGAGAAGAGAAATCCGATTTCTTATGGATTTCTTATCAAACCAAAAAGTGGGCCATGTTGTCGGATTGATAGGTAAGAGTTTTTATAAGCCATACTTAAAAACGACTTAACTCAGAAAAAGGCCTAACTCACTCAATCTGAAAACACCGTCTAACGACGTTTTTTATCGAGGTTCCTCTGTGTCAACTCTGTAGACTGAAGTGTTGAGAAAAGTGGGCCATGTTGTCGGATTGATTGGTATGAGTTTTTCTCGCTCAAGCCAGAGAAATCCAAAAAAGTGGGCCATGTTGTCGGATTGATAGGTATGAGTTTTTCTCGCTCAAGCCAGAGAAGAGAAATCCGATTTTCAAAAATCGGCTTATCAAACCAAAGCCATGTTATCGGATTGATAGGTAAGAGTTTTTCTCACTCAAGCCATTTTTCAAAAAATCGGATTTCTTATAAAACAAAAAGCGGGCCATGTTGTCGGATTGATTGGTATGAGTTTTTCTCGCTCAAGCCAGAGAAGAGAAATCCGATTTTCCAAAAAATCGGATTTCTTATCAAACCAAAAAGTGGGCCAGATTGTCGGATTGATAGGTAAGAGTTTTTTTAAGCATAACAGAATTAGGTAATAAACGGGTAAAACCCGCAACAAAAACATTCCGTTTATTAAAAAAATTATCTCATAAAAATCATCGCCATCCTAAAGTTCATAAAAAAAGCCCCAAGTCAAACGACTTAGGGCTTGATTTTGAGAATGGGTGTTTTAGCCTTTTGCCTGTGTGGTGGGCAACAACGTTGCCCACCCTACCTATAGATGTTCAGAAAAATAATTTCAAAAAAGCCAATACAGCAATAGAATAGCCAACCCCAAAGGGGTTTTCAGGCTAAAGTTTCGCGGAGCGAAACTTTAGCCTGAAAATGTGAATAGCCACAGGTGAAACCTGTGGAAAAGATATTTGGGATGCCCAACCCCAAAGGGGTTGAATGTGAAAATCTTTTTCTCTTTGGCAAAACTAGGGCTATTCACTTTGAAAATAATTATCTGAAAATCTATAGCTACTTGTTTTCAACAAAAAAGTTGTATTGTCCTACATCAACAATACCTTGCATTACCGGATCCACTCCGGGATGATGTTTGGCTTTAAATGAGTGAATCCAGTCAAAAAAGGGCCAAAAGTCGGCACTGTTTCTGGAAATGCCATATTTCCCAACCAAGTGTTTCCAATCGTTGCTGCTCTTAATCTCCTTGATATCAGAGATAAATGTTGAACTCTGATTTTCATTGAGTTCAAAAAAGACATTAGGATAAGCGCCGACGAAACCTCGATACAAAGTCAGCAAATCTTCATCCGGCTCTCTGGTGAGAGATTCAGTGCCAATAATATCATTGGATCGATAAGCTCTATCAACAATCATCGAGTAAACCCAAGGTTTCCCTTGTGTATTGTTGATTTTTAGATAAGCAATGCTCGGAAAATATTCAGGGTATTGCACGCCGTCTTCCTTTTCGGTTTTGTGCATCAGGGTTTCTCGAATATTATCCTCCCATTTTTTCTGCTTCCCAGAAACCGCATTAGGATTGTACCGCGACACCTTTTGCAGATGATTTTTGGTCGCCTTGATGAGTGAGTGTGCCACTACATATGCTGCCGCTACCTTGGCCTGTTTTCGGCTCTTTCCTTGATTCAAACTCTCTTGTTTGGCCTCTGCATAGAGCGTTTTCAATTTTGGTGTACCCGTCACGCGTGGTGGCATGCCATCCAGCCATTCTGTACTCCATAATGGATAGAATAATTCACTGGCAACCCATCCAATGCCTTTGGTATATTGGTGCCGAATGGTTTTACGCGCCTCAATCGGTAAAAAAGAGATGGCTAAATCCTCAGCTTCCAAACGGGTATAGGTCATAATTCGGAAGCTACCAATCTTCATCGCCAGATTACCATAAGGTACATAGTTCACCACCAAATTATAATAAATCCGTTCAAAATTAGAAAAACTTAAAACCCAAACGCTCCCTGGTGCGCCGCCTTCTGGTCCACGTTGCACAGTTGTACTGCGTTCATGCCTAGTGACGTTGAGCCAAGCATTAGGATTGATGCCGTTTTTGTAAGTCGGGTCACCGCGCCCATCCCAGATATCCTCGACCTTTAACCCTTTTCGTTTCAACCCTTTTCGATTCTTTAACCATAGGCGTAATTGGGTTTCATAACCTTTGAGGTACAACTCGTCATCTTTGCTGGTTCGTTCATAATATTTCACCGCTTTCTCTACCGCTTCCACATCGTGTTCGAGTCCCTGAACTTTATTCCAAAAGTGACCAAATATGCCAGCATATTTTTTATTGCTCATCTGCTGTTCATCAATGCTCCAACGACCGGTACTCAAGATATCCCATGAAGAGAGTCCAAGCTTGGGATTAATCACCGAAATATCAGAATCTGGATCAAGAAACCAAACCCAAAAATGATCCCGGATTCCATACGTAGCACCAGAACCAATGCAAACAGCACCTTGAACTATAGCACCTATTACAGCGTCTGCATTTTCGATTAAAAAACGCGCCCTAATCTTGGCTGGAATGGCAGCAAAATAAGCAAATGGATTGCTACTATCATATTGAGGTTTTGGAACCTGTTTGGGCCATGGTTGTCCCAAAAAGAGTTCTTTCAAACGAGCCAGGCGCTTGTCATTAACCCGCCAAACTATCATCTTCTTTTGCACTATGGCTTCGGTTACTTTTTTCAGACGATAGGAAAATTTGGTTACCCCTTCAGGTAATTGATAAGGGAATTTGGTGATAATTTCTCCTTCGGAATTATCAGCCATCTTCGTCACTCGGACGATCCTAAAATACTCCCCCTTATTTTCATCAAAATGCAGGTAAGCGGTATAAGTATGCTCGTAGATGTATCTAGCCGCTTGTTTTCCTTTATTTCCTTGATTTCCTTGATTTGAACCCGTATTGAGAAATTGTTCCCATTTTTTAATGACTTCGGGATTATGCGGCGTTTGGAGATGCTTCATGGCCTTTTCAGAGGGCCCTTGGGCCCCATTTTGCATCCAGGTATTTAAAATCGCCATTTCTTCCGGAGTCACAGCCGGTAAAGCGAAAGGCATACCCGCACCCGATGGTTTGCCGTTGACAGAAGTCTCTTGAAAATACTTCTCGGCCGTCACCACATTCCAAGGATTTTTAGCTTGGAAATGAGCTTCAAATTGTTCAGAGGTTGCCGTACATTGGCTGTTGTTGCTATCCTTGAAATCCTTCTGAAGCTTTACTAATTTTTTGCCCATCAGAGGAAAACCGGGTTGATTATACTGGCTTCCTTTTTCAATAAACGTTTTGAAGAGTGATGAATCCCAATGTTTGGCATGGTCGGCCCTATTGGGTTCTTCATCGTTTGCAACCACTGGGAGAAAAGCGAGTTCACGCCACTTAGAGAGTGGATAAACATCGTTCATCTGGGTGATTGGCATACTCTCAAAACGTGTCATACTGTAAATAGGGGTCGCATCATAGCCACGTCGTACCCCTTGGTACGATTGTAGGTTGAGCTGGCACGGTGCTTCGTAACAGCCATGGCATGTGACACAACGTTTTGAGAAAATGGGCTGCACTTTATCAAGATAATGATCGTCCTGATCTGTTTCATGATACCAACCCTGTAATCGGTTTCCTACTTGAAAAACCGTTTGTGCTTCATTGTTTTTTTCCACAGTAGTTGGGCCATGACATCCGCTACTAAATAAAAACAAAAGTATTACCCAAAAAAGGCGACTCTGCATAATTCCTCCTATACCAGAACAGAAAACCCCGTCCCGCGCTCCAGCCAATGAAAGCTCAAGTACCCTAAAGGGCACTACAAAAACTTAACCTGGGTGTTAGTCTGCTTTAGCAGACTTGAGCTTTTAGCCTGGGGATTTATCCCCAGGCTCATGGCGGGTGGTATGAAAACTTCTGCTTTCCAGCACTCGTTTGGTTTATCATCCGCACTAAATTGTGTCCACGGCTGTTCAGGTCGATCATCAAGACAAGACCTTTGCCATTCCCACTGAGGATGTTTTTCCAAAAAATCGTAAGCCCCACCAAGGAACACTTTCCCCTAGGGCAATGAATTCAATAAAATACCCATTTAAAGGCACGAAGGACTGGCTTTTTTTTCCACTAATTACCTAACTGATTGAAAAACCTACTTCACATCACCCACACTGCACGCCCGAATCGTATTGCTTCAAGCGAGAAGGTGGATTGTAAACTTAATTTCGCAAAACAAATGCCAACCACTCAAACTCAATTTAAGTTATTGTATTTAAATATAATTTACAGATGTCAGTCTATAATTAGCCGCTCACAAATGACATCACCAAGGACATTTTCCACACAGGTATGTATCACTCAGGGACAATAGCAAGTTCAAAAATCAGTCCTTCACGGTGTTCTTCACGGGTTCTGTCATCAATCGCAATCGTGTAGCTAAGAGTGCCATTGTCATTAACAACAATGCTTGGTTCAATAGAGCCGTCATCTGCTGTGGTTGTCACATCAAAGTTAGGTATAAGACGAAATCCTTGACCTTGGTATAACAGAGAAAAAGTCCCATCTGCGTTGAAAATGGGCGACTCAACCCCATCAAATTCGAGACTTTTCTCAATAAAGGTGTCAGGATCGTACACTGTTGCTCTGACAGTCTGTGCGCTACCATCCGGATAGACAGCTTTTATGGATGAAGGCTGCCCAGGCTCCTCACAAACGGCTACTCCTGGTTGAACTTCTTGACATTTATCGTCTTTGAGTGCGGGTTCAACAAACGGATCCATGATAGCCACTTTTCTGGGACGAGCACCAGCCCGCGTTTGGGTAGGCAACTCCACCATTACATCACCCCGTTTTCCAACCACCACTTCACCTCCTCCTAGAGATTGGCTGAGGGCGACCGGGTCTTTAGGGGCTGGAATCACCCGATATTGGATACCTTCAGGGGTAGTAATGGTGTAAAATCCACCAGCACCGACTGACAATCCAATAGGTATTTTGTCCGTATCAACGACAATCGCATTATCAGTGTCTGGAATAAAGGTATATAAAATACCTGCGGAATCTCCGGTACCTTCCACCTGCAAAATACCTTTTTCATCTTGTGACAGGACAAAATCTTCCAAATCTTCCTCTTCCAAAGAACGTTTGGTATCCTCCATTAAGGGGGTTCCTTTTCCGCCTATACCCAAGCCGGTGTTAAGATTAGCGACTTCTGGTAATCTAACCATCGTAGAAGAACCGGGTGTCGTACTACTAGATGGAACCGTTTGAAAGGCCAATTTTGTGCCCACGGGTGCCGTTAAAGCACCTGTTTCTAAATCCAGTTGCCAATTTTCTGGTACCAGTCTTTCAGCATCTTTAGGCGTAATGTTCTCAAGGTCCAAATTGACAAACAGTTTAGACACATCTTCGCTTGGCATGGCTTTAAATTCTTTTACATCAAGCGCGTCTAAATGCTCAGGTGTGAATTCCGTGAGAACCTCTGTCGGCAGCCCACCCATATTTTCAGAAGTTAAGCCGCCCAAGGTTTCAACCTGCATTTTTTCAAACTGTTCGGTTGTCAAACCTTCAAGGGCTTCTTTTGGCACTTCGGCAATTTGTGCGGCTTCCAAGGCCACAAAAGCGTCAGGCGGAATTTGTGTCACATATGAAGCAGCAAAACTTCCCAAAGCTGCCGGCTCTAAATCACCGAGAGTCGAAGCATCCATTTTAGCAATGTCTTCGGGTTCTAAACCAAAATCTGCCGGGGTTGGTGGTTCACTGGGCAGAATCACACCTTCACCCAATTCCACGTCTTCTGGCAATTGCACCGTTGGACTGATGCGGACATTAGAAAGTACACTACCCGGTAGAATTTCGGCAGCGGTTATCAGGGCAGGATTGTCTAGAGTACCGCTGATTTGACCCCCTAATCGGCCCCCTTTAAGGACCATGTCCCCTGCCAGTTGCACATCCTTAATGACACCACCTTCTTTGCTATTATTCACCACTATGCCACTTAACGTACCACCACTAAGTTCGGCTCCGACAAAATTGACATCGGCGATGGTGCCTTCATTGGTAATATTACCCGTTAGCTCACCGCCTGTGAGTGTTGCTCCGGGGCGAATGGTTGAATCGGAAATCATCCCCTTGTTGTCAACATCGCCTTCAAAGGTTGCCTGAGCTACGCTGGCATTTTCATTCACTTCTACTTCATCGGTAAAAGTTTGTCCACCAGCATTGCATGAACCACTGACGCTAGCACTCCCAGAACAGCCGGTTTCAACCGGACCTGACGCGACCGGATTAGAAACTATTGGCGGTGGATTAACATCCACTCCACCGGTAAAAGTTTGTTCACCAGCATTGCATGAACCACTGATGCTACCACTCCCAGAACAGCCGGTTTCAACCGCACCTGACGCAACCGGATTAGAAACGATTGGCGGGGAATCAAGCTCAATCGCAATACCGCCTACATCAATAATGCGCCCATCAACCCCGGTATCGTCTCCCAACACGCCATCGCTTAGTGTCAAACTCGCCTTGACAACGCTTTGCCCGTCAAGGGTGTCAAGCTCAATACTCACATTAGAGAAAGTGTACCAATCGGCACTGTTGGAGTCGCCCGGCGTTGTTGGCCCGTATTTTAGATAGATAAAATTCTCTAATTCATTGATATTATTATAAAAAACGGAAAAAACAACGGACGAATTGGCTAAATTTTCCACTTCAAAGCCAACTAATCCGGCCGGAAATTCATAGCCACCTGGCCCGACGGATTGTGCTTCCACCGTCTCAAGATAAGCCTCTTTAATGGAACCACCCGCACATTTCAAGGTGATGCCGGAGAGAAGTACCACATCATTCACAGTCACGATAAAACTCTGTTCAACATCCACCGTGCCATCATTAACGCGCAAGGCGACTTCGTGAAAACCAATTTCCGCCTCAGTGGGTGTACCACTCAAAAGGGCAGTTCCATCACCGTTGTCAGTCAAAGTCAACCACGCTGGTTTGAGCGGGGCAGTCAGCGTCAATTGATCATCGATATCCGCATCACTGATTGTGATGTCATAACGATAAAGGGTATTTTTATCCACCGAAGTGATCGGGGAGTTCTCAAATACCGGTGCTTCATTATTCACGTTCACAACGGTGATGGTAAAACTCTGATCGACATCAACCGTACCATCATTCACACGCAGGGTGACTTGATGTTCGCCAGCCGTCACATTCACCGGTGTACCACTTAAAGTACCGGTACCATTGCCATTATCAGTCAGATTGAGCCACGCCGGTTTGGTTGGCGCACTAATAACAAAACTATCGCCGATGTCTATATCATTGATCGTTATATTATAAGTATAGAGGGCATCTTCATTAACCGAAGTCCCAGCCGTACTGGTAAACGTCGGCGCATCATTGGTGTTATTGACAGTGATGGTAAAGCTCTGAACGACATCAACTGTGCCATCATTCACACGTAACGTGACATTATGCGTTCCGACTTCACTGTTAGTCGGTGTACCACTTAAAGTACCCGTACCGTCGCCATTATCAGTCAGGTTAAGCCACGCCGGTTTGGTTGGCGCACTGATGACAAAACTATCGCCGATGTCTATATCATTGATAGTTATATTATAAGCATAGAGGGCATCTTCATTAACCGAAGTCCCAGCCGTACTGGTAAACGTCGGCGCATCATTGGTGTTATTGACAGTGATGGTAAAAATCAGGTCAACATCCACTGTACCATCATTCACTCGTAACGTGACATTATGCGTTCCAACTTCAGTATTAGTCGGTGTACCACTTAAAATACCCGTACCATTGCCATTATCAGTCAGGTAAAGCCATGCCGGTTTGGTTGGCGCACTGATGACAAAACTATCGCCGCGGTCTATATCATTGATAGTTATATTATAAGTATAGAGGGCATCTTCATTAACCGAAATCCCAGCCGTACTGGTAAACGTCGGCGCATCAGTCACGTTATTGACAGTGATGGTAAAACTCTGAACCACATCCACTGTGCCATCATTCACACGTAACGTGACATTATGCGTTCCGACTTCACTGTTAGTCGGTATACCACTTAAAGTACCGGTACCGTCGCCATTATCAGTCAGGTTAAGCCACGCCGGTTTGGTTGGCGCAGTGATGACCAAACTATTGCCGAGGTCTATATCATTGGTCGTTATATTATAGGTATAGAGGGCATCTTCATTAACCGAAGTCACAGCCGTACTGGTAAACGTCGGCGCATCATTCACGTTATTGACAGTGATGGTAAAACTTTGGTCTATATCCACCGTACCGTCATTCACTCGTAACGTGACATTATGCGTTCCGACTTCACTGTGAGTCGGTGTACCACTTAAAGTACCGGTACCATTGCCATTATCAGTCAGATTGAGCCACGCCGGTTTGGTTGGCGCAGTGATGACCAAACTCTTGCCGATGTCTATATCATTGGTTGTTATATTATAAGTATAGAAGGCATCTTCATTAACCGAAGTCACAGCCGTACTGGTAAACGTCGGCGCATCATTCACGTTATTGACAGTGATGGTAAAACTTTGGTCTATATCCACCGTACCGTCATTCACTCGTAACGTGACATTATGCGTTCCGACTTCACTGTTAGTCGGTGTACCACTTAAAGTACCGCTACCATTGCCATTATCAGTCAGGTTGAGCCACGCCGGTTTGGTTGGCACAGTGATGACAAAACTATCGCTGATGTCTATATCATTGATAGTTAGATTATAAGTATAAAGAGCATCTTCATTAACCGAAGTCCCAGCCGTACTGGTAAAAGTGAATGCATCATTCACCTGATTGATTGTGAGAGAGGCGGTTTCAGTCTCGGCACTAAAAGCCGTTAGACCACCATTGGTAGAAACATCAGCCGTTTCACCATTGCTACCACTGGTTTGATCCCAAGCTCGGAAAGTGATATTAACATTGCCATTAAAATCCGCATTGGGTATAAAACGAATGAGATTTGCGCTATCTGAAGTCAATAAACGAGCCGTGGTTTCGTCCACCGTTTCAAAAGCGCTCCAAGTGCTACCGGTATCAATGGAAAATTCCCAACTGCCATTAGTATTATCAACCGTAATGACCGCAATACCTTCAAGCGCACTACTGTCAACATCCGTTATTAAATCCAACGGCACACCAGAAACACTGTCAATGAGGTCATAAACTGAGGCGCCGCTACTGGTGAAGTCATCTTCATTAATGGCCGTTAATACCGGATTGTCGCTGAAATCAAGCACGGGGGCATCATTCACATTATTGACAGTGATGGTAAAACTCTGATCCACATCCACCGTGCCATCATTCACTCGTAACGTGACATTATGCGTTCCGACTTCACTGTTAGTCGGTGTACCGCTTAAAGTACCCGTACCATCGCCATTATCAGTCAGATCGAGCCACGCCGGTTTGGTTGGCGCACTGATGACAAAACTATCGCCGATGTCTATATCATTGATAGTTATATTATAAGTATAGAGAGCATCTTCATTAACCGAAGTCCCAGCCGTACTGGTAAACGTCGGCGCATCAGTCACGTTATTGACAGTGATGGTAAAACTCTGAACGACATCAACCGTACCATCATTCACACGTAACGTGACATTATGCGTTCCGACTTCATTGTTAGTCGGCGTACCGGTTAAAGTCGCTGTCGTATCACCGTTGTGAGTGAAAGTGAGCCAGGCTGGTTTAGTTGGAGCGGTAATCGTTAGGCTATCATCAACATCTAAAGTGGTAATACTATAACTGTATGGCGCATCTTCATTAACGGAAGTCACAGCCGTACTGGTAAACGTTGGAGCATCGTTAGTATTATTGACGGTTATGGTAAAACTTTGGTCAACATCCACCGTGCCATCATTCACACGTAACGTGACATTATGCGTTCCGACTTCACTGTTGGTCGGTGTACCACTTAAAGTACCGGTACCATTGCCATTATCAGTCAGATTGAGCCACGCCGGTTTAGTTGGAGCGGTAATCGTTAAACTATTACCATCAACATCATTAGTAGTAATACTATAACTGTATAACGCATCTTCATTAACCGAAGTCCCAGCTGTACTGGTAAAGGTTGGCGCATCATTCACCTGATTAATTGTGAGAGAGGCCGTTTCAGTCGCGGCACTCAAAGCCGTTAGACCACCATTGGTACTGACATCAGCCGTTCCACCCTTTGTGCCACTGGTTTGGTCCCAAGCCCGGAAGTTCAAGTTCACGCTTCCATTAAAGTGAGTATTGGGAACAAAGCGAATCAACGTGGCTGCTTCTGAGGCCAGTAGCCGAGCCGTGGTTTCGTCCACAGAACCAAACGCGGTCCAACTGCTACCCGTGTCAGTGGAAAATTCCCAACTGCCATTAGTATTATCAACCGTAATAACCGCAATACCTTCAAGCGCACTACTGTCAACATCCGTGATTAAATCCAACGGCACACCAGAAACACTGTTAATGAGGTCAGAAACCGAGGTGCCACTACTGGTGAAATCATCTTCATTAATGGCAGTTAATACTGGATTTTCACTGAAATCAAGCACCGGGGCATCATTCACATTATTCACGGTTATGGTAAAACTTTGGTCAACATCCACCGTGCCATCATTCACACGTAACGTGACATTATGCGTTCCGACTTCACTGTTAGTCGGCGTACCACTTAAAGTACCGGTACCGTCGCCATTATCAGTCAGATTGAGCCACGCCGGTTTAGTTGGAGCGGTAATCGTTAAACTATTACCATCAACATCATTAGTAGTAATACTATAACTGTATAACGCCTCTTCATTAACCGAAGTCCCCGCAGTACTGGTAAATGTTGGCGCATCATTCACCTGATTAATTGTGAGAGAGGCCGTTTCAGTCGCGGCACTAAAAGCCGTTAGACCACCATTGGTACTGACATCAGCCGTTCCACCCTTTGTGCCACTGGTTTGGTCCCAAGCCCGGAAGCTCAAGTTCGCGCTTCCATTAAAGTGAGTATTGGGAACAAAGCGAATCAAGGTGGCGGCTTCTGAGGCCAGTAACCGAGCCGTGGTTTCGTCCACAGAACCGAACGCGGTCCAACTGCTACCCGTGTCAGTGGAAAATTCCCAACGGCCATTAGTATTATCAACCGTAATAACCGCAAGACCTTCAAGCGCACTACTGTCAACATCCGTGATTAAATCCAACGGCACACCAGAAACACTGTTAATGAGGTCAGAAACCGAGGTGCCACTACTGGTGAAATCATCTTCATTAATGGCAGTTAATACTGGATTTTCACTGAAATCAAGCACCGGGGCATCATTCACATTATTCACGGTTATGGTAAAACTTTGGTCAACATCCACCGTGCCATCATTCACACGTAACGTGACATTATGCGTTCCGACTTCACTGTTAGTCGGCGTACCACTTAAAGTACCGGTACCGTCGCCATTATCAGTCAGATTGAGCCACGCCGGTTTAGTTGGAGCGGTAATCGTTAAACTATTACCATCAACATCATTAGTAGTAATACTATAACTGTATAACGCCTCTTCATTAACCGAAGTCCCCGCAGTACTGGTAAATGTTGGCGCATCATTCACCTGATTAATTGTGAGAGAGGCCGTTTCAGTCGCGGCACTAAAAGCCGTTAGACCACCATTGGTACTGACATCAGCCGTTCCACCCTTTGTGCCACTGGTTTGGTCCCAAGCCCGGAAGCTCAAGTTCGCGCTTCCATTAAAGTGAGTATTGGGAACAAAGCGAATCAAGGTGGCGGCTTCTGAGGCCAGTAACCGAGCCGTGGTTTCGTCCACAGAACCGAACGCGGTCCAACTGCTACCCGTGTCAGTGGAAAATTCCCAACGGCCATTAGTATTATCAACCGTAATAACCGCAATACCTTCAAGCGCACTACTGTCAACATCCGTGATTAAATCCAACGGCACACCAGAAACACTGTCAATGAGGCCATAAACTGAGGTGCCGCTACTGGCGAAGTCATCTTCATTAATGGTAGTTAATACCGGATTGTCACTGAAATCAATGACAGGGGCATCATTCACATTATTCACGGTTATGGTAAAACTTTGGTCAACATCCACCGTACCATCATTCACACGTAACGTGACATTATGCGTTCCAACTTCACTATTAGTCGGTGCACCACTTAAAGTACCGGTACCATTGCCATTATCCGTCAGATTGAGCCACGCCGGTTTAGTTGGAGCGGTAATCGTTAAACTATTACCATCAACATCATTAGTAGTAATACTATAACTGTATAACGCATCTTCATTAACCGAAGTCCCAGCTGTACTGGTAAACGTTGGCGCATCATTCACATTATTGACCATGATGGTAAAACTTTGGTCAACATCCACCGTACCATCATTCACTCGTAACGTGATATTATGCGTTCCGACTTCACTGTTAGTCGGCGTACCGCTTAAAGTACCGGTACCGTCGCCATTATCAGTCAGATTGAGCCACGCCGGTTTGGTTGGCGCTGTGATGACAAAACTCTCGCCGATGTCTATATCATTGGTTGTTATATTATAAGTATAGAGGGCATCTTCATTAACCGAAGTCCCAGCCGTACTGGTAAATGTTGGCGCTGCATCATTCACCGGATTAATTGTGAGAGAGGCGGTTTCAGTCGCAACACTAAAAGCCGTTAGACCACCATTGGTACTGACATTTGCTGTTCCACCATTGCTACCACTGGTTTGGTCCCAAGCCCGGAAAGTGATATTGACATTGCCATTAAAATCCGCATTGGGTATAAAACGAATGAGATTTGCGCTATCTGAAGTCAGTAAACGAGCCGTGGTTTCGTCCACCGTTCCAAAAGCGATCCAACTGCTACCGGTATCAATGGAAAATTCCCAACTACCTGATGTATTATCAACGGTAATAACCGCAATTCCTTCAATAGCACCACTATCATCATCCGTTATCAAATCCAACGGCACACCAGAAACACTGTCAATGAGGTCAGAAACTGAGGTACCGCTACTGGTGAAATCATCTTCATTAATGGCAGTTAATACCGGATTTTCACTGAAATCAAGCACGGGCGCATCATTCACGTTATTGACAGTGAGGGTAAAACTTTGGTCAACATCCACCGTACCATCATTCACACGTAACGTGACATTATGCGTTCCGACTTCACTGTTAGTCGGTGTACCACTTAAAGTACCGGTACCGTCGCCATTATCAGTCAGATTGAGCCACGCCGGTTTAGTTGGCGCACTAATGGCAAAACTATCACCGATGTCTATATCATTGATAGTTATATTATAAGTATAAAGCGCATCTTCATTAAGCGTTGTTCCAGCCGTACTGCTAAACGTTGGCGCATCGTTTACGGGATTGATTGTGATCGAGGCCGTTTCAGTCTCGGCACTAAAAGCCGTTAGAGCACCATTGGTACTGACATCAGCCGTTCCACCATTGCTACCACTGGTTTGATCCCAAGCCCGGAAAGTGATATTGACATTGCCATTAAAATTCGCATTGGGTATAAAACGAATGAGATTTGCGCTATCTGAAGTCAGTAAACGAGCCGTGGTTTCGTCCACCGTTCCAAAAGCGCTCCAACTGCTACCGGTATCAATGGAAAATTCCCAACTGCCATTCGTATTATCAACCGTAATGACCGCAATACCTTCAAGCGCACTACTGTCAACATCCGTGATCAAATTCAACGGCACACCTGAAACACTGTCAATGAGGCCATAAACTGAGGTACCGCTACTGGTGAAATCATCTTCATTAATGGCAGTTAATACTGGATTTTCACTGAAATCAAGCACGGGCGCATCATTCACGTTATTGACAGTGATGGTAAAACTTTGGTCAACATCCACCGTACCATCATTCACACGTAACGTGACATTATGCGTTCCAACTTCACTGTTAGTCGGCGTACCACTTAAAGTACCGGTACCGTCGCCATTATCAGTCAGGTTGAGCCACGCCGGTTTAGTCGGCGCACTAATGGCAAAACTATCACCGATGTCTATATCATTGATACTTATGTTATAAGTATAAAGAACATCTTCATTAAGCGTTGTTCCAGCCGTACTGCTAAACGTTGGCGCATCGTTTACGGGATTGATTGTGATCGAGGCCGTTTCAGTATTGACGCTAAAAGCCGTTATACCACCATTGGTACTGACATCAGCCGTTCCAGCATTGCTACCACTGGTTTGATCCCAAGCCCGGAAAGTGATATTGACATTGCCATTAAAATTCGCATTGGGTATAAAACGAATCAGATTTGCGCTATCTGAAGTCAGTAAACGAGCCGTGGTTTCGTCCACCGTTCCAAAAGCGGCCCAACTGCTACCGGTATCAATGGAAAATTCCCAACTGCCATTAGTATTATCAACCGTAATGACCGCAATACCTTCAAGCGCACTATTGTCAACATCCGTGATCAAATTCAACGGCACACCAGAAACACTGTCAATGAGGTCAGAAACTGAGGTACCGCTACTGGTGAAATCATCTTCATTAATGGCAGTTAATACCGGATTTTCACTGAAATCAAGCACGGGCGCATCATTCACGTTATTGACAGTGAGGGTAAAACTTTGGTCAACATCCACCGTACCATCATTCACACGTAACGTGACATTATGCGTTCCAACTTCACTGTTAGTCGGTGTACCACTTAAAGTACCGGTACCGTCGCCATTATCAGTCAGGTTGAGCCACGCCGGTTTGGTTGGCACAGTAATGACAAAACTATCGCCGATGTCTATATCATTGGTCGTTATATTATAAGTATAGAGGGCATCTTCATTAACCGAAGTCCCAGCCGTACTGGTAAACGTGGGCGCATCATTGGTGTTATTGACACTGAGGGTAAAACTTTGGTCAACATCAACCGTACCATCATTCACTCGTAATATGACATTATGTGAACCGACTTCACTGTTAGTCGGTGTACCACTTAAAGTAGCTGTACCATTGCCATTATCAGTTAAAGTAAGCCACGCCGGTTTAGTCGGAGCGGTAATCGTTAAACTATTACCATCAACATCATTAGTAGTAATACTATAACTGTATAACGCATCTTCATTAACCGAAGTCCCAGCTGTACTGGTAAATGTCGGTGCATCATTCACATTATTGACGGTTATGGTAAAACTCTGATCCACATCCACCGTGCCATCATTCACACGTAACGTGACATTATGCGTTCCAACTTCACTGTTAGTCGGCGTACCACTTAAAGTACCGGTACCGTCGCCATTATCAGTCAGATTGAGCCACGCCGGTTTAGTCGGCGCACTAATGACAAAACTATCACCGATGTTTATATCAGTGGTCGTTATATTATAAGTATAAAGAGCATCTTCATTAACCGAAGTCCCAGCCGTACTGGTAAACGTCGGCGCATCATTCACGTTATTGACAGTGATGGTAAAACTTTGGTCAACATCCACCGTACCATCATTCACACGTAACGTAACATTATGTGATCCCACTTCAATATGAGTTGGTGTACCACTTAAAGTACCGGTACCATCGCCATTATCAGTCAGAGTAAGCCACGCCGGTTTAATTGGCGCACTAATAACAGAACTATCGCCTATGTCTATCTCATTGATAGTTATGTTATAGGTATAAAGAACATCTTTATTAACCAAAATACCAGCCGTACTAGCAAACGTCGGTGCATCGTTTACTGGATTAATTGTGATCGAGGCGGTTTCAGTCTCGGCACTAAACGCTGTTATACCACCATTGGTACTGACATCAGCCGTTCCACCATTACTACCATTGGTTCGATCCCAAGCCCGGAAGCTCATGTTCACATTTCCATTAAAATTCATATTGGGAATGAAGCGAATCAATGTGGTAATTTCTGAAGTCAGTAACCGAGCTGTGGTTTCGTCCACCGTTCCAAAAGCGGTCCAAGTGCTACCGGTATCAATGGAAAATTCCCAACTACCTAATGTATTATCAACGGTGATAACCGCAATACCTTCAAGCGCACTACTGTCAACATCCGTGATCAAATCCAACGGCACACCAGAAACACTGTCAATTAGGTCATAAACCGAGATACCGCTACTGGTAAAATCATCTTCATTAATGGCAGTTAATATTGGATTTGCACTGAAATCAAGTACGGGCGCATCATTCACGTTACTGACAGTGATGGTAAAACTTTGATCAACATCTACCGTACCGTCATTCACTCGTAACGTGATATTATGTGAACCCACTTCATTATTAGTCGGTGTACCGCTTAAAGTACCGGTACCATTGCCATTATCAGTCAGAGTAAGCCACGCCGGTTTGGTTGGCGCACTAATAACAAAACTATCGCCGATGTCTATATCATTGGTCGTTATATTATAAGTATAGAGGGCATCTTCATTAACAGAAGTCCCAGCCGTACTAGCAAACGTCGGTGCATCGTTTACTGGATTAATTGTGATCGAGGCGGTTTCAGTCTCGGCACTAAACGCTGTTATGCCACCATTGGTACTGACATCAGCCGTTCCACCATTACTACCATTGGTTCGATCCCAAGCCCGGAAACTCAAGTTCACGCTCCCATTAAAATTCATATTGGGAATGAAGCGAATCAATGTGGTAATTTCTGAAGTCAGTAACCGAGCAGTGGTTTCGCCCACCGTTCCAAAAGCGATCCAAGTGCTTCCGTTATCAATGGAAAATTCCCAACTACCATTCGTATTATCAACGGTGAATGCCGCAATACCTTCAAGCGCACTACTGTCAACATCCGTGATCAAATCCAACGGCACACCAGAAACACTGTCAATGAGGTCAGAAACCGAGGTGCCGCTATTGGTGAAATCATCTTCATTAATGGCAGTTAATACAGGATTTGCACTGAAATCAAGCACCGGCGCATCGTTCACGTTATCGACAGTGATGGTAAAACTTTGATCAACATCTACCGTACCGTCATTCACTCGTAACGTGACATTATGTGAACCCACTTCATTATTAGTCGGTGTACCACTTAAAGTACCGGTACCATTGCCATTATCAGTCAGAGTAAGCCACGCCGGTTTGGTTGGCGCACTAATAACAAAACTATCGCCGATGTCTATATCATTGGTAGTTATATTATAAGTATAAAGCGCATCTTCATTAATCGTTGTCCCTGCCGTACTGGTAAACGTCGGCGTATCATTCACCGGATTAATTGTGATCGAGGCGGTTTCAGTCTCGGTACTAAAAGCCGTTATACCACCATTGGTACTGACATCAACCGTTCCACCATTACTACCACTGGTTCGATCCCAAGCCCGGAAGCTCAAATTCACACTCCCATTAAAGTTCATATTGGGAATGAAGCGAATCAAAGTGGTAGCTTCTGAAGTCAGTAACCGAGCGGTGGTTTCGTCCACAGAGCCAAAGATGATCCAAGTGCTTCCGTTATCAATGGAAAATTCCCAACTACCATTCGTATTATCAACGGTGATAACTGCAATACCTTCAACAGCACTACTGTCAACATCAGTGATCAAATCCAACGGCACACCAGAAACACTATCAATGAGATCATAAACTGAAGTGCCGCTGCTGGTAAACTCATCTTCATTTATGGCCGTTAATACCGGATTTGCACTGAAATCAAGTACGGGGGCATCATTCACATTAATCACGGTTATGGTAAAACTTTGGTCAACATCCACCGTACCATCATTCACTCGTAACGTGACATTATCTGAACCCACGTTAGTCGGTGTACCACTTAAAGTACCGGTACCATTGCCATTATCTGTCAGAGTAAGCCACGCCGGTTTAATTGGCGCACTAATAACCAAACTATCGCCTATGTCTATCTCATAGATAGTTATATTATATGTATAAAGAGCACCTTCATAAACAGAAGTCCCAGCCGTACTGGTAAACACAGGCGCATCATTCACAGGATTAATCGTGATAGAAGCGGTTTCAGTCTCTGCACTAAAAGCCGTTGTACCACCATTGGTACTGACATCAGCTATTCCGCCATTGCTACCACTGGTTTGATCCCAAGCCCGGAAGCTCAAGTTCACGTTCCCATTAAAGTAAATATCGGGAACGAAGCGAATCAAGGTGGTAACTTCTGAAGTCAGTAACCGAGCCGTGGTTTCGTCCACCGTTCCAAAAATCGTCCAAATGCTACCGTTATCAATGGAAAATTCCCAACTACCATTCGTATTATCAATAGCGATAACTGCAATACCTTCAAGCGCACCACTGTCAACATCCGTTATCAAATCCAACGGCACACCAGAAACACTGTCAATGAGGTCATAAACTGAGGCGCCGCTACTGGTAAAATCATTTTCATTAATGGCAGTTAATATTGGATTTTCACTGAAATCAAGTACGGGCGCATTATTAGCCAAGGCGGGAGGTGCCATACTGATTAAACCGGCCGTCATTAGCCTCAATACCCAATATTGGGAGGGGAGAGAGGGGAGGTATTTAAGGACTTGGCTAATAGTCCTCTGTAATTTTGATGAGGTATATCGTTCAAACATATCTATTAATCTCCTAACTTGCCATTTGCTTAATAACTTACCATTCGCCTAATAAAATCATAACAACGTGAATTTATTTCAGTGCGGTTCGGTCGCTTTCCCAAAGGTGCCGACTTTATCTGACCCCTCACCCAAAATTCCTTATCGGAAGGGGGCCAGGGTAAGGCTCAACACGGTAAAGATTTTGGTGTTTATAACGAGTGTGACCTTGATCTGATGTGAACTAAAAGTTTTAAACCACTTTAAAATCAAAATGTTGTGTCACTGGAGTCCAAAGCTTTAGCTTTGGACGAATGCCATCGGCTAAAGCCTTGGACTCCAAATACCTCAAATTGAGGTCACACTTTTTATAACTATCCGTTTCTGAAAGCAAAGCGCACCGAAGGTTCGCGTCTGTACTATAGACATTGCCGAAAAATAAATTCACAAGATGTGCCAAATGTTTTCTGTGGAGGTATATAAACGCCAAAATCTGATCACCGTTCAGCCCCACCCTGGCCCACTTCAGAGCAGGAATTTCGGGTAAGGGGTCAGATAGAGTCGGCACCTTTGGGAGAGCTACCGAGCGGCACTTAAGTTTAATAAACACAATAAACATGCCACTTGGGGTGGTGAAAATGATTAATGATTAATGATTAATGATTAATGATTAATGATTAATGATTAATGATTAATGAAACGAAGTAACGAGCGAAGCGAGATCATTAAAGAATACTTGCATCGGCAAAAGTTTCGCAGAGCGAATTTTGCCGATACGATTGTTTTTAAAAGACTTCAAAAGGAATAAAAATGGAATCAAGTTTTAGAACCAAAGGAACCTAACCTCCTTTTCATCAGTCTACATGCCACCTCTATTAAAGAAGCCAAAAAGATATGTGTGGAATATGAAGCGAGTTACTACGTTTCATATTCAACCCTTTCAGGGTTGAGGCTTTTTTGACATGCCCTTCCCCAGGTTTTCTTAAGGCTATTCATATTCAACCCTTTCAGGGTTGAGGCTTTTTTGACATGCCCTTCCCCAGGTTTTCTT
>Ga0190344_1000045_pt1 | contig 76653 bp, 78 predicted proteins | sample 48721323_MG_FD_161662 | JGI IMG/M metagenome (GOLD analysis project Ga0190344, IMG submission 161662) | Hydrothermal vent microbial mat bacterial communities from Southern Trench, Guaymas Basin, Mexico - 4872-13-2-3_MG | ecosystem: Environmental > Aquatic > Marine > Hydrothermal vents >... | reverse complement strand
CCACTGCCCGTGCCATGCTTGGTGATGACGCTATCATAGGTGTCTCTTGCTATAATCAACTTTCTTTGGCGCAACAAGCTGTTGATGCCGGTGCGACTTATGTTGCATTTGGCAGTTTTTTCAGTTCTCGCACCAAACCCCAAGCCGTTTCGTGCAGCGTAGATGTGTTACGTCAAGCGCGTCAAACGCTTAATTGTCCACTGGTTGCCATAGGCGGCATTACGCCGGACAATGGCGCTGAACTCATCAAAGCCGGCGCAGATTGTTTGGCGGTGATACATGGTTTATTTGGACAAGCGGATGTTACCGCGGCCGCTCAACGTTTTGCACAATTATTTTGACTACCCTCATCCGTCCAATATTTCTCTTGGACGAGTCCAGAAAATGGCGAAATTTCGTCAGAAAAAGGCTCATAATCTTACGAAAAAGGGTATGGAACCCCCCCGATCCCTCAATAATGCGTTAACTGAAATGCAACGAAAGCCAAAATACGTCGCTTAAGCATTGCCCAGATCCCTTCATTCGCATGGATGGGGAGCGATATTAGAGTTTATACCTATTTAACATAAGTGATTGATTTTATTGCAATCAATAAAAGAGTGATTCTAAATAAATCAATGAGTTACATTAAATCGGTATAATGTCTCTTATTTAAGGAGACTGCATGACTACTTCCCATCAACATTTTATCGCCGCCCAACAACACATCCCCGGGGGTGTCAACTCGCCAGTCCGCGCTTTTAAAGGCGTAGGTAGCGACCCGATTTTCATTCAACGCGCCGAAGGCGCATATCTCTACGACACCGATGGCAAACGTTATATCGACTATGTAGGCTCATGGGGGCCGATGATTGCAGGACATGCTCACCCAGCGGTCGTTAAAGCGGTGCAAGACACCGCCGCAAATGGCCTCAGTTTCGGTGCGCCCACCGTGATTGAAACGCGCATTGCCGAAAAAATCTGTGAATTAGTACCGTCTATCGAAATGGTACGCATGGTTAATTCTGGCACTGAGGCATGCATGAGCGCGATACGATTAGCACGGGGCTACACAAAACGCGATAAAATTGTTAAATTTACCGGCGGCTATCATGGACACGTCGATTCGTTATTAGTCAAAGCCGGCTCCGGTGTCCTCACACTTGGTTTACCTAACAGCCCGGGCGTACCAGCGTCCTTGGCTGAACACACCTTAACCTTAAATTACAATGACATAGAACAAGTTAAAACCGTTTTTGCGGAAATGGGGTCACAAATTGCCGCTATCATTGTCGAACCGGTGGCCGGCAATATGAATTGTGTGCCCCCCGTGCCCGGCTTTTTACAAGGCCTGCGTGACGTGTGTGATGAATACGGCAGCGTGTTGATTTTTGATGAAGTGATGACTGGCTTTAGAGTGGCGTTGGGTGGCGCACAAACTTATTATAATGTCAAACCAGATCTCAGCACACTTGGCAAAGTCATCGGCGGCGGGATGCCGGTCGGCGCATTTGGCGGCCGGCGCGACATTATGCAACACATTGCCCCGTTGGGACCCGTTTATCAGGCCGGCACTTTATCAGGTAATCCCGTGGCAATGGCGGCCGGGGTTGCCACGTTAGAAATCATCTCTCAACCCAACTTCTACGAGGAATTGAGTGCCAAAACGGCAAAATTTATCACACATATGTTGGCACTCGCTAAAGCCGCCAATATTCATACCACGGGCGTATCGGTGGGCGGAATGTTTGGCTTATTTTTCACGACGGCCGAGAGAGTTGTGAATTTTGAGCAAGTGAGTGCCTGTGATGTAGAACGGTTTAAAAAATTCTTTCACGGCATGTTAGAAAAGGGCATTTATTTAGCACCGTCCGCTTTTGAAGCCGGATTTGTGTCCTCGGCTCACAGTGAACCGGACATTGAGGCCACTTTAAGCGCCGCTGAACAGGTTTTTGCGAGTTTGTAGGTTGGCAAGCTGAAGGGGTTGGCGTTTTTTTTTCAAACCGATTTGGAGCGCAGTTGTTGAGAGAAACCAAGGATAGAATTGATTCTTGGTTTATCATCACTATTTTTTGGGGCACTACCGATTTTTTATTTTCAAACCAAAAATCGTCACTCAAAAATCCTGATTGTCACGAATTTTGGGGATGGCTTAAAAATCAACCTCTTATGAGGGCGCGGACACTCTTATGACTTACGCATTGACAAAAGGAATTAATGAACGTATTCAGTTAGTTACCTCTAATAGGCCTAGGCCATTTAAATAAATAAAATTAATTGGTTAGTTGCCTGAGTGCGTAAGTCCTAACTCCTAAATCGGGTACCAATTTGAGTTTGATAATGCGAATTAAGGGTTGAATTGAATCATAAAATAAAAACGTATTTATTGAAAGTTATTTTATAAGTCTTTTTTTTGCGGAGCAAAATATTCATTTTTCATTTTTCATTCTTAATTCGCATTGATAAATCCCCCAATAGCCTTTTTAAAAGGGCTGGATTTGTTTCTTGCCTCCCCTTTCATCCGTTATTACGAGCAAAAATCCTTTCATCAAAACCAGCAAAGCAATATGAGACATCCATTTGTGTTTAAAACCGAAAAATCAGTAGAAGCCATTTTATATATTGCACAAAATGTTGAGCAACCGACCTTTCATCGCATTTCCAAGATGATGTATTTTGCTGACAAAGTGCATTTGGAAAAATATGGGCGTTTCATTTGCGGTGACAGTTACGTGGCAATGAAACACGGCCCGGTTCCAAGTTGCACTTATGATATTTTAAAAGTAGCGAGTGGCGACGGTTTTGCTCTGATGTCTGACGTCAACCCCGCTAAAAAGGCGTTTATCGTTGTTGATAAGTTTCTGGTTAAACCACTTCGCGCCGCCCAGTTGGATTATTTCAGTGAATCTGATTTGGAGTGTCTGGACAACGCTCTTAAAAATTACGGACATTTGTCGTTTGGGCAGTTGACCGATTTAAGTCACGACAAGGCTTGGCAAGCGGTTGATGAAAACGACCATATTGACATCGAACAAATTGTGGCGACTTTGACAAATACTGAGAATTTACTAGACTTGCTGCGTGAACCTTGCCCCGGCTAATGCAGTGGCGGCTATTTAAGGCTAAGCTTGGAACAGATATTGAATAGATTTTGTTTTAAGAATTTTATTCTCAGCCCAAAAACATTCTGGGAAAGGTGGGATATGAAAGCGAATGAAAAATGAAAAGCTTTGCGGCGATTAACCGTTAAGGTTTTGAGACCAATTTATACTCTTACTTAAAAACGCCAAAACTACCAAAAAATAGTAGAATTATTTATGTGAAATAGGGGTAAGCTCCCCACATCACAGATAATTATCTGTGACTCTATGTATTTAGAGCACTAAAAATCCGATGTCTTAAAGACATCGGATTTTTTAAAAGTATAAATTTCAGTTTTTCAGTTCAATACTCGCATTAACACTTTTGATAAGTATTTGTATCGCTATGTTTTTAATGACTTATGTAAGAATCACTTACCAAAACTCGCTTACCAAAGGAGTGTCCAAATACAAAGGGCTCACATTATAAGTCAATAGTTCAAACACTTCAGTTCTTATGTGAAAAATGTGCTTGTAGGTGTCATGCTTATGGCATGAGTCTACAAGCATTTATCGATGACATTCTAAACAAGCCGCGAGTAATGGTTTTATTCATATACTCGCGGCTTTTTTTTTGCTTATATCTTATCGCTTTCTAGATAGCAATTCTATTGACAACTATTGACATGTCAACAAATGAGTCAACACTATTAATAGAAGTGAATGCTACGCAAAAGTACAGCGAAGCGAATTAAGCGTAGTAGGGAGTATCAGCCCTTTATCTCCTCGCCTAATGAAAGCTTGGAGTTACTTGAATGCTTGAGTATCCATTTTTTTTGACGTGGAAGGCTAACCACCTCAAGCAACCCATCTGTTACTTTAAAAAGTAAAAATGTCAAGTTTTTTTATATAATGTCCAGTCAATATCAATAGTTATCAATAGTTTTGGCCCGACTATATTGTACGAAGCGTACTTGAATTTCGTAAGCGTGTGAGAAATCTTTTTTCTTTGTAGAAATAGGATTTCTGCTCCAGCTTTGGATTTGAACTAACAGCTACAGGCGTATAGTAAGTGCTTGGACAAAAGTTTTGTGGCATTTGAACCGGCTTTTTTTTCAACTCTATGACTTGAGTGTTATCGAAATGCCACAGAATTTATGTCTAGCTGCCTGTCGGAGAAATCGTTCCCTCACTTAAAACCGGGGAAATTAGAGCAAATTTTCGAGGATTTTAGGGCCCAAAAACTCATTGCCCTATCCCCTCTTTTAGCAAAACGGGGATTAAACCGCCTAAAATTGTTTTTCCGACAGGCAGCTAGGCACTTATTATTTTAATAGAGGTTTTTATGACAACACAGAGGTACATTCTGGAAAATATCCTGCCGTGGCAGGTACTTCGCTTATTTTGCAAATTTACGACACCACCGAAAAATAAACACATGCTTATAGTAGGAGTTGAGCCACGCCCGTTACTTTTGATGGTGAATTCTCAAATACACCCATATATAAAAAGTCGGGCTTATTTAAAATCGTGTCAAGTTTTACTACCAGCCAGCGAACATTTATTTCTGGCACACGATTCTTATGTCGATTGCAGAAACGTCTGCACGACTTTTTCATTGGATGAGATTGTGACTCAAATACATGCCGATGGGCGACGGATTAGGGGATTTATCAGTGAACAGGCGCAAGAGCAAGTGATTGCAGCCATTAAATTTTGCCCAGTATTGGAAAAACAGTATAAAAATATGATACTTGCTGAAGTTGCTGAATTAGAACTCTAAGTATTGGTAATTGGTAATTGGTAATTGGTAATTGGTAATTGGTAATTGGTAATTTAATATTATGGCTCCCATTACTGATTACCTGTTACCAATTTTCCATTGTCCATTACCCATTACCCGATTTTATGGTACGCTATATTAATGACAAATGACAAATGACAAATGAATATATTCATTATAAGTCTATCATTTTACAGGGAATTTAATCACATTTTCACGGATTTTTCCTTAAGTTAAGTGGGTAAACAAAAGTCATAACGAGCGGTAATAGTTTGCCGAAAAAAATCAGATTTCTTCAAGAAATCGGATTTCTCTTTTGCCCGAAAAAAGGTGCCTGAAAAACTTTTGCCAATAATTCATTTTTCAGGCTTCATTCCATTACTCATTACCCGATTTTCTGGTACGCTATCCGTCTAAAAAAATTTCTCACCTCTTTCAGCCACTCGGATTAAAACTTATAAAAATGATGGATATTGCTGCTATCCAAACTTTAATTAGTTACGATATGCAAGCCGTCAATGCTTTGATTCTGAAACGTTTACGTTCTGATGTAGCATTGGTAAATCAACTGGGACACTATATTATTAATAGTGGTGGTAAACGCTTGCGCCCAATGTTATTGTTATTAAGTGCCCGTGCCTTTGGTTATCAAGGAACACATCATATTAATTTAGCGGCTATCGTTGAATTTATTCATACGGCCACTTTGCTGCATGATGATGTGGTTGATGCCTCACAATTGCGACGTGGGCAACAGACAGCCAATAGTGTCTGGGGTAATGAAGCCAGTGTGTTGGTGGGGGATTTTCTGTATTCGCGGGCTTTTCAAATGATGGTTGAAGTCAACAATATGCGAGTCATGGAAATTCTTTCGGATGCCACCAATATCATTGCTGAAGGAGAAGTGTTACAATTACTTAATTGCCACGAACCCGACACGAGCGAAGCGGATTATCTGCGAGTGATACGCTCAAAAACCGCAAAACTATTTGAAGCGGCCGCTCAATTGGGGGCAGTTATCAGTGAACAACCGAGCGAATCTGCGCAAGCGATGGCGAAATATGGGGCACATTTGGGCACGGCCTTTCAATTAATTGATGATGTGTTAGACTATAGTGCTACGGCTTCTGAAATGGGTAAAAATGTCGGTGATGACCTTGCAGAAGGTAAGCCTACTTTGCCGCTGATTTATGCACTCAAACATGGCACACCCGCCCAACAGCAAATATTACGTGAGGCGATTTCAAAGGGTGGCAAAGAATTTATCACCGATGTGATCGATTCTCTTGAATCGACTGACGCAATAGGATATACTGCTCACGCTGCTCAGAAAGAAGCGGACATGGCAATCGCGGCGTTGACAGGATTACCCTCTTCGTATTATACTGATGCACTTTATGCGCTTGCCAAGTTTTCCGTCAATCGCAGTTATTAATTATACGGAACGTCACTTCAAAACAGTGAAAATGAAAATGGGCCAATAAGTGATTAAATTGTTTGTAAAATTAGTAGCTTATAAATCACATTTTCATTTTTCATTTTTCACTAGTATAAAACCGTCGGGGTGTAGCTCAGCCTGGTAGAGCATTGTCTTCGGGAGGCAAGGGCCGGAGGTTCGAATCCTCTCACCCCGACCATTTTTTTCTTGTCTGGCTCTTCAGTCAGACAATTTTTCCATTTTGTCCAACCAATCTCCTCACTCTGTCTAACCAATCTCCTCGCTTTCGTGCATAAGTCGCACGCTGGCATTCCGTCAAAAAACTTATCTAAATTAAAACCCATTAGAGATAGCAATTCTATTGATAACTATTGACATGCTTACCTTTATGGGTAATTCAACACATAAGCGAATTGCGGGAGTATCAGCCCTTTATCCCCTCGCCTAATGATCGCTACGGGTAACATTAATGCTTGAGAGTCCATTTTTTTGACTTGCAAAGGCTAACCACATCAAGCGCCCTTATGCTACTTCAAAAATAACAAAATGTAAATTTTTTATATTTTTTTTAGATAATGTCCAGCCAATATCAATAGTTATCAATCGTTTTGGGCCGACTATACTAAGCGCCGCCATAAATTGTTGAGCGGCAAGCGCAAATTGTGAACGAGCGTTTTTTAAGCGAAAAACTGAGTCCTAGTTCGGTGTAAAGTATAAATAAAATAAATCATAAGATCACTAAAAAAGGTCACCTCTCTTAATGAAGTCAATCATCATCGTTTTTCTCTTGACAATTGGCTTATTGATTGACCAAGAAATTGAATTCTGGGGACAAACCATTGCCAATATTTTTATATGGTTATTTTTTTTAGCGTTGTTGAGGAGTGGAAATCGTACCGAGCAAGTCAGCTTAATTCTTTGCGTTCTTTACGCCACCGGCGGTGAAGTATTTCTATCCTTGGTTTGGGGGCTTTATGAGTATCGCTTGTACAACATCCCTCTCTTTGTACCCCCCGGTCATGCTCTGCTTTTCACGTTAGGCCTTTTATTGGCACCCAAAACACCCAATTGGATCGTCTGGGTAGTGCCCGCTCTAACCGCGCCCTACCTGATTTTTGCCATTCATGGTGGATTTGATACGATGGGTGGGATTTTATTTCTGACTTTTTTGATATGTCTTATTTTTGGGAAAGCGAAGAAACTCTACGCCACCATGTTTGTCTTATCTCTGATTTTAGAAATCTATGGCACATGGCTTGGGAATTGGACATGGTCAATTGAGGTGCCGTGGCTAGGATTAACCAGCACAAACCCACCTGCAAGTGCCGGTGCTTTTTATTGCCTTTTGGACTTGCTAGTGGTTTCAACCGTCGCTGCCATTAACTCTCGATCCAATCACCCCTTTTCCAACCTCACCCCTTCCCTAGCCCTCATAACACCCCCCAGCCCCCCTCAACAAGACTTACCTTTACCCACAAGTCTGGATAATTAATCATTAATTATTAATTGTTAATCATTACATAAGCTATTTAATTCAATCATTTAGACTTTTTCATTAAAACCTCCGAAGTTTAGCAAACCTCGGAGGTTTGTTTATTTTTCATATCCCTAATCACTTTTTATGAAAAAGCAAAAAGATTTAAATGTTGGCGGAAATGATCCTTGTCCGTGTGGTAGCGGAAAGAATTGCAAAATCCGCCACAAGACAAGATATCTCCAAAATTTCGTTTTGAGCCGGGGAGTTACGGTGATATTGGTCATTTCTTCCCATCAATCATCTCTTTAAAACAAGTTGCTCAAAACAAATGGGTTCATCACTTTGTTCTGGTTTGCCTAAATGAACATTATAAGGAAGAAAAATCGGCATCTTCACAGGCGGAAGAAGATTTGGATGCCGCTTTCCTACACAAAGAGAAATTAGGCTCGGATTTTGCTGTCGCGGAGTACTTGAAAGCCAAAGGATACGTAAGCGTTTCTGATTTCAATATAGTGGGTGGTAGATAAATTTAGAACTTTATAAAGACTAGTGCAGGAAAGCAGAAATATCCAGACCATTGAGAAATCCGATTTTTTCAAAAAATCGGATTTCTTTGACTGAGAGTGGTATGGAAAATTCCGCTATCCTGCACTAGTACATTGTTAATTTAATTTTGTCGGTTAATGTAGCCACCCAGAGCTTTGCTACCTGGAAGTCAGCGAAGCTAAACCCACCACCCGACACGCTGACAAAGTACTAACGTGAGTTCGACTTTAAATATCAGTGACTTATATAATTATTAATTATCTCAAATAGTTATTTCTAATTACTGTTAAATCAATCAGTTAAAAACTTTCGCCAACAAGCTTTACTGCTACTGGTGATTTTTCTTGGTTCTTGTATGTCTTTCCGTCAGCCCTCGCCGGTTGTCAGTGTTCCAGAGCCTGAGTGGAAAAAACAAATAGCACTGGCTCAGCAAGCAAACCAACGCCAACAATGCCGCAGCCAATTATTACAACCAAGCACTCAATTTGTAAAAATACCATAATAACAGATTGACTTTTGAACGATGATAGTCATCATTTTTTAGATAATTATAAAGTGTGACCTCCATTTGATGTACTTTTCTTCCAAAGCTTTAGCTTTGGACGGAAATTAGACAACTGACTGTCAATAACCACGTAAATTTTATGGCTAAAGCTCGAAGAACTTTTGAGGGCCATGTTGTCATTTGAGTGACTTCAAATTTGATGACGGCCCTCTTTCGTTCTACTCTCGATAATAGCTTTTCTTCTGCTGCACGAACGTCCAATCGTTTCGTCGGGTAGAGCGAGTACATTTGATGTACTTTTTTTATCTGCTTTGGCTGGCCTTCCGAAACTAAAGCAATTAGACTTAAGTGTCAATAACCCTGTAAATTTTATGGCTAAAGCTCGAAGAACTTTTGAGGGCCATGTTGTCATTTGAGTGACTTCAAATTTGATGACGGCCCTCTTTCGTTCTACTCTCGATAATAGCTTTTCATCCCGCTTATTCTTCACATCATAAATACTATAAGATGTGCTAGTTAGCTTGCTTTACTGTCAAAAGGGGTTGTGTGCCTATACAGAGATTCTGATGGCGCGTGCCGACAGATATAATCCGGATAATTTTGATAAAAAAGGAAGGTATATTAATAAAAACGAAGAATTTAAATAACAATCAGTTAAATACATACGCAAAAATTCTATCTAATTACATAATAACTTTTATACTTGTCCAGATAAGTTTTGTCCATTCCTGATAAGTACTTTGATTGGGAAATAAACGAATAAATTTTTAAAAACTTGAATTTATTAATTCAAAGTACTCTGGTTTTAGGTACAAAAGTTATCTGGATAAGTAACTATATGCCAAGCGTTTCTGATTAGCAAACCGTTTGTAGTAGGTACTTTAGCGCCTCGCAAACCGTTCTCCGTAGGTTTTTCACAAAGGCTTTACTAATTAATAACTTTTATGCCAAGCGTTTCTGATTAGCAAAGCTTGACTTGTGAGTACGCACAGGTTTATGATGCTCGCTCGTCAATCATCCGTGAGTCGTTCGTAGTAGGTACTTTAGCGCCTCGCAAACAGTTCGTTTTCCATAAGTGCTTTAGCGCCTCAAGCCAATACCGTTTGTAGTAGGCGATTTATCGCCTCAATCAATATCGTTTGTAGTAGGTGCTTTAGCGCCTCGCAAACCTTTCTCCCTAGGTACTTTAGCGCCTCGCACGCCGAAGGGATTCAATTTAAAATTGAATGCTGAAAACTGAAAATTGAAGAGATTACATAAGCAAGTCTATAATTTTACTATGAATTTTATAAGTGGGGTTTGATGTCATTTTCACGGATTTGAAGTACGTTCCATAGATTTAGTTCAACATACTTATTACAAATAATATGAAAATCAGTCAAATAAACATTAAAGACTATAATCAATTCAAAAACCTGATGCTTGATCTGACTTACCCCAAAGGGCACCAAAAAGAGGGGCAAGCATTAGATAAAATTTGCTTTATTGGGCAAAGTGGCACCGGAAAAACGAGTTTATTGAATGTTTGTAAAGCCATTTTGAGAGCGACTTTTAAACCCAATCATGATGGGAGTCTGCGAGGAACCATAAACACGGCAGATCGAAAACATCAGCTCAAAAATATTCTTGTCACGTCTTATTTTAAAAACCTAAAAACGGTTATAGAAGTCAAAGAAGAAGGGAATATTGTCTGGAAATGGAATCACCTCGATTTGAGTTTTTCCCAAACAGAAAATATTGTGCCCCTCGATTTTATCGCCGATTTTTATGCCGATAAAAACCTTCTTATCTCTTTTCCTGCCGAAATGGTCGATAACGTGAATCGCATTTTACAAGAAACCAATCAACTGGCTCATCCTTTTGAGTATTTAAAAACCGAGCAGGAAATCAAACAGAATCTCTCTATTTCTCAAGAAAAACGGAAAGTTTTTGATTTTGAAACAGAAAACTTTTTAGACATTTGGACCGATATTTTAAAGAATATCAATGATTATAAGGTAGAAGAGTTAAAATACAGTCAACAAATGGCTAACGCTTTTACTATCAGTACAGAAAAAGGGGAACGTATTCTTTCCCATTTTAAGCGGTGGAAACAAGAAAACCCGAATCCGATTGAAAAGTTGGCACAACAATTAAATCCCATTCTGAATAAATTTTATTTAAACCTAAAAACCACTTTTGATTTCCAATCCATTGAAGATTTGAAATTTATTAAGATTCAATCCTTCGGTGGCGCGGAGGAAATTCCATATCATGGTTGGAGTACCGGAACCAAGCAGCTTATTTTAACCATCACGCCACTTTTTCAACTTAATACGGAAGAGACTATTATTCTGGTTGATGAGCCAGAAAGATCATTGTACCCGGATATTCAAACAGAAATCATTGATTATTACACTGGAATTGCGCCACAAGCACAATTCTTTTTTGCCACCCACTCGCCTATTATTGCTTCTGCCTTTGAACCTTGGGAAATCGTGGAATTGAAGTTTAATGAACAAGGCACGGTTTATCAAGAACAATACTACAAAGGGGAGCGGCATATCGATAATTATTTTATTGATCCGCGTTATTTACGTTGGGATAGTATTTTAATGCGTGTATTTGATTTAGAAAGAGAAGGTAATGAAACCAGAAGTGAAGCCCTAGAAGAAGCCTGTTTACTCAAAGCCAAACTGAAAAAATATAAAGAAGAAAATAGGCTTGAGACTGACGAAGGGCAAAAAATGTTGGAACAATTCAAAAAACTGGGGAAAAAATTAGCGTGGCGATTATATGAGAAAAATTGATAAAAGCAGAATTCGGGCAACTGAATATGCGTCATGGCTAGCAGCATTAGCCCACAAAGATCATCCCGCTTATTCTTCACATCATAAATACTATAAGGATGTGTTAGTTAGCTTGCTTTACTGTCAAAAGGGGTTGTGTGCCTATACAGAAATTCTGATGGCGCGTGCCGACAGATATAATCCGGATAATTTTGATAAAAAAGGAAGGTATATTAATAAAAACGAAGAAGCTTCCGGATTTTCCGCACAACTAGATCATTTTAACAGTGATTTAAAAAACAAAAAAGGATGGGATTGGGATAATTTTTTTGCCGTTTCAGACAAAATAAACATTAGAAAATCTGATAAACAGGTGGATGATATTCTAAAACCAGATTCGCCTTATTATGATCCTTACAAGTTGTTAGCTTATGATGAAGAAGAACATATTTTTTACGCCAATCCAGACATTGAAGATGAAAACCTGATAAAAAGAATTCAATCTATGATAAAGGTATTAGGTTTGAACTATGGTACAATAAAAGACATGCGAACTGAATATCTCAATGAAAAAACGGAACTACTTGAATTAGGAATAGAAAAAGAGGCTTATCAATTTGTAACCGCTTTTGAAATGATTAAAGAAAAGCAAACACGAAAGACAGGAACGCAGGAATCCAAACTTTAGTTTGGCAACCTGAGTCCAAACTTTAGTTTTGAATATATCACATTTTATGCACACTTACCCACTCTACAATAGCTAGTCAAAAATCCGATTTTTTGACGCCTACTATAAACTAAGGCGCTAAAGCGCCTACTACAAACTTAGGCGCTAAAGCGCCTACTACAAACTTTAAGTCGCTTTTGCTCCGACGCTCGAAGCATGAAAATAATATACCCATAGATTACCTGCGTTTTTTCAAAAAACTTGGGATGTGTGGGTATTTTATTTAGCCGCAACTTCCTTATGCCAAGCGTTTCTGATTAGCAAAGCTTGACTTGTGAGTACGCACAGGTTTATCATGGCCCGTCAATCATCCGTGAGTGACACACGAGGTTTAACACTTAACTTTTGAAGGCGCTAGCCAATCAATTTATTCATAAAAAATATCATTAAACTCATTAATCATTAATCATTAATCATTAATTGTTAATTATTTTCACCGCCCCACCCAGAGGTACACCCAATGAAAATACAACGCCTTCAATTCGATGATCATAAAGAACATTGGCATCTGCAAGAAACGCATTTAGAGGCGTTTAACCTATTAGTGGGCCTCTCCGGGGTAGGTAAAACATTGATTATTGAAGTCATTAAATTAATTGCTCAGGTTGCCACCAAGAACCATTATCAATTAAATGGCATTGAATGGAAAATCCGTTTCACCCATGAAGCGCAAGAATATGAATGGACGTTAAAAAGTGCTATCAGGGCCACTTCACCGAACGACTTACTTCGTCTTTTAAATGAACAGGACTCGGCACCGACACAAATTGTTTATGAGAAAATTTTTAATGCCACAACGCAAGAAATCATTGCGGAACGTTCCAAGGACTTCTTTTATTTTAAACAAGAAAATATTAACCCAAACCTCAACAAACATGAAAGTATTCTCACCCTCTTTTCAGAGGATGAAACGATTTCGGTGCTCAAACAAGCCTTTCAACGCGTTATATTGAGTGAGCGAGAAACCCCACAATCACGCTTTTCGTCGTCAGTTGATTTTAATGCGATCACACTCAAAGACTTCAAAGAGACATTAACTCAAGTGCCGTTACTGGTGAAAGCGTTTTTTTTGCAAAAGTTTTATCAAAATGACTTTACTGAACTCAAACACTATCTGATCAGCCTATTTCCGTCCATTGGCGATTTAAAAGTCGAATTGACTGAAGACAACCACCAACAGTATAATTTATTGTTTCGCTTATTTGAAAAGGATATCGAACATTGGATACCGCAAGCCAGGATGTCATCGGGGATGTTTCGTACCTTAACCCATTTAATCGAAATGTCGCTGGCAACAGCGGGCAGCGTTATTATCATTGATGAGTTTGAAAATAGTCTTGGCATTAACTGTATGCCCGATTTAGTGACTTTTATACTCAGTCGCGCCCCAGATTTACAATTTATTATCACTAGCCACCATCCTTATGTCATTAACAATATTCCATGGCAAACTTGGAAATTAGTCAAACGACATAAAAATCGAGTCACTGTCACCCATGCCAAGGAGATTCCCGAATTTAAGGATGAAGAAAGCTTCTTTGATAAGTTTATTCAGTTAATTAACCACCCTGATTACCGAAAAGGGATATTATGAATTGGTAATGAGTATTTCATCCGCAGAAGGAGTCCAAGATTTATCTTGGTTACTATAGGAACAGTGTATAATGAATTTGTATTTCTTGGTTGAGGGTGAAACGGAACGGAAAGTTTATGAAAAATGGGTTCAATTTGAATTTCCTCAGCTAATGTTAAATGTTTGAAACTCAACCCAAGATTAACCTCATCACTTTCAGTCTCAAAACGCTAGTGACTGAAGTGAGCATTTCAGCCAACCAGACTTATTACTTTGACAATGCCCAGCATCAAACCTATGTGAGCGTTGATAATCAAACCCTATCCATGTCCTATCAAGAGATAGGAAAACAGTTGCAGTTTAGAACCAAACTGGCCCCAAAAACACCAGAACTCATCACAAGTATTTCTATTATCAAGGTAATGCAAGAACAGCGCGTTTTAACACTTAAATGAATGCCTAGAAAAAATCCGTTTATTCCCTTTCATCCGTTGCACTCTCACTAAATGTCGTTTGTAGTAGGTGCTTTAGCGCCTCAATCAATACGGTTTGTAGTAGATGCTTTAGCCGCTTTTGCTCCTACTACAAACGCACGCAAAAAAGCGCCTACTACAAACTTGGGCGCTAAACGACTCCTACTAACTTAGGCGCTAAACAACTCCTACTAACTTAGGCGCTAAAGTATCTATTATAAACTTAGGCGCTAAAGCGCCTACTACAAACGCAAGGCGCTAAAGTGCCTATTATAATCTTAGGCGCTAAAGCGCCTACTACTAACTTAGGCGCTAAAGCGCCTACTACTAACTTGGGCGCTAAAGCGCCTACTACTAACGCAAGGCGCTAAAGCGCCTACTACAAACGCAAGGCGCTTTAGCGCCTCCTGGGGGTGCCAAACTAAAGTTTGGACTCCTGCCAAACTAAAGATTGAGCGTATCTTCTCTATTATTCTGGATTAAAGCTAAGATGAACGAATTGTTATTTAAGCATTTTTTATATTGTCGAATAATAAATATGATACTAAAAAAATTATACCTAAAAAAAGCCCCTAAAGCACTTGGCTAAAGGGGCTTATTATTTCAATGCTGGAAAATGGGGCGACAAGCAGTCTTTAGTCAACTGGGTTAACGCTCTCAACAATAAAGCTTTTACCCAGCGGTTCCCATATTAATATCGTTTCAAAGGTTTTTACCTCATCTCCAAATTGACTATTGCCCACAACAACACCAGTAGGCACATCAACATAAGGAATAAACAACGTTCCAGCGTGTGTGTAGGTAGCGGGGCAATCGGTGCTAGAGCCATCTGTTATTGGCACCATCGTTTTGGAAAGGAGCCTAAAACGATTTGTGATGCCATGAAGCCGCTTTAATGAACCTGTCCACAATTCAACTTTCCCAGTAGGTTGTCCACTAAAGAAGTTAACGATAGGAATCTCAAGATAAGGAACGGTGAGAGTTTTATTCTTGAGAGAATAAACGGCATGTTCGCAATCAACAGGTTCGTTAGGTGATCCCCAGACACCTTCGCCCCATGTCATCTCTCCCCAAGTATCTGCGAAGACAGCAGGGGTGGATAACAACCATAAGCTGATAACAGCAATGATATATCTCATAAATGAATACCCTTTAGCATCATCATTTATCGGTTAGGCGGGCAACAAAAATACATTGCCCACCCTAGAAGTTGCCCCTTACTCATTATTTAGTGCAAACGACACAACTGAGTTCTCGATTCTGTACATACGGGGGGCAAGGTAATGAGCTACATTCTGCTTCTGTGGGATACCACAAATTTCCATCTTGACTAACATTTGAACTCGAAGGCGACGCTTCGGCGTTAATATCAACACACGCAACTTCATGTGTTGATTTTTGAGTATAACGGGTTCCCATCAAATAACCTTCATACTCTTTATCCCAACCCGTAGGACAATGCTTCGTACCCGGAATCATTAGGGTTAAGGCCGCTTGTTTTAGACAGACGGCACAAGGCGCATCTTTGTCATGCAACGGTTTTAAGGATGCTATGCCATGGCCACTTGTCTCATATTCCGTGCCATACAACAGAGCACCATCTTGATTCCCATCACTAACATTTTCCACATCAAATGTGGGTTTGTCAGTCAGGCAAAGCAGTGACGAAATTCCCCCTGAATGATTATAATGTCCGGATGCCGCAAACCCTTTGTAAATTAGTTCGGCGCCATATGGGCATGAATTTTTACCCCAATGAGTGTAGGAGACTATCCCACCTGATGATCCACCGCCATTTCCTATTTGGCTGAACTTCTCAAGCAACGCCTTAAAATTCGCGTTGACTTCATCAGCCTTCGCTTTTGTCCCATCCTCAAAACAAGTCATACCCTGAGTAAAACCCTCACAATTCTCACCTGCTTGAACTGAGACACCCAACATGAGTGACAGTGGTAAAGCACTCAACCATTTTTTCACGTTTAACCTCCATCTATAGTGTTTCAAATAAATATGTTAGCCTTGTTAGAAATCAGAGTCAAGTCCAAAAAGCTTGTCCCCGCAGTGTTTAAGCGGGGGCGGGGGCTCGGATTTCTTTGAACCTATTTTTCTGAAAGTCTATACAATTAGATCAGTGAACAATAATATGACTACGGTGATAAAGAAATCCGATGTCTTTAAGACATCGGATTTATAAATGAAACTGAATGAAACACCGCCTTTGAGTCTGTCATTACTCGCCAATCGCTTTAGTGTCGATCAGATGTTAAAAACGAGTCAAAGTACCCAATTCATTGTCTCTTTAGGAAGTTGCGGTTAAATAAAATACCCTTAACGAAATTAATCACACCCAAGTTTTTTCTTTAAACTTGGTTTCTCTATGGGTATATTATTTTCACGCTCCTGCCTTAGCGAAGTTTCCCATCGGTTCGTTCTTCATTACCGAAACAAACGATAAACTCTTATGTTACAAGTCTGAACCAACCAAACCTCAAAGAAATCACTCAACCAAAGCGACTGGCTTTCACGCGAGGTACTTTAACAAAGTCAGCTAAGCATTACACGCCACAAATTGTCGCAGGGCGGGGCATTCAAATGTAACTAAAGTGTTACATTGTCAGCCTCATGGCGAGTTTGAGGTTTCGGGAATTAGCGAAGTTTCCCTTCGGTTCATTCTTCATTACCGAAACAAACGGCAAACTCTTATGTTACAAGTCTGAACCAACCAAACCTCAAAGAAATCACTTAACCAAAGCGACTGGCTTTCGCACGAACGAGCTACTTTAACAAAGTAAGCGTTGCATTACACGCCACAAATTGTCGCCGGGTGGGGCATTCAAATGTAACTAAAGTGTTACATTGTCAGCCTCATGGCGAGTTTGAGGTTTCGGGAATTAGCGAAGTTTCCCTTCGGTTCATTCTTCATTACCGAAACAAACGATAAACTCTTATGTTACAAGTCTGAACCAACCAAACCTCAAAGAAATCACTTAACCAAAGCGACTGGCTTTCGCACGAGGTACTTTAACAAAGTCAGCGTTGCATTACACGCCACAAATTGTCGCAGGGTGGGGCATTCAAATGTAACTAAAGTGTTACATTGTCAGCCTGATGGCGAGTTTGAGGTTTCGGGAATTAGGAAGTTGCGGTTAAATAAAATACCCTTAACGAAATTAATCACACCCAAGTTTTTTCAAACAACTTTGTTTCTCTATGGGTATATTATTTTCACGCTCCTGCCTTACTATTTAGGCATTTTGACTTTGGATGGAAAAACAGAACTGGGCGAATTACGTTTCAAAATTCCCACTTCGTTAGACGGTGTTTTCAAGTTGAGCAACTTTGGTTCTGTTCTCAGTCAAGTCGGTGTCTAAGTAGACGGTGTTTTCAAGTTGAGTGAAAAAAACTCTTACCTATCAATCCGACAACATGGCCCACTTTTCTCAACACTTCAGGGCACCGAGTTGACACAGAGGAACCTCGATAAAAAACCATTGGTAAATCAATCCGTTTATCGGCCCGTCATCCGTTGTACTCTCTTATGATTCACTAAGTAGACGATGTTTTCAAGCTGAGTGAGTTAGGCCATTTTCTGAGTTAAGTCGTTTTCAAGTAAGCAAAACCGTTGTTAAATTCGTTTATCCGCGTAATTCGTTGTACTAAGACGGTGTTTTCAAGTCTCTAAAGAAAAACTCTTACCTATCAATCCGACAACATGGCCCACTTTTATCAACACAGAGGACACTGAGTTGACACTGAGGAACACAGAGAAAAAACCATTGCTAAATTCGTTTATCGGCCCGTCATCCGTTGTACTCTCATACTAACTAAGTAGACGGTGTTTCTAGGTTGAGTGAGCTAAGTCGTTTTCAAGTAAGCAAAACCGTTGTTAAATTCGTTTATCGGCCCGTCATCCGTTGTACTCTCATACAAGTCTCTAAAGAAAAACTCTTACTTTTTGCAATCATACCTAAGTCAGCATAAATACCTTTTTTTTGTAACAAAGCTTGTGCATATTCCAATTCTGTTTTCATCGCTTGCAAATGAAATGGAATATATTGTAGTAGGTGCTTTAGCGCCTCAAGTAAATACCGTTTGTAGTAGGTGCTTTAGTGCCTCAATCAAATACCGTTTGTAGTAGGTGCTTTAGCGCCTCAATCAAGACTGTTTGTAGTAGGTGCTTTAGCGCCTCAATCAAGACTGTTTGTAGTAGGTGCTTTAGCGCCTCAAGTAAATACCGTTTGTAGTAGGTGCTTTAGTGCCTCAATCAAATACCGTTTGTAGTAGGTGCTTTAGTGCTTCTTGGGGTGCCAAACTAAAGTTTGGACTCCTGCCAAACTAAAGTTTGGACTCCTGACTGCTCAGAAAGACGACGTTTTAATTCCCAAAAACACGACTTGTTCTAAAGCCTTTCCTAAGTCAGCCGAAAATTTAAAACTGATGGCATTGGCTAAACCATTATCTATCGCATAAACTTTTTTTTCACTCAGTTCTTGCGTTGATATTTTATAAGCGTATTTTTTAAGTGTACCAATCATAAAAACCGCTTCGGCTTGTTCCAGAAAATCATACACTGAATTTTTGCCAATCCGAAAGCCAGCAGATTTCAGCTCATTATAGAGTCGGTTAATAGAAACTTGTTTTGTCGCTGACGCATAAAGCCGTTTTAAAAAAAATTTCAACGCCGTCATATTGGTGATTTGGTAGCGTTCCACCAAATCTCGAAATAACATGACTTGATAATATTCTTGCAAAGTTCTTCGTTTTAAATCTTGATTGGGTAACAATGGCAATTCTGGAAAACCGCCTTCATGGAGATAGTTTTCTAACGCATGATAGAGAGTGGCTCTACCTTTGGTACTGTCTAAATCTGGGGTAATCTGCCAAAAGCGTAGTATTTCTTTAAAACTAAGCGGATAGACAGTGTAACTCAAACTTCGTCCACGTAATGCCGTCGCAATTTCACTACTTAACATCTTGGCATTGGAACCGGTAAGAAAGATATTTTTAGAAATCGTGTCATAAAGACGGCGAATGAATTTTTCCCAACCACTCACATTTTGAATTTCATCAAAGAAAAAATAGCATTGCGATAAATCATCTTGAAGAGGATAGAGTTCCAAATAAGCTTGGATAATTAAATCAAGTTCATGGCTTTGTAATTCCAATCGTTCATCTTCAAAGTTAATGAAGATAATGTGTTGTTTTGATATTTTGGCAGCGATTTGTTGTATCAACTGATAAAGCAAACAAGTTTTGCCACTACGTCTTGCGCCAATCAGCGTAATGATTTTGCCACTGAAAATAGGAATCTGATAATCACGAGTCACGACAGTGGGCAAATTTGAACGATGAAAATCTTTCAACAGGGTTTTGAGGATAGATTTTTTTTGCATAAATCGGTTATCCCAAAGAAATCGTGATAGACTGCAAAATTTACTTGCACCCGTTTCGACGTGATCGTTCCCCTAGAACGAAAATATCACTGCCTTGTTTGAATAGTAATATAACATGAACATGCCGATGGCATGGAGAATGATCATCATACGGCTGAGGCAACGTCGCCTGACAGTCATAAACATCCCGATGATCTGAAATCAGATGACCATGAGGCGGATTCTGCGCCCGATAATCATAACCATGCGGCTGACGGACATAGTCATTGACACATAACCATTTAATTTCTCCCCTTGAAAAAGGGGGGAAATAAGGTAGTCGCAAAAAACAGCTTGACTTGTATGTTACGCACAAGTTGTATGATGCTCACCCGTCAGCCATCCGTGAATAATACGCAGACTGTACGGCGTGAGCAAATACTTGTTTATTTAGGTTTAGTGACTGACTTTCCGGGGGTTCAAATGTTTGTTAATGAAGTTGCTCAACGTGCCCAAATACCCGCTCATGTCGTGCGTTATTACACACGTATCGGTTTGCTAAAACCCAGCCATCGTGCTGAAAACGGCTATAAAGTGTTCAATGAACCGGACATTAACCGCCTGAAATTCATTCGCAAGGCAAAAGCACTCGGTTTCACGCTGAGTGAAATTGAAAAAATCCTTAATGAGGCAAGCCACGGCAAAACACCCTGCCCACTGGTACGGGCAACCCTTGAACAACGCATCAAGGAAAACCGCCGCAAGCTAGAAGAACTTATGGCTCTTCAGCAACAAATGGAAAAGGCATTGGCGCAATGGAAGGACATGCCAGACGGTACGCCTCATGGTGATACGGTGTGTCATCTAATTGAATCTATAGATATTTCACAAACCTAGACACTTTAAACAGATACTGTCCCTTTCCGGGATAGTATCCGTCACGGCTTAGAAAATTTCTGATTATAACGGATGAAAGTTGATACCTTATCAAAGTGCCAACCCCGAAGGGGTTTTCAGGCTAAAGTTTCGCTCCGCGAAACTTTAGCCTGAAAATGTGAATAGCCACAGGTGCAACCTGTGGGAAATATGCCCCCGACGCGCCAACCCCGAAGGGGTTGAATGTTAACAGGTATTTTATTGATATAATCAATAAAATTCAACCCGTTATACATTTCAACAAAAAAGCGACAATCAGGAAAATTTGAATAAATGAATGCCTAGAAAAAATCCGTTTATTCCCTTTCATCCGTTGCACTCTCACTATAACCAGAACGATCTGTCGTTCCAATGAACGCTGGGATAGACTCGCTTATGTGCAGACCGTTTTTCACAAAGGCTTTGCTAATCAATAACTTTTATGCCAAGCGTTTCTGATTAGCAAACCGTTTGTAGTAGGTGCTTTAGCGCCTCACAAACCGTTCTCCGTAGATATTTTATGCCAAGCGTTTCTGATTAGACTGATAGTACAACGGATACGCGAAATAAACGGATTTTTTAAGTTTAAGATTTGAGTTGAAAATCAGAAAGCTTGCTAATTCAATCCCTTATTTCATTTTCACCTTTTTCAAGTACGTTCCATATAGCAAAAAAAGCTTGACTTGTGAGCGACGCACAGGTTTATGATGCTCGCCCGTCAATCATTCGTGAGTCGTTCGTAGTAGGTGCTTTAGCGCCTCGTAAACTTCATTAATAATTAGCTTCGCTGACTTTCAGTTCACAATTAGCTTCGCTGAGTTTCAGTTCACAATTAGCTTCGCTGAGTTTCAGTTCACAATTATATATTGTTCTCTTTAGCGAAAGAGGACAGGAAAAATCGCAGTTACCAAAATTAGGAGGACATTATGCGTATTTTTGTTGTTTTATTAACTGTACTACTGTTGACAGCTTGTGGAAATCAGGATGGAAAACCTGAACCGAGTGAAAGTATGGCCGACGCCATGGACGATACCAGCAAGGAACATGCCGATAAACATAAGGATATCAAATACGTGTGTCCTATGCACCCAGAAATTGTGCGTGATAAACCGGGCAGTTGTCCTACTTGTGGCATGTACTTGGTGAAGAAGGAAATTAAATCAGAACCACAATAAACGGCCCAGAAGGAGTCCAAGATTTATCTTGGACGTCTCAGGAGGACGTCTCAGAAGGAGTCCAAGATTTATCTTGGACGAATTTTGGTTTTGGCTTTTCACCCTGCCAAACTCCTGCCGCCAAACTAAAGTTTGGACTCCTGCCAAACTAAAGTTTGGACTCCTTTCATTCATATAGGAGACATCATGCGTACTGTTATTATCTTATTAATCACCGCGTTGCTATTAATGGCTTGCAACCAATCAGATAAACCAAGTGAAAGTCTGGCCGACGCAATGGACGACTCGGCCCTAGAACATGCCAATAAACACTTAAACCACAAATACATTTGCCCTATGCACCCACAAATTGTACGTGATGAACCGGGCCGTTGTCCTATTTGTGGCATGTTTTTGGTGAAAAAGGAAGTTAAACAGGAACCCCAAGAACCTGAAATCAAACCTAAGCCACAGGCTTCAAAACCTGAAGCCAAAAAACCTTCCGCCCACAATAAACATCCTACTGTCACCATTCGTCCTGAAATTATCCAAAAAATGGGAGTAAGAACCATAACCGTCAACAAAGGAACCCTACCAAAATACATCAAAACCGTGGGTTATGTTGCATATAACGAAGACAAGTTGGTACATATTCATCCCCGTTCGAGTGGCTGGGTAGAGAAACTCTATGTACGACGTCAAGGAGATTTGGTCAAGCGTGGGCAATCCTTGTTGGCAATGTATTCGCCAGAAGTCTTAGAAGCTCAACAAGATTTCCTCGTTGCGCTACGCACGGGAGCCAAGGGCACTCGTCTCAATCGCCGCCAATATAAGGAGGCTATACGCAACCGTTTACGTTTGCTAGGTGTGCCAGAGAGGACTATCAAACAAATTGAACGTAACAATCGAGCCATCAACAACGTTCCTATCTTCACGCCGCAGTCAGGTACTGTCATCCACTTAAACATTCGTGAAGGCATGTATGTCACACCAAGCTTAGAAATGTTCACCATTGTTGATTTATCGAGGATATGGGTGATGGTTGAAGTATTTGAGCATCAGCTAGATTGGGTATCGAGAGGATTGAAGGCCGAAATCAAAGTGCCTGCTTTGCCTGGGCGCGTGTGGAAAGGCAAGGTAGATTATGTTTATCCTGAACTGGAACCCAAAACTCGTACTCTAAAAGTAAGACTCCGTTTTGATAATCCCAGAGGCCTTTTAAAGCTAAATATGTTTGCTCAAGTGGAGATTCATGGTAAACCCAAAAAGAAGGTTCTGAAAATACCGCGACAAGCTTTGATTGTTACCGGTGAACGTGAAAGTGTGATCGTCGCTCTGGGTAAAGGCCGATTTAAGCCAGTGGATGTCAAAACAGGGATGCGTAGTCAAGGCGAAGTCGAGATTTTGTCCGGACTCAAAAAAGGTAATCGTATTGTGCTATCGGGACAATTTTTGATTGATTCCGAGGCCAATTTACAAGCCAGTTTTTTGCGGTTTAGTGAAGCCGGGCAACAATCACCACAGACACACCAACATTAATGGTTCCAACGCAAGCCAATACCGTTTGTAGTAGGTGCTTTAGCGCCTCAAGCCAATACCGTTCTCCGTAGGCGCTTTAGCGCCTCAATCAAATACCGTTTGTAGTAAGTATACTATGTTCCCGGTACCAGCGTGTTCGCCCCGACAACCCCTGAATAGGCGAGGTTTCGTCGGGGCAAACCCTTGTGGTTGCCCGACACGATATGGCATTGAGACAGGCGCAAACTAGAAAACCGTTAAACAGCACAGTGGTACGGAAAACGTTTCGGACGAAATTGCAATTCCCATCCACCAAAAAGACTCTTGCGGTGGTAGAATCTTTAAATTCCTCCCAGTATTTATCATTCACAAGATCGCACCGCATTAAATATATCAGTTATTAGATGGCCGAAAGAAGTTTTATATGTTTACCGTAATCTTCAGAGGCTTTACGGCGAAACCAATTGACAAACTCTCGCAATTCTTGATTTGTCCTCGCTTGTTTTAACTGGGGCAACTCATCAGTCAATGCTTCTTGGCCTAAACGTAATTGTTTAACTCCCGCTTGTACCTCGGGTGGGTAGTCCTTAAGCGTTATTTTGTCTAAACTCTTAATAACATGTTGGTATGGAACAGTTGGTGTATGAGAGTCAAGCAGAGATTGAACAAAAAATGACTTTTTAACATAGTAGTGTTGTACCTGTTCACCAGTCCAGTATGCAAACGCAATCAATTCATGGCCATCAAAAACGGGCCTATATCTATAACGCATTTTTTAATTCCTCTTTAATGGGTTTATGGGTCGGATAATGAATACCTAAAGCCTCTAATTCAAGCTGTGTTTTTTCTAACTTGGAGGTATATATATCCTTTTTAAATAACTCTTCATCCAGGTCCAAGTGATACAAAACTTTTGCAATCATACCTAAGTCAGCATAAATACCTTTTTTTTGTAACAAAGCTTGTGCATATTCCAATTCTGTTTTCATCGCTTGCAAATGAAATGGAATATAATTTTGCGGCTCACCCGTTTCAATGGATTGTGCAAACAGTTGCTTGATTTGTTCTATGTGGTGTGAATCGTAAATATCCCACCCAGATTTGCGTAAGAGGTTAATTTCCACCAATTCGTGTTTTAAAGCACAAGAACCTTCAATTCCACCCACTAAAATGTTGTCAATAATATTGGGATTGCCTAGTGCTTCTGCGTAGACTTCAACATCTTTAATAGCTTGTTTATTCTCTAATAATTCTGGTTCGATTCCTCTGGCTTGTTTAACAAGTTCTTTATTGGCCTTTAAAATTGTTGAGGGCCTGAATCTCTGTAAAGCTCTCGTTGGCATCCCATCCAACTCATTTGCTGATTGCTCTTTGGTGGTAACTCTATCTCCTTGGTTTTCAGGTTCAACACCTGAAGCTTTCAGTTCTTCATCCGTATAACCCATTTTTTTCAATCCTCATATCACTTTGTTACACCGATCATTTTTCATCTCATTATAAAGAGTGTCTGAGCAGGGGACATTTTTTTGATTCGTCCGAAATCAGTTTCAACGTAGGCGCTTTAGCGCCTCAATCAAATACCGTTTGTAGTAGGTGCTTTAGCGCCTCTTGGGGGTGCCAAACTAAAGTTTGGACTCCTGACGGAAAATTCGGATTCATACATTAAAAGAATATCTGACAATATTTGAGAAAAATCGGATTAAAGAAATCCTATTTTTTATAAAAATTTCTATCCAATTTAAAACATTTTATTCTGAAAATTCTTCAATTCTGAAAATTCTGATTCAGACATAATCACCATGCTAAAAAATATCATTTATTGGGCCATCCACAACCGTTTTTTAGTCCTAGTCGCCACCGTCATTATCAGCGGTTGGGGCTGGGTTTCTTTACAACAAACGCCGTTAGATGCGATTCCTGATCTGTCCGATGTGCAAGTGATTATCAAAACGTCTTACCTTGGACAATCGCCGCGGGTGGTAGAAGATCAAGTCACTTATCCCATTACCACAACTATGCTTTCGGTGCCAGGCGCTAAAGTGGTGCGCGGCTATTCTTTCTTTGGCGATTCTTATGTTTATGTGATTTTTGAAGATGGCACCGACATGTACTGGGCGCGTTCCAGAGTGTTGGAATATCTGAATCAAGCGGCTTCTAGCTTACCGCCCGGCGTACAACCGCGTTTGGGGCCTGATGCGACCGGTGTCGGTTGGATTTATTCCTATGCTTTGGTTGATCGCACTGGCAAACATGATTTATCTCAATTGCGTAGCCTACAAGATTGGTTCTTAAAGTTTGAATTGCAAACCGTTCAGGGCGTTGCCGAAGTTGCCACCGTCGGTGGCATGGTAAAACAATACCAAGTGGTTGTCGATCCAGAAAGATTACGCGCTTTTAATATTCCGTTATCACGAGTCAGCCAAGCGATTAAAAACGCTAATCAAGAAGTCGGTGGTTCTGTTATTGAATTGGCTGAAGCCGAATATATGATTCGCACCAGAGGTTATTTATCTTCTCTCGAAGATATTGAAATCATTCCGGTGGCTGTCAGTGAAACCGGTACACCTTTATTAATTCGTGATATAGCCACGGTGCAAATAGGCCCAGAAATGCGCCGCGTGGTGGCCGATTTGGATGGAGAAGGCGAAATCACCGGGGGTATTATTGTGATGCGCTATGGCGAAAACGCGTTAACCACCATTGCTGCTGTCAAACAGAAATTGGAGGCACTGAAAGCTGGCTTACCAGAAGGCGTGGAAGTGGTAGAAACGTATGATAGATCCGCCTTAATCCAACGCGCTGTTAATAATCTTCAAGAAAAACTGATTGAAGAGTTTATTGTGGTTGCACTGGTATGCCTCGTGTTTTTATTCCACTTGCGTTCGGCCTTGGTAGCGATTGTCACTTTACCCGTCGGCATTTTGATTTCTTTTATCATTATGTCTCAACAAGGCATTAACGCCAATATCATGTCTTTAGGCGGTATTGCGATTGCGATTGGGGCGATGGTGGATGCGGCGATTGTGATGATTGAGAATGCCCATAAACACATAGAACGCTGGCGACACGCCCACCCTAAACAAAAAATAACGACGCAAGAACATTGGCAATTGATAGCGACAGCGGCCGGTGAAGTTGGGCCTGCCCTGTTTTTTTCGTTATTAATCATCACGTTAAGCTTTATTCCTGTGTTTACGTTAGAAGCCCAAGAAGGCCGCTTATTTTCGCCGTTAGCGTTTACTAAAACTTATGCGATGGCCGCAGCAGCCGGTTTGGCCGTCACATTGGTGCCAGTGTTAATGGGCTACTTTATTCGCGGCTGGATTCCGCAAGAAAAACACAATCCGATTAGTTGGTTGCTGATTTTTATTTATCGGCCCTTACTCTGGCTCGTTTTATTTTTACCACGTACCACCGTATTTCTCGCTTTCTTAGTCATGTTGACCATTTCGATTCCATTATTTGGCCTCGGTAGCTTATTCACTCCGTTAACAGGGTCTTTAGAAATGGCAGCAACGGTGACAACCGAATGGCCTGACATAGAAAAACATCGCGTGGCGATGCTAGAACAAGTGGAACAATGGCAAACCGATTTACCGAAATATTGGCGACACACGTTTGCTGAACAGCCCATGGTAGCTAAAATGGCCGACGGCTTAGGCTCGGAGTTTATGCCAGAACTGTATGAAGGCGATTTGTTGTATATGCCGACTACCTTACCGGGCTTGTCTATTGGCAAAGCCCAAGAATTATTACAACAAACCGATAGACTCATTGCCACGCTGCCAGAAGTCAAAAGCGTGTTTGGCAAGATTGGCCGCGCTGACACCGCCACCGATCCAGCACCGTTGACGATGATTGAAACGATTATCCAACTGAAGCCAGAAGCCGAATGGCGCGAAGGCATGACGGTGGCAAAACTGATTGAGGAACTCGATCAACTGGTTGATTTTCCTGGTTTGACTAACGCTTGGGTAATGCCCATCAAGACGCGCATAGATATGTTAGCCACCGGCATCAAAACGCCCGTGGGTATTAAAGTTGCTGGGCCGGATTTGAAAGTAATTGAAGACATCGGCAGACAGATTGAAACCGTCGTGATGCAAGTCGAAGGCACGACTTCTGCTTATTCTGAGCGCGTAGCCGGTGGCCGTTATATTGAAATCACCCCCGACAGAGTGAAAGCGGCGCGTTTAGGTTTAAATATCTCTGATATCAACGCCGTGATCAGCGCGGCCGTGGGTGGCATGAATATTACTGAAACCATCGAAGGCTTAGAGCGTTATCCCGTCAATCTCCGTTTTCCCAGAGAAGTCCGTGATGATTTGGAGAACTTGAAGGCATTGTTGTTAGTGACTCCCACCGGGGCGCAAATTTCGTTGGCGCAAGTGGCTGAAGTCAAAATCGTTGATGGCCCTCCAATGCTGAAAAGCGAAAATGCCCGTTTGAATGGGTGGACATTTGTAGACATTCGTGGCGTTGATGTCGGTACCTATGTACAAAAAGCCCAAGCCGTCGTCCGCGAACAAGTCAAGTTGCCGCCTGGCTATTCGATAACTTGGTCAGGACAATATGAATATATGCTCCGCGCCCAAGAGAAGTTGACTCAAGTGGTTCCGTTAACGCTGTTTATTATTTTGCTATTATTATACCTAACCTTTGGCAATATGACGGAAGCGTTAATCGTGATGGCAACGTTGCCTTTTGCATTAGTCGGCGGCTTTTGGCTCATATTTTTGTTAGGCTACAACATGTCCGTTGCGGTTGGCGTTGGATTTATTGCGCTGGCTGGTGTCGCGGCCGAATTTGGGGTGGTGATGTTGGTGTATTTAGATAATACCATTCGAGAGTACCAAATCACTGATCGCTTGACTAATTATAAGAACTTAAAAGCGGCCATCATGGAAGGCGCGGTACTACGAGTCCGCCCGAAAGCGATGACAGTGGCGGTGATTATTGCCGGCTTATTGCCCATCATGTTAGGACATGGCACCGGTTCCGAAGTCATGCAACGGATTGCCGCGCCGATGGTAGGCGGAATGATTACGGCACCGTTGTTGTCATTGTTTGTCGTGCCGGCGGTTTATTTGTTATGGAAAGGGCGGAGGTTTAAATAAATACTTACTTTAACACAGAGTCCACAGAGTACCACAGAGTGACACAGAGTCCTCAAGTCTTTGGTACAACATCTCTGTGAAACTCTGTGGAACTCCGTGTCTCTGTGTTAAATAAAAACGGATAGGTGGCGAGTTTTTAACGCTTGACGATTGAACAGATAGTGGGCCATGTTGTCAAATTGAAAAGCTTGATTTTGTTAATGGCCCTCAATTCAAAGCACATTTATTATACATGCAGACTAGCTGAGCCGGCCAGAAATTGGCAAAGCTATCGATACGATTAGGTTATAATTGTGGGCGATAAATCGCCTACTACAAACGGAACGAACGGGGCGAGGCGATAAATTGCCTACTACAAACGGTCTGGGATGATTACGGCACCAAACAAAGGCATCCTACGCTTGCTACATATCATATATTCGATGTTCACGATCTAACCAAACAAGAAAGAAAGCGTCTTTGACTCTGAAGCCATGAACACGAGCTTTTTGCGTCACTCGCAGCTCAAAAAAAGTAATATCTTGACTGATATTGTCGAGTTCAGGATGTTTTGGCAGTTTGCTTCTGTCTTTATGTTTGGTGTATCCAAAACCGGTTTTATCGCCTTCTGTACCACCGGTTTTATATATATCCGTCCACTTACTATTTTTCAGCTTTAAGATAAATTGACTAAAAGCACTCAGCTCACTGCTGTTCCATGATGAAAAACATTCAAACTCAGGCTGATAATATTTCAATACCACATACGGGGATTCGAGAGTCTTTTCGATCCCTATCTATTTCGGTTAAATAGACATTTTTTTCTTTATGCCTATTTGCAATCTTTTTTAACTTTTTTTGACGATTAGTCATCGTCTTGTTCCTGATAGAGTCTTCGATAATATTCTTGCATGATTTCTTGACTGATAATATTATTAGAACGAACTTCTATGGGAAGGTTCCCTCGCGCTTCACGCCAGGGTGTTTCTGAATGGGTGAGTTCTTCTAAATGTTTGGCCGACAGATCGCCATAACTATTGAGTATATCAGACAGTAATTTCTCATCTTCTGTCGAGAACTCAGTTGTTGAAATGATGGCCTTAAGAGGAATCGAGTCTTGGTCAAATTCTTTAAACCGTTGCCAAAGGCTAGGCAATACTGGGCCATGTGTCCATGCCTCAAAATATTCATCAAACAAGCTCGAATCATTAAGAGCAAGAGACCATGCCTGTGCATAATACATCAGTTTTTGTAACTTTAAATGAGAAATCGTATCGCCGGCCTCTCTATCTATAGAAGCTAAAAACCAATCGGCTATTTGATTGACTTGATAGGTACTCATGGTTGAATTCTCTTATTTATCTCTAAACTCATTTGAGTGGTGTAGCAGGTGCTGCACAAAGTTGGGCAGTTCATCAGAAATTTTCCCAAAAAAATGAACTTATTTTGCCACTTGGCAGCCTTTATCGGATTACTGCCCATTATCTAGGACGGCACCTGTTCCGAAGTTATGCAACGCATTGCCGCGCCGTTCGATGGTGGGCGGTATGATTACGGCACCATTGTTGTCATTGTTTGTCGTGCCTGCGGTTTATTTGTTGTGGAAAGGGCGGAGGTTTAAATAAAGACTTACTTTAACACAGAGTCCACAGAATACCACAGAGTGACACAGAGTCCTCAAGTCTTTGGTACAACATCTGAAGTGAAACTCTGTGGAACTCCGTGTCTCTGTGTTGAAGATTTCAAAACGGATAGGGGGTGAGTTTTTAACGCTTAACGGTTGAACAAAAAGTGGGCCATGTTGTCAAATTGAAAAGCTTGATTTTGTTAATGGCCCTCAATTCAAAGGCCATTTATTGTACATGCAGACTAGCTGAGCCGGCCAGAAATTGGCAAAGCCTTCGAGACGATTAGGTTATAATTGTGGATTTTGTGCTATCATCTATACATAATTAATATTCGATTTGTGCCAATGTCTCATTGACTCACTTTTCAATAAACTATGGTTTACCTATATGAAATCAATACGTTTAACAAAACATGCACTTGAACAATGTGTTGAACGTGGTACTGACAAAACTGAAATAAGTGAAGCGATTATAGTGGGTTCTATAGAACAGGCAAAACCTGACAGGTTGCTTTATCGGGCGAATTTCCAATATAACAAATATTGGCAAGGAAACATACCCAATTAAACAAGTCGCACCTGTTGTTAAAGAGGAAGCTTACGAAATGGTTGTTATCACTGTTTACACCTTTTGAGAGAATGCTATTATGATGAGAATCAGTTACGATCAAGAAGTTGATGCCCTTTATATTCGGCTAGTCGAGAATTGACAGGAATGTCGCACGGTGCGTTTAACAGATGAAATTACCCTTAATATTGGGGCATATGAACAGCAGGTGGGTATTGAAATTCTTGATGCCCAATAAATTATTGGTCAGGGTGCCTGCCTTACCCTAAGTGGAGTTGGAAAATATTGCTCTCGCAAGGGTTGGATAAAAATTTTATATGAGATTCATAGTTTGGTTTTCATTCTGGAAATTCTAAAATTTTGTCAATTCTGATTCAGACGATTAAAGTTTTGAACAGGATTAAACGGATTAAAGGATTGACAGGATTAAAAAAGGATTCTGGTCTGAATTTTTTCTTTAAACGAGTGATTTAATTCATCATTCATCATTCATCATTCATCATTCATCATTCATCATTCATCATTCATCATTCACAAAATCCTGCTAATCCTTTAATCCGTGTAATCCGGTTCAAAATCTTTTATGAGAGCTTTTTCTTAAAACTAGTCACATATGGGCAGCGTAAGGCTTGTATTGGAAGGTTTTTTAACACCTCCCATTGTTTAATAGCCCGAATATGGGCCATGATTTCGCTAGGCACCACCCCAAAGCGTTCTGTTAAAATACCGATAAGCATTTCTTGGCTGGCCCCCAGATACCCTTCATCAACTCCTTTTTCACGGCCCATATCATATATCTGCTGGCCGGCTACAGTGTCCATGAGATCAAAATTTAACATAGCAACCACCTCTTCATAATTGAATTGACGAAACCGATGAAGTAAAAACAAACCTAATAAATCCAAGGCTTCTTTCTGTAATGGGTCTGGAAAGACTTCCCTGACTAAATGGCTCCATTCTTGCCCTTTTGCCAACAGTGTTGTTTTGCTTGTCTTGGCTGAAAGTGTAAACGGGGCCAAGACGACCAATTTGGGATCAATGGCTTCAAGTTCTTTGTCACTGTAATCGGTGAGCACGATTTCCCGAATACAACCGCCTAAATGGCAGTTTGTCATATCGGTAAATTCATTGAGCGGCAGGGCCGCATCTTGGTAAGTTTTGTCAGTATAAACAATACACGCAACCACTTCACCCGAATACTTCTCACTCGCACACCCTAAAAATACTTCAGCCATCAATCTATGACAAACGAAGGGATCCCAGTATCCCTGAAATTCGATAAAAATTCGCCCTTCGTCACTGGCAAGTATGGGAAAACCTTCGATATCGGGTTTGAGTTCTTTCTCTTTGCTATCCACAGCTTGGAAAGTGTATTTTTCCGCTTGTTCAGCAGAAAAACCTAACATTTTCAATAGACTATTGCCACTTAGCTTCATCAGTTGCAAAAAAGTCTCGTCAGTACCGCGAATCGTTTCTTCTTCTTTAATCATATCATTCCTTCAAAGTCGATTGAGTCGGTTAATTTCCGCTTCCACAAGCCTTGGGATAAATCCCAAGGCTAAAAGCGCCAGGAACCTAAAGGTGACTATTCCGATTCTTGTTTGTACTCGCGTTCTAGTTAGTTTTAGCGGACTAACGCTTGCCAGCTTTGGGGTTTATCCCAAGGCTTGGAAGTTCTCTATATTGTTCAACTTCAAATGCAAACCACTCAATCACACTTTCAAGTTAGACACCGCCAGCAAATTATTCCTACCACCACAAGGGAGAATATCGGTGTTAGATAGCCCAATATGGTTTTTCCAACCAGCGATATCTCGTCATATCTTGTGTACCTTCAACCAAAATGGTTGGCAGCTTCGTATGAATCAGTGTGGCAACGAGTTCATCGGCGGTAAGAGGTGACATTTGTGGCATTATTCGTTTCCTTTATCCAACCTCAATTCTTTCTCAAAGCCAGGGGCAACGCCCCTGGCGTTTTCAAATTTCTATTAGCCCTGAAGGGGCGTATTATTAAAGCCAGGGGCAACGCCCCTGGCGTTTTAAAAATTTGGCACGAGTGCCTTTGGGCGGTTTCGTTAGGATGGGTGTAGCATAGCTTTACCCATCCGACACTTGCTACTATTCCGGCACCACCAAGTTAGGTTGCCATTTCAGTCAAAATGCCAACAATTTGATTCACATTGCTAATGTGATATTCTACCCGATCAATAAAAGCCGTCTTATCCTGATATTCTAAAAACCGCCAAGTATTGCCCGTTGTTACGGCACCATAGATTTTCGGTAAATGTTCCCCTTCTTGATCGTTAAAGATGCTTGACGCAAACATTTCGGCTATACATTGTCCTAAACCACCAGTGATATTTTCATTTTTGGCTTCAACAATAGTTATAATGGGTGCGTTAAGATAAAATTGCTCTGGTGATTTGCTAATAATGAAATCACAAAATCCATTCAAATCTTTATCTTTGTCAACATCAAAATTAATACCGGAAAAAAAACTAATTTTATCGTTCCGCAACCTTCTAACTTCTAAGAGTATATTTGCAATGATTAGTTCAGAACGCGCCTTTTCGGTACCAACCGCCAACGCTAATGGAATATTGTATTTTAGAGTCGTTGATAAATAATCACTCACCTTGATTTTCTTAATTTTAGAAAACAACTCTTGATCTTCAACGACTTTTATCTTCAATTCCTGTTTGACTTTTTTTAAGGTGAAATTACTGTATGACATGACATTATTTTTAAGTTGATAATAGGAGAGAGACTACATTTATTCTTATCAGTCCAACCGATTGACGGCCCAAACATAAGTTTGTTCCTTATGGACGCAACCTTTGCTCACTATCGGGATGAAAAGATCGGCGTTAAGACTGGCGTTAAGATTGGACATCAACTCGGCCACTTGAAAGTCCTACACCGCTTCGGTGCAAACGAATATTATACAATCGTTTTTAAAAACGCCAAAGGTTTTTGATTTCCGTGACAAATTGGCTAACTCATTGAAAAACGTTGTCTATAAAAATAAATATTTAACACAGAGTTCACAGAGCACCACAGAGTTACACAGAGTCCTCAAGTCTTTGGTACAACATCTGAAGTCTATTTTTTTTAATTCGTTTATTTCTTAATTCGTTGTACTAAAGTGATAGGCGGTGAGTTTTTAACGCTTGATGGGTTATCGAAAGTGGGCCATGTTGTCAGGTTATTGTATGCGTTCTATAGCATTTTGCGTAAAGTACATCACTTGTAGGGGTTTTAGCGTGTTTGCTTTGTATTTAACCAAAGCTGAAAATGCTATACTATTTTAAGTGAAAAAAAATCACTGGGGGAAACTCTTACCACCTATCAGTTTGTCAAAACGAGGAACAACAGTGTGGGCGACTTTCGTTCCAAGGTAACGATCACGAGCGTAGGCGATTTCGCTATGCCGTTTTCCTTAATATTCAATTATTTATAAAAAACGGAGAAGTGGTAACGGCATCTGGATATGTTTGACAGTCGCATGAAAAATATCCATTACTATAACCAATTGTTAATGTACCTAGCGAGTTATGTAGGGTGGGTAGAATGCAACAAAACCCATCGTACCCGATAAAACTGACAAGGTACTAGCGAGTCTATTTCAGTACCGGACAACAATTTTTTTAAGTTCAAATCTACATAAGCCTTTACCTTTGCCATGAAAATCTCTGTAGAATTACCCGATGATATCACCGGTGTGGATCAACGCTATCTAAAAGAGGCACTTGTCACGACGCTTTACTCGACTGGTAAGCTTTCGGAGAAACAAGCACGCCAAATAGTTGGTATGACGCGCCGCGCTTTTGACGATATGCTATATCGTTTTGGCTTTTCTGTCTTGATTGACAATCAAGCAAATCTCAATATTGAACTAAATATATGACTGATCAGAGATTGATTATCAGTAATACTGGTCAGCTTATCACGTTAGAGAAAATGACAGACGGCTACGGCTTCATTCGTAAACTCTATGATCTGATCCTTATTCCACCTACAGTGCTAGAGGAATTGTTTCAAGGCCAATTCGTCAGTGCAGAAGCTTACCTTCAGCATTATGCTGTGGCCGACTTACTCGAAGTCGTGGAGGTTAACCAAAAGATTTCGCCGGAGTTGGAACCGTTGGATATTGGTGAACAAGAGGCGATACAACTGGCACTTCAACGCGGTTTGCCCTTACTGATTGAGGAAGAAGCCGGACGCACAGTCGCACGGCAATTGGGTGTTTCCATATCAGGCATCGCCGGTCAAGTGTTGAAAGCGTTTCAAGAAAATCTTTTGACGGCCGAGGAGGCGTTGAATAAGCTCCATGAACTGTTCACATCAAGGCGAATCAACACAAGGATTTATCAGGGCCTAGTTAAAACGGTGCGCCAAAAGGGATAAATCGTGCATAAATGGTCAACAAGAGAGATAAGTTGTTTTGAGCCACTCGAAGCGACACTTTTGCCATCCGATAGGGTTAAAACGTATGTCGCCCAATACCAAGGCTCCCGTTTTAAAGATACGCTAAATATAACAGTACTTACTTTAACACAGAGTTCACAGAGTACCACTGAGTATCACAGAGTCCTCAAGTCTTTGGTACAACATCTCTGTGAAACTCCGTGTAACTCCGTGTCTCTGTGTTGAATATTTCAAAACGGATAGGGGGTGAGTTTTTAACGCTTGACGGTTGAACAAATAGTGGGCCATGTTGTCAAATTGAAAAGCTTGATTTTGTTAATGGCCCTCAATTCAAAGCACATTTATTATACATGCAGACTAGCTGAGCCGGCCATAAATTGGCAAAGCCATCGAGACGATTAGGTTATAATTGTGGGCGATAAATCGCCTACTACGAACGGGGCGAGGCGATAAATCGCCTACTACGAACAATTGTAGTATCAAAATCGTTTGGGGCTGTTCCCAAACGCCATTCAAGGTCATGAACAATCGTTATGATAATTGATTTTTTTGATAAAGGAGCTGAAGATATTTATAACGGCATTGATTCTAAAGAAGCCAGAAAGACGTTGCCTCTTAAATTAAGAAAAATCGCCTTACGCAAATTCTATTTTCTGGATAACGCGGTTGATATAGAGGATTTAAGAATACCTCCCAGCAATCGACTAGAATTGCTACAAGGTTTTCGGAAGGGACAATATTCTATTAGAATCAATGAGCGTTATCGTATTTGTTTTGTCTGGGCTGAAGATGGCCCAAGACGGGTTGAAATTGTAGACTATCATTAAAAGGGTTATAAAATGAGAATACCAACGAACCAACCGCCGGTCCATCCGGGCGAAATTTTACTTGAAGAGTTTATAAAGCCTTATGGCATCACACCAGCCGAACTCTCTCAAAAAATCGATATTTCCCTCGAACAAATTAGCGCCGTTATCAATGGCAAAAGCGGAATGAGCACGGATATGGCTTTGCGTTTGTCTCGATTATTTGGTACTTCGCCAGAATTGTGGCTTTTAGGTCAAATGAAATGGGATATTTGGCATTTCTGGCATGGAGAACCGGCTAACCTAGAAAAAATTAAGCCAATAGTCGCACCCACATCGCTTGCACCAACCTATATGTCTGCTTAAAAAACTTTTTTATTATCTCATCACCCATTTCGACTGTCAGCAAGCGTAGGTGGGTAGTAAGAGCGAACCGAAGGTCTTTGAGTTAAACCCAACAATCCTGAAGAAGTAAAATAAGTCAAAAAGCAAGCGTAGCCAGAGTCCTAAATCCACATGCTTTGTCGTCATGTCCGAACAAATTGGTCTATATTTTTTAATTGATGGCAGGTTTCGCGTAGCAAGAACCACCCTACGCTTGCTCTGTGGAACTGAAGCCTGTGTTAAAGATTTCAAAACGGATAGGCGGTGAGTTTTTTTAGCTTGACGGCCCCACAAAAAGTGGGCCATGTTGTCAAATTGAAAAGCTTGATTTTGTTAATGGCCCTCAATTCAAAGCACATTTATTATACATGCAGACTAGCTGAGCCGGCCAGAAATTGGCAAAGCTATCGATACGATTAGGTTATAATTGTGGGCGATAAATCGCCTACTACGAACGGGGGAGAGGCGATAAATCGCCTACTACAAACGGAACGAACGGGGAGAGGTTGTCCATGCCACTACAACAGAGCGAGTTGTTCTCCTTTGGTTTGGTTGGCACTCAAAAACAGTGGCTCGTATTTTCTACTTTCCTGATAGCTGGCATAAACGCAATACTCAAATAGTTCTTTCTTGCTATTGCGTTTCCTGATCACCTTGCTACCGATATTGGTGAATCCAAGGGATTTTAACGAGTCTTCAAGTAGCTTTTCCGTGTGAACAGGTACCCCATAGAAACTGGAATTACCTACAATGTACGATAGCACGGCACCTTTCTTTAGGTTGTTCCGCAAGTTCTGAAGGTGCAAGTGCATGTCATGGAAATACTTCCACACATAGTTTGCCATCAATAAGGCATTCTTTTCTTCCGTTTCAAAAATTTGCGAAACAACCCGTTTTAACGAGTCAGGTAGTTCAACCCCGTTGGATTCCCAGTCGCAAAGCCGACTGGTTGCAATACCCCATGTGCCACCTATCGCTTTCCAATCTAATTCACCGGCTTCACGAGCGGTATTAAGAAACTTTGTCCAATACATGTAAGGGCGAAGTTCACGGATATAGCTTATGCGGTTAGGGTACGGGGGCGAGGTGACGATATGCGAATACTTCACGCCATTAATTGAAGCAGGTTCCCTACCGTCTGCAAAATACACCGTCGCCCTGCCGGCTATGATGTCTTCACTGGCACTTTGGGCTATCGCATCGACTATTTTTAGGTATAGGTACTCAATCTGTTCAATCTCATACCTTGTCACTTCATCATGAAATGACATAGAAACATGATTGAATGCGGCCGAAGACGTTTCAATGATCACCCGACAAAATGCAATCCATGCTAGGGCAGAAACCTCATCTTCTTTTGGTTCCCCGAACTGGTTAACCAGTGCCTGACGAAGTGCGGCAAGCCCTTTCAGGGTATGTTCACTCCACCATCTTGTAATGTTGTGTATATTGGGCAACCAATTATCTTGTTTGACAAAGCCCTTGCATTCTGCTATTGAGATATCAATTCAGGCCTTCAGTTCCTCCAGTTCATCGTTTGAATAGTGCCGACATTTGGCATTTCCGAACCAAATAAGGAACGGGTTAATATCAAAACAATGTGCAGACAACCCCTGTTCAGCAGCGACTAAACCGGTTGTAGCTGTACCTGAAAAGGGATCAAGAATAAAGGAATCTCCACGGATGTTATCAATGATCTCTTTTACCAGCTTGACAGAATAAGCGGGTGTTAGGCGCAACCATCCATGCCTACCCAGCTTCTTGTTGTATTTAAAAGTGTAGTCTGAATGCTGGGTGACTTTCATGACTCAGCTATTTTCATACGTTCGCGGTTTCTGGCTGAAAAGCTAAAACAATGCGCTCTTCTGGAATGCCTTGGTTTAGCAAATCATCATAGATGCCATGTTCAAGGCCATCATATTCAATATAAACCTTTCCATCATGTAACGTGATATAAATAATATCGCCACTGATTCGCCGTTTTCTGTCCCAACCTACTTGCATTAAGAGGTAGCGGCCTTGGGTTTCATCAAAAACCGTCTCCAGCCGAATGTGTCCATGTGATGGACGAAACTGTGCATATTTGAGGATAACTTGCTTTACAATGTTTCTATCATTCGTGGTGGTATCCATTGTTGTATCTCCACGGTTTCCAAATCGACGATGATCAATTTAAGCGGTAAGTCACTGATAATTGCTTTACCGATTGGCTCACTGAATATTTTGTCATAAAGTACATCTGTCACTGCTAAATATATTTCACGCGCTGGATCAATTCTATTGAGTAATATACGATAAATCGTATACTGTCCAATTGCTTGTTCTAAATCTTCTATGACCGATTTTCCTCGAAAGTCTTTAATTTCCACAACAATTTTTTTATTCTCACGTTGCATCCCCAAAAATCGGCCTTCAATGCCGTTTGGGAACGACTCGGCTCCAATATCGACAAATAAAAATCGTTTACCGTAAGAAATAACATAAGGATCATCGGTCACTTTCCAACCATCATTTATAAGTGCTTGTTTTACGATATAATGAATGCTATCTCTTCGTGGCATAATTTTCCTTTTTTACCTCTATTGATAAAGAGAATTGGGTAAAATAAATAGTACACAGTATTAAAGACATAAACGGATAAACAAACTCAATGAACGCATTTTCAATAAGACTCGAAACTAAACATGACCCGTTTTAAAAACCTGTCAGGTTTGGCTTAAATTCAGCGCCACAATTTTATCATTCCATCCCTATATCCCGAAGCCAACTTGCCTTCAGGACTGAAAGTCACTGAATACACAGAAATTTTATGCCCTGTCAAAGTGCGAATTAAGTTGCCAGAAGACACATCCCATCGTGTTATCAGCACTGCCAATAAAACGTCCATCAGAGGAAAAGGCGACTGACTCTGCAATATAAGAATAGCCGTTAAAGGTACGGATAAGTTATTATAGAATTTTTAACGCTTGACGGGTTATCGAAAGTGGGCCATGTTGTCAAATTAATCAACTCGATTTTGTGAATGGCCCTCAAATGCGAATTAAGAATTAAAAATTAAAAATGTAGAATGAACAAAGAGTTATAAATAACTTGTCAGGCTAAGTTTTTATAACTCATTGATTTCATAATATTTAATTCAACCCTTAATTCGCATCTCAATTCAAAAAGCATTTATTGTACATGCAGACTACCTGAGTCGCCAGAAATTGGCAAAGCCATCGAGACGATTAGGCTATAATTAATTGTGGGCGATAAATCGCCTACTACAAACTACAAACGGCAGTTCACCCTAAATTTTCCAAAAAAAACTGACTTTGCCCTCCTACTTGGCTGCCTTTACCGGATTACGGCCCATTATCTAGGACGGCACCTGTTCCGAAGTTATGCAACGCATTGCCGCACCGTTCGATGGTGGGCAGAATGATTACCGCACTACTGTTGTTTGTGAGCGGCGGTGTTGTGGAAAGGGCGAAAGCCGAACATAAGACACCCAATAAAGCCCTTTGCTTCGTGCCTTGGGGCTTTAAGTTCAGGAAAACAGGTGTGATGGGTTTAGCAAAGTTTGTGATAAGTCAATTGTCGCTTTACCCTTCCTACGCTTGCTATCTTTGTGATAATAAAAAACCGATGGATCCAAAAAAATTATCTAAATCACTAATGGTTATTCTGGTTCTATTCTTAGTAAATAGGTTAGATATTAATTTTCCAAACTGCCAAACTTCGCCATCTGTTACGATACCGTAAACCGCAGAAGATTTTTGCTCGGATTCAATTTGATTAAGTCCTTGTGAAGCGACTAATTCAGCGAGACATTGTCCCCAACCTTCATTAAAGTCATTTTGTTTAGGATCGAAGACAAATTAATTTCCCCAAAATAGGTACAGTGCCCTTTAGGGTACTTTAGCTTTTAGATGTTGGCGGAAGTCTAGCCAGGGTTTCCACGCTGGCGCGTGGGAACCAGAAATTCTGGCAAGGTGGCACTGGATTCATGAATTCATTTGAGGGACACTTTGTCTTCTACTAAACACTTTCTGAATAGGAAGGCGGATATCCATTACCTCATCAACCACCTCCGTGTCGTTCATATCAAAGGTTTTGGATTGGCTAGGTTTCGAATAAATATTTATGACCTTCATCGGAGGTACAATTAACCAACACGACTTAACACCAAGAGCAAAATAGGCTTTGATCTTCCTAACAAGCATACCAATTGATTGACTGGGGGAAAGTATTTCAATTGCCAAGTCAGGCATTTGGGAGGCTTTCAAAATGTCATCCTCAATCTCTTCGTCAGGGATTGGTGCTGATCCAATATAAACACTTATGTCTGGTACTATTTCATCTTTAGTTTTGAGTCCAAACCGTTTTAAATCGATTTGACTGGCATCCAAGCTTAACTCCACCAACACCTCAAAACGTTCATCCGAACTTAATAAGGTGCTTGTCCTAGTTTGTGCAATGCTATGATTCACAGAACCCATCTTTCTCACCTCATCTTCAATAATCTCATCTTCAAGTTCGATTGTATCGCTCATTTTTCCCTCCTGTGCAAGTCAACACGACACTCAACCACATAACCCGCATTATTATGCCAACGCTGATTATCGTGTAAACAACGATTATAATCTGTCCGTTGCGGTTGGTGTTAAATACTTTAACACAGAGTTCACAGAGTACCACAGAGTTACACTGAGTCCTCAAGTCTTTGGTAAATCTCTGTGAAACTCCGTGGAACTCCGTGTCTCTGTTGAAGATTTCAAAACGGATAGGGGGCGAGTTTTTAACGCTTGACGGTTACAAAAAGTGGGCCATGTTGTCAAATTAATCAACTTTGTTAATGGCCCTCAATTCAAAGCACATTTATTGTACATGCAGACTAGCTGAGTCGGCCTGAAATTGGCAAAGCCTTCGAGACGATTAGGTTATAATTGTGGGCGATAAATCGCCTACTACAAACGAAAAACGACAAACGATGGGCGATAAATCGCCTACTAAGTACCCGTCCAGAAGTTTTTCGGTATTTTGACGACGAAAACTATTGTTTTTATTCACTTTATTTTTGAAGAATCTATGGACGGGTACTTACAAACGAGAAACGGGTTAAGTTCTTTCACACCATCCTTGACGGCTTGTTTAATGATTTTGAGCAATGGTTTATGTCTTTCGTTTTCAAAGTGAGTTTGATGATAAAATTTTTTTTAACAGGATTAAACGTAATCTTGTTCAATTGTTCAAAATCTGTTCGTCATTGGTTTATGTATCTCGTTTTCAAAGTGAGTTTGATGATAATGTTATATTAATTATAATCACAGTAGCTACTCAGTTTTAGCGTGTTAGAAAAAAACCGTTTAGAAATACTAGCGGAAGTTCAGTCATTTCCTTCATTATCCCTTGCCAACATATTCATTATCAGGCGAATCAAAATGTCTTTCTGTTTTGGATCAGATTCAGCCACCAACAAAGTTAAGGCAGCCAGCCCAGTGTCGTTAATGATGGTTTCACCTCTGGCGTTCATAAGACGACCATTACGATGCAAGAAATCTACAAAAAGGAATGCACCACTTCGTTTATTGCCATCTAAGAAAGGGTGATTTTTAACCACGAAATACAAAAAATGAGCGGCCTTGCTTTCAATCGTCGGATAAGCAGGCTCACCAAAGACACTTTGTTCCAAATTACCGAGAATTGAAGCAAGTCCGTCACCGCGTAAATTAGCAAACAGTTCGCTAGCCTCGCCACGATCCATAAGCGACTGTTTGAGTTCCTGCAAGGCTTGCATCGCTTCATCAGCGTTAGGAAGACGACCACCTGCTTGGCATGAAGGCTCATTGAGTAAACCTTCGTCATAACGCTGTAGCCAAAGGAAAGTCTGGGTATAACGAGTGATGATTTCCACCAAGCCACGCCCCGATTCGGCATTGACTTCTGGTGATCGTGCCGCTTTGCGAATTAATGCCAATGCTTGTTGTAGTTCAGCGGCGTTTTGGTCGAAACGATCCTGATTGATACTGTAGCCCTGCACCAGATATTCACGCAAGCGTTGGGTTGCCCAGATGCGGAACTGTGTGCCACGTTGAGACTTAACCCGATAACCCACCGATATAGTGACATCCAAATTGTACCGCTTCGTTTTGTATTGCTTGCCATCGGCAGCAGTTATCAAGGATTCCTTGACAACTGATGCCTTGTCTAATTCACCTTCTTTGAATATATTGTTGATATGTAGGCTGATATTCTGTTTGGTTTTGCCAAAAAGCGCCATCATTTGAGCTTGTGTCAGCCAAACGGTGTCATGAGCAAAGCTCACTTCAAGTTCTATAGAATTATCATATGTTTGATAGATGACAACTTGATCTTCTTTATTTTTTGTATTGTTATTCATCATATTGCACACGGATTTCACCGCAGTTTGGGAAACCGGGTGTCGCGGAGTTTGGAGAGATTTTGGATTTGATAAAGATTAGTGGCTTGTTTAATGATTTCGAGCCATTCTTCGTTTGTCATTGGTTTATATCTTTCGTTTTCAAAGTGAGTTTGATGATAAATTTTTTTTGAACAGGATTAAACGGATTAAAGGATTGACCTGATTAATTTTGACAGATCCTCTCAGATTCTCTTGAAACGCGCAAGAATAAAGTGAGCTTCTGTGCTTAAAATTGAGTTATAGATTGGTCAGCCTTTTTTAGAGTTGACTTTTTTGATTTTAGACGCACACCGCCCACTCGAAGCGACACTTTTGCCATCCGATATGGCTAGGACGATATCGCCCAACACCAAGGCTCCCGTTTTAAAGATACGCTAAATATAACAGTATTTACTTTAACACAGAGTTCACAGAGTACCACAGAGTTACACTGAGTCCTCAAGTCTTTGGTACAACATCTCTGTGAAACTCCGTGGAACTCCGTGTCTCTGTGTTGAAGAAAAAGTGGGCCATGTTGTCAAATTAATCAACTCGATTTTGTTAATGGCCCTCAATTCAAAGCGTATTTATTGTACATGCAGACTCAATGCTATCGACTCAATATCTGATAAATGTCTGTTCGTAGTAGGTGATCTGGGCGAGGCGATAAATCGCTTATAATTGTGGGCGATAAATCGCCTACTACAAACGACAAACTACAAACGTTGCTAATATTTAACGACCTTGATTCATAAGATAAGTCCCATTGAACATAGGATGCACCGTTTCAACACTTGGCGTTGCTGAGAATATGTGTAGTGGCACAACTATCAATGATTCTCCATAAGGTGTTTCAAAATGATGTGGGCACATAGGCTCTAAAATACACACCTTGCCCGGTGTCAGTTCTTCTTTGACTGTCAATCCTTCCATTCCGACGACACTCGTTCCCTTGCCTGATAGCGTATAAACGACGCGAACTGTGGAATGAATATGGTGCGCCTGTTCGGCACTATGGGCCGGAATGTGAAGATATTGTAATGTGGGATCGCCGGGGCGTGGAGGCGCGAAGATTTGCTTAGTGGAACATCCGTTAACGTAAGGGAGTACCGGTAAGCCTGCCAGTGAACAGGAACGATCAGCGGGCATAAATCCACGCACGATGGTTGCACAATGGCAAGATTCAATTTGACACCAACCACGCTTCAAAAAAGCCGTTTTCTTGTCAGCACTCAATAAATAAACACAATCGCCACGTTCAACTTCTACGTTGTGGGTACCTATGAACGTTTTGAAATAATACGAATGATCTTCAGGTGCTTCAAAAACGGCCGTTTGTTCGGGATTGAAATAGTGTACCTTATAGATGTCCTGAATGTTGGGCGCATTGTCGGTTCTTTCTTCAAATTGAGTCATGTTTTTTTCCTCGTTATGCGGTTATGCGAATTAAGAGTTAAATTGAATCTTATAAAATCAATAACTTATAAAAACATCTTCATTGGCAGTTATTTTATAAGTCTTTGTTCATTATACATTTTTAATTTTTAATTCTTAATTCGCATTCGTTGTCATTCTTCATTTTCAATGACTCTTCTTCTCCACATTTCAAAAGTTAATAGCATCCAGAGTTTGAGGCCATAACGTGGCTGGGCTTCGCCGATGTCATATTCCATGAGTTTCTGGATACGCTCATAATTAAAAATACCGGCCCGGTTAATAGCGTTTCTACTGAAGATATGCTGCATATATGATTTCATTTCATTCTGAAACCAAAAGTGAACTGGAACGCGCATACCTACTTTAGGACGAGTTATAATTCGACGAGGTAACTGGCTTTTAAAGGCCCGTTTCATAATCACTTTGTCATCACCGCCGGCCAGTTTAAGGGTGGAAGGTATAGCAAAACTTAGCTCAATAATACGTTCATCAAACAGTGGCGAGAGTGAATAAAATCCGTTGGCACCGAGCATACGATCCACTTTTGGCAAAATCAAATGTTGTCCTTCGCCTATTTGGTCAAGGCGCGATAACACCAAGTCTTGGGTGCGCCAGTCCCAGCCATAGAGTAATTGGTTCACTGCGACATCTTCTAAGGTTCTAATGTCTGACAGGGTTTGCAACCTGTCAGTAACGTTGAACATCGCAGCGCTCCCTTACTGAGTTGCAGAGCGTAAAGGATAGAAGAAAACGTTACAGACAGGATTGCAAATTCCGTCAAGCAGTAAGTCATTGTTTTTTAATATTTTCCTGTAGTTGTGCTTGGAGATAGGCTAAAATGGCTTTTGTGCCTTGTTTGACAATTTCGGGCGGTGGTGATTATAGTGGATTATTGTCAAGTGTTAGTCACTATTATCATAATAATAATCAGGTTCTTCATAACCAAGTTCTTCCAGTTCTTCATCATAAGAAAGTTCTTTCAGATTGACCAAAAAACCGATTTATGGGGGCAAAGCCGTCAGTTGATTATTTCCAACAAGGTTTAGCTCGGTAAGCTGGGTCAACTGACCGATTTCTGGGGGCAGGGTCGTCAGTTTATTCCCTCCAAGCTCTAGTGAGGTAAGCTGGGTCAATTGACCGATTTCTGAAGGCAAGGCCGTCAGTTTATTATAGCTAATGTCTAGCTTGGTAAGCTTGGTCAACTGACCGATTTCTGGGGGCAAAATCGTCAGTTTGTTACCACTAATGTCTAGCTTGGTAAGCTTGGTCAACTGACCGATTTCTGGGGGCAAAGTCGTCAGTTTGTTACCACTAATGTCTAGCTTGGTAAGCTTGGTCAACTGACCGATTTCTGGGGGCAAGGCCGTCAGTTTGTTACCACTAATGTCTAGCTTGGTAAGCTTGGTCAACTGACCGATTTCTGGGGGCAAAGTCGTCAGTTTGTTACCACTAATGTCTAGCTTGGGAAGCTGGGTCAACTGACCGATTTCTGGGGGCAAAGTCGTCAGTTTATTACTACTAAGGTCTAGCTTGGGAAGCTGGGTCAACTGACCGATTTCTGGGGGCAGGGTCGTCAGTTTATTCCCTCCAAGCTCTAGTGAGGTAAGCTGCTGGGTCAATTGACCTATTTCTGAAGGCAAGGCCGTCAGTTTATTATAGCTAATGTCTAGCTTGGTAAGCTTGGTCAACTGACCGATTTCTGACGGCAAGGCCGTCAGTTGATTATCTCCAAGGTTTAGCTCGGTAAGCTGGGTTAACTGACCGATTTCTTTCGGCAAGGCAGTCAGTTGATTCCATCTAAGGTTTAGCTCGGTAAGCTGGGTTAACTGACCGATTTCTGGGGGCAATTCCGTTAATCCCCTGCATGATAGGTGAAGTGTTGTCACACCATGCTTGGCGGCTTGTTTAATAAGTTGTATCACCTTCAACCGTTTGAATTCCAGGGGCAAAAGCACCGATTGATTCCCCCAAAGGTTTAGTTCGGTAAGCTGTGTCAACTGACCGATTTCTTTTGGCAAGGCCGTCAGTTTATTCGACTTTAGGTTTAGCTTGGTTTGGGTCAATTGACCGATTTCTGAGGGCAAGGTCGTCAGTTGATTCCCCTCAATATCTAGCCAGGTAAGCTGGGTCAACTGACCGATTTCTTTTGGCAAGGCTGTCAGTTGATTCCCAAAAAGGTATAGCCCGGTAAGCTGGGTCAACTGACCGATTTCTTTTGGCAAGGCCGTCAGTTGATTATTCACGAGCAGTAACGTTGTTAGTTTGGTCAACTGACCGATTTCTTTTGGCAAGATCGTCAGTTGATTCCCCTCAATGTCTAGCCAGGTAAGCTGGGCCAACTGACCGATTTCTGGGGGCAAAGCTGTCAGTTGATTCCCATAAAGAGATAGCGAGGTAAGCTGGGTCAACTGACCGATTTCTGGGGGCAATTCCGTTAATCCCCTTCGTGGTAGTTTAAGTTCTTTCACACCATCCTTGGCGGCTTGTTTAATGATTTTGAGCAATTCTTCGTTTGTCATTGGTTTATGTCTCTCGTTTTCAAAGTGAGTTTGATGATAAAAAGATTTTGAACAGGATTAAACAGATTAAAAGATTGACAGGATTAAAAAGTGTTTATTGTATCAGATTCTCTTGAAATAAGAGGATTTAAAATCCTGCTAATCCTTTAATCCGTGTAATCTTGTTCAAAATTTTTTCGTTTGTCATTGGTTTATGTCTTTCGTTTTCAAAGTAAATTTTGAACAGGAAACGAATTAAAGGATTGAGTCGGTTAATTTCCAAGTGCTTGATTGAGCAAGCTTATCAATCTTTCCATGTCAACAGGTTTTTTAACCAATTTAATGCCTATCTCATAAAGTGCTTGGGTGCTATGCTTAGGCTTGCGCTTGGTTGCACTGAGATATCGGGTGAGTAGCTCAAAAAGGATTTTTCCCCTTATTTTAAGTTGATACTCGGATTGGATTTCTAATAAGGTGTTTTGCAACGGAGATTGAAAGCCTCGAACCGCTATTAAATTGGTATTCATGCCAGTTTCACCCAACTTCACAATCTGATTGACTCATGTTACGCACTCAGCTTCCACAAGCCTTGGGATAAATCCCAAGGCTAAAAGCGTCCAGGAACCTAAAGGTGACTAAAACCTTTTATCGCGTTTTCCGATTCTTGTTTGTACTCGCGTTCTAGTTAGTTTTAGCGGACTAACGCTTGCCAGCTTTGGGGTTTATCCCAAGGCTTGGAAGTTCAGTGCGTAACATCAGTGATTGATATGAAAATCAACCTGATGTTCCTTACCCGCTCTATATTGTTCAACTTCAAATGCAAACCACTCAATCACACTTTCAAGGGAGAATATCTGTGTGAGATAGCCCAATGTGGTTTTCCAACCACCGGTATATCGTCATATCATATTTACCCTCAACCAAAATGGTTGGCAGCGTCGTATGAATCAGTGTGGCAACGAGTTCATCGGCGGTAAGAGGTGACATTTGTGGCATTATTCGTTTCCTTTATCCAACCTCAATTCTTTCTCAGGATACTTCGCATAAATAAATGGCGAATGCGTCGCCACGATAAATTGATTTTGAGTGCCTTGCTGCATGAGTATTCTCAATAGCAATCTTTGCCAATCGACATGAAGACTCAATTCCGGTTCATCCACTAAAATAATGCTATTGTTAATAAAAGCATTATAGCAAAGAAAACTGAGCATCTGTTTTTCACCTGACGAGAGTTTTTCAGAAGCCATCGAACCCAAAGCGTTTCCTAGCGTCATCGTTTCGGTGATTTGTAGGCCTTCGTATTGAAAAATCTCTTTTACTGTGTCTGAAAGTACGGTAAATGGACGGAGCAATTCCTCTTTTTGAGTCTTGACTTCATCCACCTTCGATTGAATTTCTTTCAGCGTCTGTTCCAGTCTTTCAGACTTGGTGTTGGCAGTGGCTGATGAAAAAGTGTTTGAAGTACGCTCAGTTATGAATTGAGAGAGTTTATTTTGTAATTGGTTGATACGTTCTGAAATCTCGGCATATTGTTGAGTCAGTAGCCGAGTCAGATCGTCTGTCGAAACGGAAGTCACAAACTGGTGTTTCTCCACCGAGAGATAGTTTGATAAATCACTAAAAGCATTCTCAAGTCCATGATAGATTTTTTCCTGAAGAAACGCGTCATATAACTCCCCCATTTCTTTTTTTAGCGGCTTATCGGTGGCAAACCCGCCTTCGATACGTCTAAACGTTGGAAAAAAAGTAGTAGATTGAGAAACCTTGAGAATGTCCTGATTGAGCATTTGAGAAGCTTTCTCAACTTCAGATGGTTCCATGTTCAGCGTCTTGGTTTGCTTGCCATTTCCGATATTCCAACTCATGCTAAGCTCTGACTGCCTAGACACTTTCAAATTAAGCATAAAACGATTGGTTTCAATCTCAAGCTCATCAAAATCAATCGTCGGCATGATTTTATCAATATTCCCACTAATGAGATACCAAATAAGCCGGAGAACGGTCGTTTTTCCAACCCCGTTTTTGCCGGTGAGGATATTAAGATCGTCATTGAATTTGAAGTCAAAATTCATTTTATGATAAAGTCCAATGACTTTGAAATGTTTTATCATGTTGTCCATTCAGATTGAATTGAAAGTAGTTAGGTTGCCATTTAGTTAGGTTGCCATTTCAGTCAAAATGCCAACAATTTTATTCACATTGCTAATGTGATATTCTACCCGATCAATAAAAGCCGTCTTATCCTGATATTCTAAAAACCGCCAGGTATTGCCCGTTGTTACGGCACCATAGATTTTTGGTAAATGTTCCCCTTCTTGATCGTTAAAGATGCTTGACGCAAACATTTCGGCTATACATTGTCCTAAACCACCAGTGATATTTTCATTTTTGGCTTCAACAATAGTTATAATGGGTGCGTTCAGATAGAATTGCTCTGGCGATTTGCTAATAATGAAATCACTTTCATCCATTCAAATCTTTGTCAACATCAAAATTAATACAGGAAAAAAAACTAATTTTATCGTTCCGCAACCTTCTAACTTCTAAGAGTCTATTTGCAATGATTAGTTCAGAACGTGCCTTTTCGGTACCAACCGCCAACGCTAATGGAATATTGTATCTTAGAGTCGTTGATAAATAATCACTCACTTCCTTAATTTGAGAAAACCGCTCTTGATCTTCAACGACTTTTATCTTCAATTCCTGTTTGACTTTTTTTAAGGTGAAATGACGATATGACATGATTTTTAAGTTATGGACGCAACCTTTGCTCACTATCGGGATGAAAAGATCGACGTTAAGATTGGCGTTAAGATTGGACATCAAGTCGGCCACTTGAAAAAGCGACACCGCTTGGGTGCGGATGGGGCCGTCATTAGACAGTCGTCTTTAACCAATTCAACGGTTTTTTACCGTGAAAATTTGGGTAAGTCATTGAAAATTTTTAGATAACAAATGGCTTATCAAGGTACGTTCATTCAGTCAAGGATGGGGCCCCATTGTCAGGTACAACATGCGATGAAACGGCCGTGGTGAGTTGCGAAATCCATTAAATATTTATGGATAAATGTTGTGAAGCTAGGGCAAGCGGGCACTGATGACCAGATTTTTCTGACTCTCGCCGGCTTGCCCACCCGACTTAAGTGTTTTTTATCTACTGATATTAGGTGTTAGCAACAGAATATAATTGAAAATCAATATATTTTTTAAAATGTTCAAAATCTTTATCAGTCGTAAAAATCGGAAAATCATAACGGTGTGATACAGCACATAACAAGAAATCGGTTGGTGAACCTTGCACACCTTTGGTACGGCAAATGTTATAAAATTCTGCGGCTTTTTCATAATCCTCTGTTGTCAACGGAAAATCTGGAAAAGCACGCAGTTTTTTGCGTATTCGTTCAAATTGCGGTGTTTCACGAATGCCTGAGAGTACTTCTTGACGGACAACGCCTAACAAGACGACGCGTGTTTGTTTAATTAACTTCAGCAGTGTTTGTTTCTCTAAACTTTCCAATGATGCGTCACGACGACGCAAAAGGAATGACCAAATACAGGCATCAACCAGTACGTTTGAAATTTCTAAGCTTTTTGTAATCATAATCATCGTCATAATCAATTTGACCAAATTCATCCAAAATAGCGAGTTGTTGCGAAACGATATTGGCCCTTTTTTGCAAATAGTACACGTAGACTTCTAAGGCCTTATGTATCACCTCAGCTTGTGTGGTATGTTTGCCTAATTGACGCGCTTTTTCACAAAGTTCATTATCAAGTTCATTGTTGACTGGTGAAGTTGTCATCGCCGGTACTCCTCCTTTGACAGTTTTAGCCAATCAGATCATCTAATGTGAGGCTCAAAGTATCCCCGGGCAAAAAATAGGTCTGATTAAGTGACAATCCCAATGCCCAAGCCGTTGAAAAGGTACTCAACCCGCTTGAAACACAAGCCATGATTTTTGTCATCAGGTTTTCTCCTGAAGAAAATGAGACAATATAAAATATATTAGAATAACAGACATTTTTGTCAAATCAAAAGCGAGTGAGCGGACTTAAATTCACCGCCACAATTATTCTCTGTGCGACACCAATTTGAAGGATGACACATTTTTCTTCTCTGTTGTAATGTTCGCCAGGCGTACAAAAGTCCTCGCGGAATTTTGAGGCTTCAACCCACAAATCCTTTATTTGAGCCCAAAAGTTTTTGTCAAAAAGTCCTTGTTCCCATCTTGAGTATAAAGGTACGCTCATTCAGTCAAGGATGGGCCCCATTGTCAGGTACAACATGCGATGAAACGGCCGCGGTGACTTGCGCGTTGATTGGACATCAACTCGGCCACTTGAAAAACCGGCACCGCTTGGGTGCAGATAGAATAGGTATTCTACAATCGTTTTTAAAAACGCCAAAGGTTTTTTGATTTGCGTGACAAAACAGCTAAGTCATTGAAAAACATTGTCTATAAAAATCTTTAACACAGAGTTCACAGAGTACCACTGAGTTACACAGAGTCCTCAAGTCTTTGGTACAACATCTCTGTGAAACCGAAGTGGAACTCTGTGTCTCTGTGTTGAAGATTTCAAAACGGATAGGCGGTGAGTTTTTAACGCTTGACGGTTGAACAAATAGTGGGCCATGTTGTCAAATTAATCAACTCGATTTTGTTAATGGCCCTCAATTCAAAGGCCATTTATTGTACATGCAGACTCATTGCCATTGAGTCTCTTACATATGTCTGATAAATGTCTGTTCGTAGTAAGTTTAAATAATTTGCCGAACATAAGACACCCAATAAAGCCCTTTGCTTCGTGCCTTGGGGCTTTAAGTTCAGGAAAAAAGGCGCGATGGGTTTAGCAAAGTTTGTGATAAGTCAATTGTCACTTTACCCTTCCTACGCTTGCTTGCTATCTTTGTGATAATAAAAAACCGATGGCTCCAAAGATTTTATCTAAATCACTAATGGTTATTCTGGTTCTATTCTTAGTAAATAGGTTAGATATTAATTTTCCAAACTGCCAAACTTCGCCATCTGTTACGATACCGTAAACCGCAGAAGATTTTTGATCGGGTTCAATTTGATTAAGTCCTTGTGAAGCGACTAATTCAGCGAGACATTGTCCCCAACCTTCATTAAAGTCATTTTGTTTAGCTTCAACCACCACCACGATTGGTAAGCCCATAACCGTTTTGCCTAACTCGGACTTGCTTGAAAACAAATAATCTGGTGTTCCAGTTAATTTCGCATCATAAGTGATGGATTTATGGCTCCAAAGGGTATATTTATCGACAAACGTCTTATAAACTTCTCGACAAAGAGGATAAATCACATTTTCACATCTTGAAGCCTCTGATGTAAATATGTCCATATTTTTATCACTAAAGTCAAATTCCTTGATAAAAATATCAGAGGGTTTTAAATCAAGATACTCAATGAAATCTTCTTCAGAATACTTGATCTGGTATTCTTCTTGAACTTGAGCAATCGTTTTAAAATCACTAAAGGCCATTAAATAACTCCTTAATAAAAAATAACGGGAAAAGAACCGGCCATAATGGGGCCCCATTGTCAGGTACAACATGCGATGAAAATCTCATCGTGGTGACTTGCGCGTTGATTGGACATCAACTCGGCCACTCTTAATACCTGCACCGCTTCGGTGCAAATAGGGAGCGTATTATACAATCGTTTTTAAAAACGCCAAAGGTTTTTTGATTTTCGTGACAAATTGGCTAACTCATTGAAAAACGTTGTCTATAAAAATCTTTAACACAGAGTTCACAGAGTTCACAGAGTACCACAGAGTTACACAGAGTCCTCAAGTCTTTGGTACAACATCTCTGTGAAACGCCGTGTAACTCCGTGTCTCTGTGTTGAATAAAAAGTGGGCCAGGTTGTCAAATTGAAAAGCTTGATTTTGTTAATGGCCCTCAATTCAAAGACGATTTATTGTACATGCAGACTACCTGAGCCGGCCATAAATTGGCAAAGCCATCCATACGCTTAGGCTATAATCGTGGGCGATAAATCGCCTACTACAAACTAGAAACTAGAAACTAGAAACTAGAAAATTTTTACCGTTTCAGGCGATAAATCGCCTACTACAAACGAGAAAACGAGAAAACGAGAAACTAGAAACTAGAAACTAGATAAATTTTACCGTTTCAGGCGATAAATCGCCTACTACAAACTACAAACTACAAACTAGAAACTAGAAAATTTTTACCGTTTCAGGCGATAAATCGCCTACTACAAACGAGAAAGAATTTATTTATTATACATCTGTAACTCCGTGTCTATCGTTAAGAAGATTTCAAAACGGATAGGGGTGAGTTTTTAACGCTTGAAGGTTTTAAAAAAGTGGGCCATGTTGTAAAATGAAAAAGCTTTATTTTGTTAATGGCCCCCAATTCAAAGCGTATTTATTAGACATGCAGACTCAATGCAATAAATGCTTTAACACAGAGTTCACAGGTGTCTCTGTGTTATAATCATTCTTACAATAAAATAACGGCCAAAATCCCAACAATAATAATGGTGGCAATTCCTTGGATCAGTGTTGCTACGGTAAAGGATTTATAAGCGGTTGAGACATCCATGCCGCTGAATTGCGATACTACCCAGAAATAACTGTCATTGGCGTGTGAGATTGTCATTGCGCCGGCCCCGATTGCCATAACCGTCAATACTCGCCCTATTTCTGAATCAAGTCCGAGTGTTGCCATCAGGGGTGCCACTAATGCCGAGGTTGTCACTAGCGCGACAGTCGATGATCCTTGGGCTGATTTTAGGGCGGCTGCGATAATAAATGGTAGGAAGATACCTAGATTAAACTGAGTCAGCGTGTCTCCTAAATAAGCGCCGATAGGCGTTGCTTTTAGAACAGTACCTAATGCGCCGCCGGCACCAGTGATGATGATAATCGTTGCTGCGCCTTTTAAGCCTTCTTCAAACCAGCCAGTTAGCGTTTCCTTTGAGAAATTGGGGAGCAAGCGCATTGCCAATATTAACCCAATCAGTAATGCATTGATTGGTTGTCCAAGGAATAGTAGTGCCTTGGCAATTCCGCCGTTTCCAACAGGTTCCGAGGGAAAGGCCGCTACTGAGCCTAGGCCGATCAAGAGTATTGGAATCAATATCGGCGAAAAGGCCTGAAAGGCCGTTGGCAGAATTCCATACTTGGCGCGTTCGGCTTTCTCATCAAACTCAAATTCTTCGACATCTTCGGCCGAGGTTGTGCGCTTCCCAATAAAGTTCGCCCACAGATAGCCAGCGAAAGCTGTGAACACAGAAATCGCAACACCGAATAGAATAACCAATCCAAGGCGGTTGCTTAAGCCGAGATTACCGGCCGCGGCAATTGGGCCAGGTGTCGGTGGTACCAGTGTGTGGGTGGCATAGAGTCCGGTTGCCAGTGCGATTGACAGAGTGACGGCCGACACTTTGGCTTTTTTGCAGAGAGATTTTTTGAGCGACGACAGAATGACATAACCGGAGTCACAGAAGACGGGAATCGAGACGATATAGCCGATGATGCTCATGGCTAGGGCTGGGTGCTTTTGCCCAACCACTTTTAAAACGGTATCAGCCATGGTGATTGCTGCACCTGACTTCTCCAGTATTGTTCCGATGATTGTCCCAAGTATGATCACGATTCCGATATAGGCGAGGATTCCGCCAAATCCGTTGGCGATAGTTTTGTCTATGTCCATCAGCGGCATTCCGGCCGAGGCACCTATTCCATAAGAGGCGACTATTAACGCGATAAATGGATGTAATTTAAACTTTGAGGTCGCGATGACGATAAATACAATCGCCACGACTAAAATGACCAATAACATTGGCCCTTGTACCATGATGTACCTCCTTAATCATTAAGCCAGGGCGAACGCTTGGTGAAAATCATTAATAATTAATGATTAATGATTAATGATTAATGATTAATGATTAATGATTAATGATTTAAATAATACTTGATTAGACTTGTCCGTCAATAAATAAGAAAGCCAGGGCGTTGCCCCTGGCTTTAATAACACATACCGAAGGGGCTAATAGAAAAAAAGCCCCTTTGGTACGACATTAATATAGCCAGTGTATCTACCTGGAGGGAAGGAAGGAAGCTAACAAAACCCTTATTTTCGCACAACTCTATTCATGATTTCTCATTGAAATTGCCGAAAAAACTCATGAATGCCAGCTTCCAATCTCAGCTTATCTCGTCAAAAACCCGTTTATAAATCCTTTTTGAGAGACAATCCTTGTCGTTCTTGGTTTTTGAGAGCGTTCAAACCTAAATGCACCCTCTCTGATTCAATTTTCAATTATTCCGGTTCAGTATCAATCAATTGGCGTTTGATGAATATTAGCTCTTGACCTCGACTCATAAATCTTTTAAAGTAGCTTCCTCACAATCTAGGTCTTTTGAAGTCCCACTTAAAAGAACTTCTCACAAAGACTTACTTACTTTATTGACTCAGACATAAAGAGGATGCTATATGGATCAGAAGCTGGCTTCAAGTGAGCTGTATCATCGATTATTAAAAGAAGGGGTTTCAAAGTTATCTAATTCTGAACTAATAGCCGTTCTATTGGAAACAACACCTCCCAATCAAGAAATGAGGACTTTAGACTTAACTTACCAATTATTAAATTATGAAGGTCAATTACGTGACTTTTTGGGAGTCATGTCTGATTGGCTGTACTACATCCAAGATAGCTTTGAAGCTGATGAGGCTTTGTTAAAAGCGAGCATCGAAGTTCAAAGACGTGCCTTGACTAAAGTGTTAAGGAACTCTAACGCTATCATCTGAGTTAACCAACGACTTTTTGAGGTTGGTTCTCAGTGAACGGGCGTTGTGTGTGGTGCTGAGCGGTTTATTTTTATTTAAACCAACAGCACCGAATGTTGGGGTTTGAAGACGGGTTTTAGGGTTATTCTGATGAGACTAATTCTTCTCATCAAGACACTATTGCCTATTCAATCCCGCGAAATGCGAAACGATATAAAGCTCCTTTCGTCATTATAGCTCGCCGCATTTTTACGAGGCAAGCCCAACACCGTGCAGCAGACATTTCCTTGACGCGATGTCTTATGAAGAAATTACCTGTCACCAGGATGGTTTTGTTAGCTTCCCTCCTTCCCTCCAGGTAGATACACTGGCTATATTAATGTCGTACCAAAGGGGCTTTTCTATTAGCCCCTTCGGTATGTGTTATTAAAGCCAGGGGCAACGCCCCTAGCTTTCTTATTTACGGACAAGTCTATTGTTTTTAAAAAAATTTTACTAAGCGGAATAAAAATGGGATCAAGTTTTAGAACCCGTTGGAACCTTTTTTTCACCACCCCAGCGAACGCCCCTACTTAATGGCATTGTTTTTCAGGATAAGTACCCGTCCAGAAGTTTTTCGGTATTTTTACGACGAAAACTATTGTTTTTATTCACTTTATTTTTGAAGAATCTATGGACGGGTAGTTAGCATCCGTAAAATTATTTAATGGCTAATAAACTCAGTATCCGCTTAGGCGTCAAGTGATTAAATTGTTTAAATAAATTTTTAAGTTTCAGGAAGACTTCAAGTGCGGAAAAAGCATCATCACTTGCATATTGAATCTGTTGCTGACTGAGTGGGTTTATCTCCCAGTTAGAAATGGAGATTTTGCGTTTTTTCTCTAAGTTTTTTTTTCAGCACTCTGGCAACTAGCTGCTTTGAACCAATTGTATTTTTATTACCCACCTCCTGAAAGATTTCATTCAGTTCAACAACGTTGGAGATTTTACAACCAAAATTTTGGAAAATTTGCGTATTATCATGTTTAATCCCAACGCCAATTTTCCTGATATCATCACACTTTAACAACTGAAGAAGTGGACTGATATTGTTTAACTGACCTATTTGAAACAGGAAACACTTCTCACAAGTAGCAATTTGGATAAGCGCTATACGATTCGGTGGTTGTCCTTTTTTAAAGACTGGCTTAGATTCGGTATCATAGCCAACAAACCTTTGTCTTTTTAACAGTTTACAAGCATTTACCAGGCTGTTATCACGAACAATAACAACTTCTTTATTTGAAGTGTCGTATTTAGGAAGCTTGGTAAATTCTTCATCATAAACCTGATTATTAAGATCACATATAAGTTTGATATATTTTAATGATTCAGGTTTATTTGATTGAATATATTCGAGAATATGAACGTTTAACACAGATTTTAGATTATCTAAATGGGTTCTGCCAAGAACACCTTCTAGAATATTAGATTTTCTTGTGTCAAACAGGTAATCAAAAATTTCCATTCATTAATTAATCTCTTTGGGGATGAATCCAATATTTATCTTGGGATGGAGTCCAAGATTTATCTTGGGATGGAGTCCAAGATTTATCTTGGGGAGGAGTCCAAGATTTATCTTGGATGTCATGGGGTATTTTTCTGAAATACTCTAATAGTAAAGTTCGCCTTGATAGAAAAACATGATCTGTCCACTATTTTCTGCTTTTCTCTAAAGCCGATTCATTTGACACGCCATTGAAAATGATCGGGTAAATTTAAGGAAAAGGCCCCGTTTGTAGTAGGCGATTTATCGCCTCACGCGCAGTGCAGGAGAGTGGAAATCTTCATCCCACCCTACCGCCAACCGCTAAAGCGGTTGTCTAAAAGCTAAAGTAGGCTAAAGCCTACTAACTCTCTTTTAGTGCCCTTCAGGGTACTTGAGCTTTTAGACAACGGCTTTAGCCGTTGGCGTTGGGGTGGTATGGAAACTTCCGCCTTACTGTGCTAGTATCGCTAATATTGCTCCTAAAAAAATTAGGTTAAACTTGGCCGCCGTGCAGCCAAACTAAAGTTTGGACTCCTGCCAAACTAAAGTTTGGACTCCTGCCCCTACTTTATTTCCAATTTAAGCGAATATAATGGTGTGTTTGTTCAACGTCAAGCAGACGGGTGGTATTACCCTGACGTGTGTAGAATTTTTTGACGCGCTGTTTTCCTTCTTGAACTGCCAAAAAAACGGGTTCCGCTGCTCTTTTAACATCAATTGCACAAATTTCCTTGCCTTCAATCTTTTCAACGCGGATTTTGATCAGTGGGGCAAATGCAGTGCCGATGCGATCACTAATAAGGTTGTTTAGCAGTTGTTGGAAGTCATCAAGGTTTTTGCCTTGCCCTAATATATTTAAGTCTGGTTCTAAGCCCAATACGCTGTGATCATCTTGTATGCCTATCAGTAATGTACCGCCTTCATGGTTCATAAAACCCACCAGTGTACCGAGTACTTCAAACCGTAATTCGTCATTTTGACGACTTTTTTTAATATCCCATTGCAAAGTGCTTTTGAATTCCAGCGTGTCACTTTCTTCTTGTGGTAGCAATTCGGTTATCGACGGGAGTGGCGGAGTTTCTGCTTCAATCTTTCGGATAACCAGCAAAAACAGCGGCAACTTCCGTTCACGAATCCGCTCCTTTAGCGCTTCTTCCGTCTCGGCAAAGTCAATCACTTGGTTATTGATCACTGCCACGTATTGGTTACAATATTGGGCTAACAGCGCGGCTTTATTTTCCGTTATCCACATCTCATCTTTGCGGTTGCCCCACCGATTGAGGTAGGTAATGGCTTCTTGGATAGATTCGTGCAACGCTTCAAACACATCTCCCTTCATATTCTTGGAAATGTAGTCCCAAGCACCTAATTTAAAGGCGTGGCGGCAATCCGTTACGGTGTCGTTAGCGGTGAAAATAATGACAGCCGCAGTGAGATTGCGTTTCTGAATTTCATCAAACACCACAAATCCGCCACCACTGTCTTTCCCAAGTCTCATATCAGCAACAATGATTTCAAACAGGTGCTGATTCAATTTGTCTCTGGCTTCGTTAGAATCAGACGCGGTTTCGATATGTTGATAACCCAAATCGGCCAATTCTTCTATTAACAGTTCCAAGTAGTCGGGGTTATCTTCAACCAACAACAGATAGATATTGGAAATGTCTAAGTTTTGCCGCATTATTGTTCTCTATAAGGTATGTCGATTTTAAAGTGTGCGCCTTGGGTACCTGTTTCAATAATATGTCCTTTCATCTTTTCCAGTGTTCTTTTGATAATAAATAAACCTAGCCCACTGCCTTCTTTTGACGTGGTTTCCAAAGGTAAAAATATCCACGCCTTTTTTTCGGGTGGAATGCCTTTACCGTTATCACTAAAGGTGATGAAAAGGTATTTTTTCTCCCCTAAACGCTTTATGTGCCCGATTTTGCGGGGGTTATGTGGCACACCCTCAATATCTTTTGATGAAATCTTTATCTTAAAATCCGCTTTATCTGGATTATGTTTCAGCGCGTTTGCCATCAATTCACTTATAAAACTCTTGATTTTTTCTTCATCGCCAACAAACTCAGCGTCACCATTTTGGATATCAAACGCTAAGGTAGCGTGTTGGAGTGTTGATGTTATTTGCCAAGGTTCAAAGAGTGCCTTGACTTTGAAGGTATTGTTATGCAAATTGAGGCCTTCATTGATGGATTTCAAGTCATTTAAAGCCGTTTCGGTGCTTTCAACCCGTTGCAACAATTTTTCCAGTTTGTGAAAAAAACGATCTTTTTCGGTTAAGCCTTTCAGAATTCGCTGAAGACGACGTTTGATGATGGCAAGTTGATTATTGGCAAGATCAACAATGTCATGCACGGTACGTGAAATAATCGCGACGATTTCTTCATAGTTATTGGTGGGCATTTGCTCAACCTGGGTTTTTTCCTCATTCCGCAGCTGAGTAATCTTTTCATAAGTGCTTTCAATGCTCGCAATAACTTTGGATAACACCACACTGGCTCTGTCGTCCTTAACAATCTGGTAGGCAATCGCTTTTAGCATACTGATTTCATTGAGTATTTTGTGATACATTGCCCGATTGAGCATTTCGGTATCTTTCAATGAACTTTCAGCACTTGTCTTAAACCGTTCAAAATAATCCTTTGGCTTCAACTCCAAAGACAACATTCTCAAGGCTTGGGTGTACTGGGGAGAATTTTCGGTAATTTCTCGTAATAAATCAATGGCTTCTTGACTATACGGCCGAATGGCGAGAATATGCTTTGCGGCTTGTAAGCGCCCAACGTCAGCCTGTCTGGTATTTTTAATCACCCAATCAAAATATCTTTTGCCATTGGCTTCCTGTTTGGCGAGATAGCAAAGTTGCCCTAACTTGAGGAAAATAAAATGCCTCCTGTAACCTAGCGACAGATCATCAAGCCTTATTATTTTTTCCAAGTGAGAGATAGCCTCTTTATATCTCTGTGCCGCTTCTAATACCGTGGCATACATAAATAAGGTAATGTGATTATCAGGATTAATTTGCAAAGACTTTTCAAACAAATCAAAGGCTTTTTGAAACTCGCCGTTGTCCGCTAACGCGTTGCCATAGCTAGTCAACGCGATGGTGTCATTGGCATTGATTTGTAATGAACGCTCAAATAGCTCAAAAGCTTTTTCAGCCCGCTCGTGATGAGTGAGTGCGATGGCATAGCTAGTCAATGCCTTGTAATTAGTTGGCTCAAGTTGCAACGCCCGTTCAAACATCTCAAAGGCTTTTTCGGTTTGCCCATGCTTATCCAAAGCTAACGCGTACTTATAACAAGTTTTAACATTATGAGGATCGATTTTTACAGCGCGTTCAAACAGTTCAAACGCTTTTTTAGCTTGTTCAGGTTTGAATTTAGCTAAGGCATAACCATAGCGATTGAGAATCGTCGGATTATTCGGGTTGAGCTTAAAAGCCTCTTCAAGCAGTGCCAACTTTCTTTTTTTATTGGTAATCGCTTGAGCAATATCGGAAAGACTCTCGGCAACGAGATGAGGTGTATCGGCGTAAGACAGCCGTAGTTCATTAAGCAACGCATTCGCCGCCTTCAATTCCTTGCTATTAAAAGCAGAAATCATTTCTTGCTTAATGTCATCAATTGTTTCTATAGAACGCGTTTGTTTATCTTTCTTGCGCCTAATTGTTATTTTAACCATTTTTTAATTAAATTGCTAAAAAGACGATGTCTTTAAGACATCGGATTTTTGGTCTTTAAGAGGATTTTTGCGCGTTAGAGGGCCATAACTTGATTTGAAAACCTCCAAAGTATTTTATGGCCCTCAAACAAGATAGCCCAAATAACAATACAAAATTTATGTGAATGACAGGCCCGCGTATCATTACTCTGCCAAACCCGCGGCGGCCGCCGCGACTGCCAAACTAAAGTTTGGACTCCGTTGCCAAACTAAAGTTTGGACGACTGCCAAACTAACGTTTGACGACTGTCAAACGTTAGTTTGGACTCCTGTTTTAAAATTTACCTCGTTTTGATTGGAATCATTCACAAGTCAAGTTTTGGGTCGCTATCAGCTAGAGGCACACTTAGTTCAGAAGTTCCTGAAATACACACCTCGTTTCATTTTGACTGTTTTTGAATGTTCCTGATTTATTATACTCATGAGTGTGGTACATCCAATAGTAAAGGCTGGAAAATACCACAAAGGTTGTTAGGCAGGTGATGATCACCGCCGGCGTCAACGGAATGAGCCAAAGTGAACTGATAACTTCTACGAAAATCAAGCCAATCAATAGCCACACTATCGTCATACGCTTCAATCGGCTACAAATAATTGCCCCAATTGGCGCACCAATGACTACCACTGGAATGGAAGCTTGCCAGTAGGCATAAACCTGCGGTGGAAAGTCGCCAATAACAAAGACGTGTAAGGCAAAGCCCACGGTTGCGTTAATTGCCATCAAAATAACCGAGGTGGGAGTCGCAATCTTTTCACTGAGACGGAATAATAGCACCATGACGGAAAACGTGATGATGTCGATGCCATTGCCTACGAGGCCGCTCATCATACCACCGGTAAATCCGACAACTAACAGTAGCATTCTTTCATACATCCCGAAAAACGGTATGCGTACCTGGCAAAATCGCTTGCTACGGTTGAGTACAAATAGGGTGACAGCGAAACTCGCTACCATCGCTGTAAACGACATTTTGATGACTGGGGGAGGCAAGATCGGTGCTAACATAACTGAGCTCAGTGTGATGCCGATCACACCGCCTAAACTTGCCCAGCGAATCACACGCCATTCTACACAAAGCCCTATGTACATAATGACAAGGGCGGCCGCTGTCATACCAACGCTTTGGCAAGCAAGAGAAAAAATTTTAGCTTCAGTAGCAGGGATGTGTAATAATTTAGTAAACACCGGAAACGCCACCGCGCCGCCGCCCTCGCTCGTTGCCCCCGCGATCAGGGATCCAAAAACCATTGTAAGCGATATCTCCCAATGGTTTAGAATGTAGGCAAAGGCTTGAGGGCCGGCCAGATGAAACCAAATCATCCACACGATAGCGGCGAGGATTGCACTGAAAGCCAGCTTTTCATAAGAGTTTGGAGGATTTTTAGAAGGAATCATAACTATAAATAAAAGATTATGGTTGTTTCAGGGAATACCAAATAAATAACTTTCCCAAACGCCAATTTTGGTTATCCCTTCATTAAACGTCAGATCAAGTTTGTTCATCAGTCATACAGTAGTCATATTAGCATATTCTAATATTGTATCCAATGCAGAAAATCCCATGGAGTCCAAAGCTTGCTGCTTTGGACGGCCGAAATTCTTATATTAGGCCCTACCATAAATCTTGCTTGTTACGGACTTTTGTCCGGTACAGAGGTTAAATACTTTAACACTTCAGTCCACCGAGTACCACTTCAGTCACACAGAGTCATCAAGTTTTTAAAAAAGTGGGCCAGGTTTTGAAATGAAAAGACTTGATTTTGTTAATGGCCCCCAATTCAAAGGCCATTTATTAGAATACATGCAGACGAGCGCATTCCCAAAAAAACGGTGCTTTGTCTAAGTGGGCCAGGTTTTGAAATGGAAAGCCTTGATTTTGTTAATGGCCCCCAATTGGCAAAGCCTGAAAAACGACGTTCTTCGCGACGCGCTCTCTATTATTACAGCTAACCGATGGATTGATTGCCGCCGTTTAGTAAGTTCTTGCCGCGCCGGTATTTAACCTTTGGCAACTTGAGTGAGGCCTTCTTGGTGATGGCAACGTTGCTTTTTGCGTTTAAAGGTGGTTTTTGGCTAATCTTCTTATTAGGCTATAGTACATCGGTTGCGGTTGGCGTTGGATTCATTGCCCTTGCTGGTGTCGCGGCCGAATTTGAGGTAGTGATGTCATACTAATGAAAAATGAAAATTGATTAAATCAATGATAAGTCTATAATTTTTAGTTAACTTTTCTGAAAATTTCCGTTTGTCATTTTCACGAATTTGAAGTGCGTTCCGTATAAATACTTTAACACTGAGTCTACAGGGTACCACTTCAGTAACACAGACTCATCAAGTTTTTAATAAAGTGGGCCAGGTTTTGAAATGATAAGCAATGGCCCCCATAACGGAAAGGATTGTATGTATTTTATAACGGATTTGCTTATGAAGGGATATAATGCTTTGATGAGTTGTTAAATATTTCAAGTGGCGCGGACGATACCCGCGTTAATGACAGTAGCACATTGTAACAAGTGCTTAACTGTTTTCTTCAGTGTACTTTAATTAGCTTCATCTGAGGTGTGTCATGGAAATTGTTATGCTTGGAAACCAAGGGCAATTGGTATTACCCAAAGCCATTCAAGCGATTCACCAGTGGACGGAGGGAACCCCGTTTTTTATTTGGGATACGGGTAGCGAGATTGTGATGAAACCGGTGTCGCCCTTTCCGGTTTCTCAACTGGAACCGCCTGATACTCCGTCTGTTTACCAAGGTGCGCCGTTGACTTTAGAAGAGATGGAAAAGGCTATCGACATTGAAGCGGGGAAACATAAATGATTGGTGTTGATGTCAATATCTTAGTGCGTTATGCGGTTAAAGATGATCCAGAACAAACTGTTCTCGCCACCCATTTTTTAGCCAAACACCATTGCTTTATCTTAAAAACTGTCTTGCTAGAATTGGTTTGGGTGTTGGGTTCAAAAAGTGGTTACGATTTACCGCGAGAATTGGTGGTGAAAAGGGTGAAACACATTTTGGGATTGCCAAATGTTGTCATGCAAGATGCGGAACACGTTGCTCTCGCGCTTGACTGGTATGAAGCGGGAATGGATTTCGCTGATGCGTTGCACCTGGCTTCAAGTTCAGAGTTAACTGCCTTTGCCACGTTTGACAAAAAACTCGCAAAAAAATCGGATAAACTCAATATTTCGCCTCAAGTGATTCTTTTAGAAAAGGAATAATACAAGGCGATAGACTCCGCACGGGCACAATTTGTACTTTTGTCATTTCGGCTATTGATAAAATCTGTTGCCACCAAATAAGATTTATCGCTCAAACGTGCCGGACAGAAAAGTTTAGTTTGTGGCCTTGTTGAGTAGAATATTTTTTCTGGATGGTTCCCAGCCGTCGGAAAACTGGACGCAAGTCTCTAAGTGGGCCAGGTTTTGAAATGAAAAGCCTTGATTTTGTTAATGGCCCCCAATTCAAAGGCCATTTATTAGAATACATGCAGACGGGCGCCTTCCCATTTTCCGGGTATTTTTCAATAACTACAAGGATTGTATTTTATAAAGGATTTATAATAATAAATATAATGCCACGAAAGATTTGCTCAATAAATCTGAAGAATTTGAGTCGCACTTCAAAACGTTCTCATCAAAATCCTTTCATAAGCAAATCCCTTCTAAAATACAATCCTTTCCGTTATTGCATTGGCTTAACTTACTTTAACACAGAGTCCACAGAGTACCACAGAGTTACACTGAGTTTTTAAAGAAATCCGAGTTTTTTAAAAAAATCGGATTTCTCAGATTATTTGACAAGCCGCTCCGCTCCGTTAAAAATTATAACAAAGAGCGATTCATTATTTTAGCCATGATTGATCCATAAGTATCAGTATTGAGAAGCCATAGTCCTTCCGCTTTTGAGCGAAGAGGCTACATAATACCAGCAATGATGTTGCTCGTAGGTCCACACAAGGCCTTTTATATCATGATAGTCAGGGGTGTGGATACTGATTTAATCAATGTTTTCAATAAAAATAGTCAATAAACGCTTGAAAACTGTCGTTTAATTGACTGTAAAGTAATAACTTTTTGCGTTTTATAAACGGTTTGGAAATGTCCTTATAACAACGTTTGTCTCCAACCGATAATTTTCCTTTTAACACATATTTTAATGTTTCTTTAGGATTCGCAGATGTTTGGGTCTCTTTTTTGGTATAAATGGTTAAAATCCAAGATTCCATTTCTTCTATGCAAATCGCATAGAATAGCTTTCCTTGATAATGGTTTTGTAACCATTCGTTGATGATATCAATCACCGATTGTCTTAATGTTTGTGCATATGCTTTCAATTCTTGGGCATAAGTTGGATTGTTTTGTTTTTGTGGCTTTTGGATTAACGACTGGGTTTGATTTATTTCTAGTGTATCGACTTGAATAATAATAGATTGGTTGTCAGCAATCGTAAAAAACTCGTCTAATTTGGTGCGTTCAATGCAATCTTTTTTGACATATTCCCAGCCACCAAATGTATCAACGTTATAAAATTGTTTATCTGTTTCATCCATTGATAAATCGGGCCTGATAGGAATTATATCACTTTCATCATAGCCTAAGCCTTTTAAAATATTTTCTAGTACGGCTTGATCGGTTGTACCTTCGGCAATAATACCTATTCTCATCTTTTTTGCCTTTTAATCAGTCGGTTTTGGCGGAACGGCCCAAGGACTGGGCAACGGCCCAAACTAAAGTTTGGACTCCTGCCAAACTAAAGTTTGGACTCCTCGAAACGAGGTTTTTCAAAACTGTTTAGAAATCGCTCCCAAATAACCTCTCATCCAAAGTTCAGACAGTTTGGCCTTTATAGGCTTGGTTTCGGGATTGAGTTGTATTCTACGGGTTTTGGTATGGCCGTCATCATTTCTATAAATTTCAAATAGCCGGAGTTCATCATCATTGAGGTTAAGGCCGTCTAATATTGCCGGGTTATGTGTGGTTATTAGGGCCTGCTTATTGGTTTTTTTAGCCAATTTGCAAATCACTCTCATTAATTCGGTACATAAATGGGGATTCAGGTGAGATTCAATATTATCTATCGCAAACAACGTCGGTGTTTTCTGACTAATAAACAGTGCAAGGTAGAATAGAATGTGCAACACTCCTTCGTTCGCATTTTCGGCGGAAAAAATATTTTCCTTTTTCATCATAAACTTATCTTTGAAGTAAAGTTTAGAGATGCTTTTGCTTTGTTTGAGATGGGAGAATTTCATTAAGTCTTCTGTGTCTAGCACAATTTCGTCCAACCAGTTGACAAAATAAGCGTATTCTTGTAGTTGAGCAAACTCAGGTTCCGAAAAATTGGCAAGCAAAATATCTAAGCCTTCGCCGTTGATGCCCAACGGCACTTTTTTACTTTCAGAAGAAAGCCCCCGTAACGCTTTGGTATCCAAATTGTAAATGAGATAATTTTGGATAGGGTGGTAAAGGGCGGATTTTTCAGTACGCTTTTGCTCAGATAACGCCTTCATTAGTTTGAGCTTGTCTTCAGTCGCACTGAGATTAAGGACGTGTTTCAAGATATCTTGTTGTTCTTGTTCTTGGGCTTTCTGTTCAAAGCTATCTTTCCATTTGACGACGGCTTCATCAGTTTTATCGGTTTCAAGCACCGACTTAATCGTCATTAATTGCTTTTCGCGTTGAAAAGCAAGGCTTATTTCAATCTGTGGTTTTGGGTTTTTGCCGTGGAATGAGCTACAGGTTAATGCTGGCTTAGCAACTCTCACGCCTTTGGAATAGAGTCCTTCAATATCTAAGCGTTCCTGTTTAGCCGCGCTCATTACCGCCAACGCTTCTAACAGATTAGACTTGCCAGCGCCATTTTCACCAATGAAAACATTCAGTTGTCCAAGCTCAACGGTATCGGACCAAATGGATTTAAAATTTTGTACTTGTAATTTTTTTAACATTTTTGGTTGCGAAAAAATAGGATTTTTTGAAAAAATCTCAGGGTTTTCGTTCAGGCACAAATTAGGTTATACAATTATAACAAAGCGCGATTCATTATTTTAGCCATGATTTATACTTTACACCGTCACAATTTGCGCTTTTAAAAACTCAGTTTATGACGATGCTCAGTATAACAAGTGGGCCAGGTTTTGAAATGATAAGCAATGGCCCCATAACGGAAAGGATTGTATGTATTTTATAACGGATTTGCTTATGAAGGGATATAATGCTTTGATGAGTTGTTAAAATTTCAGTCAATTTGAGTCGCACTTCAAAACATTCTCATCAAAATCCTTTCATAAGCAAATCCGTTCTAAAATACAATCCTTGTAGTTATTGCATTGGCTTAGTTAGTACACTTTCAATCAATTAGCGAAGAAATCCTTTTTTATATACAATCCTTTCCGTTAATGGTCCCCAATTCAAAATTTTTTTATTCTACGATAAATCTTTGGCTCCTGCCAAACTCCTGCCAAACTAAAGTTTGGACTCCTGCCAAACTAAAGTTTGGACTCCTGTTAAGGATTTCTTTATTGAGGAATTGGTAAAATCCATTTTCTGCATAAGCTTCTATGGAGATATGTTGTTCTCCTTTGCCAATATTCCATCTGACGGAAATATTTTTTTGACTAAAACCTTCGGTTTCAGCCCGTCTAATATTTAAACTAAAGGTATTCGTTTCAATCAAAATTTCTTCAAACAGCGCTTCTTCATTCATAAAAAAAATCATTCTGTCAATATTCCCACTGATCAAATACCAGATCAGTTTCAATAGCGTCGTTTTTCCCGAGCCATTTTTGCCTGTCAACACGTTAATGTCTTCGTTAAAACGGAGATCAAAGTTTAACGCGTCATTTTGATTTAAATGGGTTACCTTGAAATGCTTAATGATCATTTTTTTTGACACCTTTGTTGATTTTCAGATTTTCTGGTAGATACACAGGCTTTATTAATATCGCCCCGTTGGGGCTTTTCGTAGATGAAAATATCGGCGGTGGTGACTTGCGCGTTGCTCGGACATCTAATCGGCCGCTTGAAAGACCTGCGCCGCTTGGGGGCATACGGCGCGGGTATTATACTAATCGTTTTTAAAAACGCCAAAGGTTTTTTGATTTCCATGACAAATTGGCTAAGTCATTGAAAAACGTTGTCTATAAAAATATTTAACACAGAGTTCACAGAGCACCACAGAGTTACACAGAGTCCTCAAGTCTTTGGTACAACATCTCCGTGAAACTCCGTGTAACTCCGTGTCTCTGTGTTGAAGATTTCAAAACGGATAGGGGGTGAGTTTTTAACGCTTGACGGTTGAACAAAAAGTGGGCCATGTTGTAAAATTGATAAGCTTTATTTTGTTAATGGCCCTCAATTCAAAGCGTATTTATTCTACATGCAGACTAGCTAAGCCGTGTGTTTGCTTTACCTTAAAATCTATAAAGAGTAACTGGTTTTTATTAATTAACTTAAAATAAAAAAAACCTCAAAATCATCCCAAGCGCCGAAGCAAGGGAGCCTTATTGATTCTCCGATTGTGATTGATTTTCTCAAATTGCTCGAACAATCGGCTCTGTCTAAAAATGAGCAAGGCCTTGTGAAAAGGCGATTGCTTGAAAACCGAAACTTGTTTACAAAGGTTCTGCAATTGCTACTGCAATGGGCCGAACAAGCGAATCAAACCATTGATATTGGTGCATCACTCAAGAAACTTGAAGAGGATGAAACCAGAGAAGTCAGGAGTTTTGACTCGATTGCTAAAGTCCTGTCGAAGGAATTTCCAGAACTGCTTCGATTCATTTTGGAGGAATATCAAGTCGAGGCGACGCAATCAAGGACATTGGTTGGCAAAGAGTTCATTCTGATCAAACGTATTGCTGATGTTCTTTTTGAAGCTCAGGATAAAAACGGCAATAATGTCATTATCCATCTGGAATTTGAACGCAAGTATGAATCCGACGAAAAAATGGATAAACGGAAATTAGAATACCGACAACTCATGGAAATGGATGACGAAATTCAGGGAAAAAACGTTCTGTGTAATGTGTTCTATCTCAAAGGCTCACCGCAAGATAAGGAAGCCATTGAAGAAAGACACGTCAAACTGCCAACCCGTGATCCAAGATATTCGGGAGAATTGAAGTATAAGGCTTATCACATAAGTTTGATGACGATTGACATGATTCTTGAGAGGAATCTACCGTTTTTGTTGCCATTTGTCGTCAAATCCGAATTGCAAGCTGAAGCCTCAAGCCTTCAGCTCAGTCATCATCTGTCTTCTATTCGTCAGCAAATTGACGACCATGAGGCCGCGCTGACTTCGATGATTGATAGTCTCACCGCGAAGCAACTGGAAACTTTACGAATCACTATTGAATATCTGTGGGGTAGATCTTATAGTGAACAGGTGTTCAACCAATCGAGTTTACTTAAGCTTATGAAAGAACAACTTGATTTACGACAAGATGACATTCAGTGGGGTCAAAATGATGGCGAGAAAAGAGCCAAAGCTTCGATGAAAGCCGTGGCAAAACAGATGGTACAAGAAGGAGAACTGACCCAAGAACAACTGGAAAAATTTCTAAAACGCATGGAAGGGTTCAAACAAAGTCAAAAGAAGAATGAGTAGTGCCCCTTTGGTTCCAACGCCAACGCGTTGGAACCGAGTCGTGGATTTTCCAGAAATTTTCTGATTATAGCGGATTTTGTTGATACCTTGTCAAAGTGCCAAACTTTCGTTCCGAGCGGAGCGAGATAACCCCAAAGGGGTTGAAACGCAGTAACGAGCGGAGCGAGATAATGTGAAACTTTCGTTCCGAGCGGAGCGAGATAATAGCCTTAAGGAAAACCTGTGGAAGGGCCGTGGAGGGCCCCAACCCTGTAGGGGTTGAATATGAAACGCAGTAACTCACTACGCGAGATAACCCCGAAGGGGTTGAATGTGATTAAGTTAATTAACTATGGTATTGATATTTTAATAAAATTCAAGCAGTTATAGATTTCAACAAAAACAGTTAGAATCAGGAAATTTTAACACTTGATGGGTTATCGAAAATGGGCCATGTTGTCAAATTAATCAACTTTGTGAATGGCCCCCAATTCAAAGGCCATTTATTAGAATACATGCAGACTACCTTAGAGCGTGTTTTAAAACTCAACTTAACTCATTGTTTTATATCAATCTGTGGTTTTGGGTTTTTGCCGTGGAATGAGCTACAGGTTAATGCGGGCTTAGCAACTCTCACGCCTTTGGAATAGAGGCCTTCAATATCATTGCTATCCTGTTTAGCCGCGCTCATTACCGCCAACGCTTCTAACAGATTAGACTTGTTGCGAAAAAATCGGATTTTTTGAAAAAATCGGATTTTTAAAAGTCAGGGTTTTCGTTCAGGCACAAATTAAGCAAAATAATTATAACAAAGCGCGATCATTATTTCAGCCATGATTGAACCATCAATAGAAGTATTGAGAAGCCATAAAAAAAGCCCCTCCGCTTTTGAGCGAAGGGGCTATTTTTAATAATCGATAGTGATGTTATTATTCACAGGCCACACAAGGCCCTCTATATCATTAGAGTCAGGCGTGTGAATGGTAATTTCATCCACGTTTTCACAGGTACTTGTGTTTATGGCGCGAATCATAAAATCACGCGAGTTGTGAAAACGGTATATCAGCACGTCATGTCCTTCTGGCAAACCATAGTAGTGAGCGCGGACATCATCGGGTAGATTTTCTAACGCTTCGACTTGGCGAGGTAGTGTACAAATCAACTCCGCGTTAGTATCATCATAACGTCAATAAATTTCCTACAGGCTATGGCATAAAGTACATCGCCGCTACTATTATTAAACGTGATGTTCTATCCACTTTCAAAATAACGGAAAATGGATTAATGTCTAATTAATTTGAAGTTTGGATAGGGGAGTGTTTCGATGCCGCTTTAGGAGGGCGTTCCCAAACTCCGTTTTGGAACGAGTGAAAAAAAAGCGTGAAAAAAAACCCTGCTTAATTGTTGTAGGGGTATCGTTATTTGGTGGGTTTCGCTATTGTTTTACCCACCCACCTTACATTCTACCCATGCTACGCTGGCTATGCAAAAACGTGGAGTTTAGACAAATTCTCTATTTTATTTATGTGATCATATCCTGATGAATCTGCTTTATATACTTCTAATTCTACTGCGTATCCATCAATTACATGTAATAAAAAATATATTGGATAAGTATCTGTTTCCAATTTTGCTTCAACAGGAATTCTTTCTTTTACGTTTGCTCTTTTTTTATCAGCATTTATTTTAATTTCAATACTACCATCTTTATCAATAGTTCGTACTTTACAGTTATTTAGTTGATTTTTAATTTCTATATTACCTGGAAATTCATGTGAAGCCAGTATATTTAATATAGCATTTTCTGTTTGTGATGGTGATCTTAAATCTTTCATATGTTTAAATTCCAAAATAAATAATAGATGCATAAGAAAATTTATTCCTATGCATCTATATTAACCTAGGCAAAAGTTTTCTGGTATTTGAATTGGAAAAATCCCCCCCCTAATCTCCCTTTGCCAAAAGGGGAGGCAATCGGCAAATACCTGTTAATTTATGCCCGTGTGCTTATTCAATAAACCAGTACTATCCTATTTCGGGTAGTAAGTGCCTACATTCCACTTTCCATTACCAAGATGATATGGCTTGTATTCTATGTTATACCGCTTATCCCCTTTCACCCAAGTATTTGGATACTTGCCTCTTATTGGAGTTTCATCCAGTGTCCCCTTTTTAAGGCGATTTTTCATATCCTTTTTAATGGCTTTTTCTACAGCAGATTTTGATAAACCTTTAGGAAGATGCCTCGCACCATGTCCAAAAACTACCGTAGATATTCTTAGTGTTGATGCACCAATTGCACCAACTCTTGTAAGTACCCATCGGCCCCCTTGCCATACCCATCGCAGCCAACCCCAACGAAGGTTTGATTTTTCTTCGGGAAAAACAACCGGAGAAGACAATATTTCCCCATCAGAAAAAATAAACGCAAAAATTGGAGCATCGTCAAAAATGCCGTTATGATGTTCATTCAATGGAATATCCAACACAATGGAACCATCGACTGTTCTATAGGTAACAGAACCATTTTGTATCTGTTCTGATAGCATATCGAAGATAGACACACCGTCCCATGTGCAATCAACCACTTCATCCACTGTGACATTATCAATGCTCATCCTGAATCCATCATCGAGCATTGAAAACTTAATTTGTGGTGTGACATTTTCTACCCTGTCTTCAGCAGCCCACGTATCACTCCCAACGAGACTGATCATTAAAATCCCGATGAAAGCCATTAGGCTTAAATACCTATTCATACTTTCTCCTTTATCAAGTTAAAAACCAATTCAAATTAATTTGGATACCTACACTACTAATGTTAGCCAACCTCTGGTATGTAGAGATACGAAACCCATCATTAATCTTCATAAGAAAAATAGGTGGGTTTCGCTGTCGCTCTACCCACCCTAAGTATTATCAGGGTTGCCCAGTTTAACGTCTCAATGAAAGTTGTCATCTGAGTTAGGTTCGCTAAACTCTCCAAATATTAATTCAGAATTCAGTGATTCATTTTCAGGGTTGCCCAGTTTAACGTCTCAATGAAAGTTGTCATCGGAGTTATGTTCGCTAAATACTCCAAATATTAATTCAGAAATTCAGTGATTCATTTTCAGGGTTGCCCATTTTAACGTCTCAATGAAAGTTGTCATCGGAGTTAGGTTCGCTAAATACTCAAAGAGTAAATAATCATGTGTCAGTGATTCATTTTCAGGGTTGCCCATTTTAACGTCTCAATGAAAGTTGTCATCGGAGTTATGTTTGCTAAACACTCCAAATATTAATTCATAAATTCAGTGATTCATTTTCAGGGTTGCCCAGTTTAACGTCTCAATGAAAGTTGTCATCTGAGTTAGGTTCGCTAAACTTACTTTCCATTCTAGTGAATGATGGAAAATTAGGTTTAACAGTTGAGCTTATGAAACAATGGCTCATTGAATTAGATGCTCTTAAAGAGGAAGAGCCGAAATGGGAATCTCTAGCTGAACTCAATCCTGAACGTGATGGGAGGTTTTTTCTATTAAGAGATAGAATTGATGTGTTAAAAAGGGACATAAATAAAAACTTAAACCGCTTGGTTTAAGAATAGGTGGTGAAACAGGTAAAGGAAGATGGTACTTGGAAACAGAAAATGCCGGTACGAACTTAACCTTGAAATTAGCCGGCACTGCTTGGGAAAAGTTTGAAAAAAGAGAGGCGAAAGATACCCCACCGGGTTTATCGCCACAATCCAAACTTATTTGGAATTGCTTACAGGAATATTATCCCGGATTTGTCAGTGCGAAAGCACTTGCAGAAATCCTTGGAACAGAGTGGGATGGTGAAAAGACGGGAAAACAAATTTCCAAAGCCATTTATAAGCTCAAAAACCAATTGAAAAATGAAAACGGGACGATTATGTCCGATACTCGTGGAAGATATACTATTATTCCAAAACCACTTTCGGATGACTCAACGACTACCGAAAACGGTGCCAAGACTGCTATCTGATAACTCACCACGACTAGGACTATCTGTTCATATTTTGTAAGTCATTGTTTTATAAGTAAACGCTCAAAATTTCCAAAAACTGGCGTTTTATCGCATTCTTTCCGGTGGGTAATGCTTTGCACATTACTAACCTTGTGTTGGTAATGATTACTGCACCAAAGTTGTCATTGTTTGTGAGCGGCGGTTGTTGTGGAAAGGGCGGGGGAGGTTAAGTACTTTAACACAGAGTCCACAGAGTAGCACAGAGTTACACAGAGTCATCAAGCCAAAGGAATTCTCTGTGAAACTCAGTGTAACTCCGTGTTGAAGTGTTGAAGATTTCAAAATGGATAGGGGGTGAGTTTTTAACTAACGCTTGACGGTTTTAAAAAAGTGGGCCATGTTTTGAAATGGAAAGTCTTGATTTTGTTAATGGCCCCCAATTCAAAGGCTATTTTTTGTACATGCAGATTAGCTTAGCCGACTTTAATAGCTATAATGGATTGTAGAGTCCTTTCCTTTCAATCAATTAGCGAAAAAATCCGTTTTTATATACAATCCTTGTGGTTAATGGCCCCCAATTCAAAGGCTATTTTTTGTACATGCAGATTAGCTTAGCCGACTTTAATAGCTATAATGGATTGTAGAATCCTTTCCTTTCAATCAATTAGCGAAAAAATCCGTTTTTATATACAATCCTTGTGGTTAATGGCCCCCAATTCAAAGGCTATTTTTTGTACATGCAGATTACCTTAGCCGGCTTCAATAACTGCAATGGATTGTAGAATCCTTTCCTTTCAATCAATTAGCGAAGAAATCCTTTTTTATATACAATCCTTGTGGTTAATGGCCCCCAATTCAAAGGCTATTTCTTGTACATGCAGATTAGCTTAGCAGACTTCAATAACGGAAATGATTGTAGAGTCCTTTCCTTTCAATCAATTAGCGAAAAAATCCTTTTTTATATACAATCCTTGTGGTTAATGGCCCCCAATTCAAAGGCTATTTTTTGTACATGCAGATTACCTTAGCCGGTTTCACTAACTACAATGGATTGTAGAATCCTTTCCTTTCAATCAATTAGCGAAAAAATCCTTTTTTATATACAATCCTTGTGGTTAATGGCCCCCAATTCAAAAGTAATTTATTAGACATGCAGATTACCTTAGCCTGCCTCTCTATTGGCAAAGCTATCGATACGACGTTCTTCGCTTTCGCGTTCATTATTACAGCAAACCGAGAGACTGATTTGCCACTGTTTAGTAAGTTCTTGCTGCGCTTGTATTTAACCTTTGGCAACCTGAGTGTGAGGCCTTCTTGGTGAAGGCAACGTTGCCTTTTGCGTTTTTCTCCTGTTTTTGGTTAACAAAAGTACAAATTATGCCCGTGCTGAATATAACGGCAGGGCAAATCGCTCTATAAAAATTAAAACTTTTAAATTCAATGAGTTAATAATATACACGCAACAACGGCTTATTTGTAACTAATTGATTAAAAATTATTTTTAAAATAGAGAGCGATTGCCCTAGCCTACTACTAACTGGCCCCATTAAGGAATTGTTCAGCCATTCAATAAATCCGTATTGATTAGACAATCCATATGCTTTTTGCCTCAGCACTCTCATTCAATTAACTTGGCTAAAATTTTCTCAGCCCAGTTAATAGTCTCTTTAGCTTCCCATTGTTCAAATGGATCATCAATGTCATAATCGGCCTTGTTTCTTAGGCGTTTAGCTTCTCTGAGCATAAACCCGATGGATTTGAATTTAAAATCACTTTGGGTGGAGAATTTTTTTATGAGGGTATCGTGAACCCCCATTGGTTGAGAATCATAAGGTGACTCTGGCAACGTCTCGCCCACGATTTTGCATTTGTGATAAGCGGCATAGTAAGCCTTACTCGCCGCACAACGCCAATCAAATTCTTGGGCTCCTTCACATAATATCTTGGCGTTTGATAATAGTTCTTCTGGAGCAATTGGCATCAGTATTTTAACCCCGGCGTGTAGTGGACAAGCACTTTGTCATTTAATCTTGTACCAAGTTCTGTTTGAGCAAATCGGTCGGCTAACTCAACACCTAAGTCAACACTTTCCTCAATAGAGCGTGGAATTTCGATGTCGTAAGTTATCCACGTTAAATAACATTCATCTTGTTCAATGGAAAGTTCTCTTTCCTGGATGTAATAAATCCCATTGTCATGCAAAACGGCATAAGAAATATGAAGCAGTTCCGCTACCGCCTCATCTGATACCTTGGACTTAAGTAGTAACTCTCTCGCTTTTTCAACAAAACCTAAGTATCCGTGAGGCTCATTGGGTTGTAATCGCTGCCATTGCTCCAGCCAGTGTTTTGCCGCTGTTAAATGCCCTGACTGAATGCAATGTCCAATCAGGTGATTTAACAATAATAAATCCCCTTGATGCGACTCATAAGCGCGTTGCGCGTAGTCCATTGCTTCGCTGACAAATCCTAATTTGTCTAGTGATACCGCATAGTTGCTCTGTAATTGTGACTCATTGGGATACTTGGAAAGGCCCTGATTAAAGGTTTCCTTGACTCGAACCGGGTTATTTAAAACCGTGTCTATTGCGCCTAAAGCGATATAGTCAGTTGGTTGCCCAGATTGGTTGACTAATGATTCGGCCTCATTTCTTAGGCGACGCATTAAGATTTCATTTTTCTCGTCTTCACGAGACAATTGGCTGAGTTGTCCTAACAATTGGTGTGCTTTTGGTTGTTTGTAGATCATAATTGGACTGCATAACTAACTGTTTGAGAAATCCGATTTTTCAAAAAAATCTGATTTATGATGGATTGAGAAATCCGATTTTCAAAAAAATCGGATTTGTTAAAAACTTTAACATTTCAGTCCACCGAGTACCACTTCAGTCACACAGAGTCCTCAAGTCTTTGGTAATCTCTGTGAAACTCTGTGAAACTCTGTGTCTCTGTGTTGAAGATTTCAAAACGGATAGCAGGTGAGTTTTTAACTTTTCAAAAATCGGATTTATGATGGATTGAGAAATCCGATTTTAAAAAATCGGATTTGTTAAAAACTTTAACATTTCAGTCCACCGAGTACCACTTCAGTCACACAGAGTCCTCAAGTCTTTGGTAATCTCTGTGAAACTCTGTGTAACTCCGTGTCTCTGTGTTGAAGATTTCAAAATGGATAGGAGGTGAGTTTTTAACTAACGCTTGAGGGTTTTAAAAAAGTGGGCCAGGTTTTGAAATGGAAAGCATTGATTTTGTTAATGGCCCTCAATTCAAAGGCCATTTATTGTACATGCAGATTACCTTAGCCAGCTTCAATAACTACAATGGATTGTAGAGTCCTTGTAGTTATTGCATTGGCTTAATTAGTACATAGCGAAAAAATCCTTTTTTATATACAATCCTTGTGGTTAATGGCCCCCAATTCAAAGGCTATTTTTTTGTACATGCAGATTAGCTTAGCCGGCTTCACTAACTGCAATGGATTGTAGAATCCTTTC
>Ga0190344_1000044_pt1 | contig 76757 bp, 51 predicted proteins | sample 48721323_MG_FD_161662 | JGI IMG/M metagenome (GOLD analysis project Ga0190344, IMG submission 161662) | Hydrothermal vent microbial mat bacterial communities from Southern Trench, Guaymas Basin, Mexico - 4872-13-2-3_MG | ecosystem: Environmental > Aquatic > Marine > Hydrothermal vents >... | reverse complement strand
CTATCCATTGTACAGAGGAAGAATACCTCATCTTCCGGCTACATAAGCGAGATGGGTTTACCATCGAAAAAATCGCTCAACTGTTGTCTCTGACTAATAAGCAAGTTCGTTATCGTTTCAAAAAGGCAGAGACTGCTTTATCCCAAGCATTAAAACAATGCGGTGTTTTATAATTAAAGGAGACAACATGAACACTCAAACAACTTCCCAAACGCCTAACGCATTCAAAGGCGTTATTAACTCAGATAGGGCCATTGCCTTACTTGGCATAGCGGCCCACCAACGAAAATCAAAACCTGGCCCTTGTCCGTCGGATGAGGAACTGGCCGCTTTTATCAGTGGTGGACTGAAAGGCAAAACACGCCAAACGATGTTGGCCCACTTAAACCGTTGCTCAACGTGCTACTATCACTGGTTAGAAGTGGCTTCTTACCTAGCTTCTATTAAACCCACTGAGACAGAGGGTAGTTCCATTAAAAAACAGATAGAAAAAGGCTGGCAAACAGGGCTTGATGTTTTAGCGCGTCCGTTGGATATTTCAAAAATCCTTGTGCCGGCAACCGCCACAATTGTTTTATTAATTGCGGCAGTCGTTTGGATGATGATGCCACCTCCCACACTCAGTGACAGAATTGATGCCGGCTTTGAGATTGCGACAACGCTCCAAAATTCGGAGAAATTGAGTGAGGTACTTACCAATTTATCAACGGACATAAGCCTTGGCATTGATGTTCCTGATACCTCACCAGTCGTGTTCGCATTCAGTGCCGGGGTAGAGATGGGGCAAGCAACATTAACTCAGAATCAACGCCCAAAGGAACTAGCGCGATGGGCTAACAGTCAATGGGCCGAGGAATATGAGCTTGGACGTTGGTTTGTGTTACTTTGGGTCATGGCACAAACACCAGAGAAGGTGCCAACCGATTTTTGGAACCAACAACTGGCGATTGGGAAAACTTTACAGGCCAATCTGAGTAACCGTTCACCAAGGTATGAAATCACTGAAATCATACTTGAAAATGGATTAAAACCGGTGGTGGTGTTTTTAACTCAATTGCAAAAGGAATCTGATGATCATGATATCCTTTCTCAGTTGAGTAAGCATCTGAAATCAGCAACCAAGAGAATTTCATTATTATGAAAAATAAGCCCTATTTTTTTATAATATCACTGTTGCTCAATGCTGTTTGCAGTGTGCCCTATTTTGCGTATGGAAATACGATAGATGATTATAGTTTGCATCCTCGGGCCCCTAACAATAGTCGGGTAGAAAAAGCACGTCAAATTTTTGAGCGTGTGCGTGATGTGGCTAATAAACATCCCAAGTTCCCTAATCCTCAATTAGTGGTTCTCAAAAGCTTAAAAAATGGTAGTAAGCAGTGGGCGGTGGCATTGGAAGATGGTCACATTTTGCTTTGGACAAGAGCCATAGATGCGAGCTACCAAGCCAAGTCCCAGAATGAAGAAATTGAGGCTGAGGCGCGTCTCGCTTTCATATTGGGGCATGAACTAGGCCATTTAGCCAGTGATGATTACGGTTTTTTGAAACGTTCTCGAAAAAACGTTACGCAAAAACGCCGGAAGAGAGAATTGGCCGCTGATAAAAAAGGCTATGCTTACGCTGCTCTGAGTGGATATAGGGTTAATTTTTTGTTGAAAAAAACTTCAAACAACAACTACTTTTTAGAAGAGTGGCTCAAACGCCCTAGAGAAATTTATCCGCCGGTTGAAATATCGGTGTCGGCCTTTCAGAACTATCTGCACAAACTCGAATATAAACTGAGCCTTTTTGAGTTTGGAGTGCGGCTGAGTCACTTTGAGCGTTGTGACGACGGGGTGTATTTTTTGCAGGAATTTGAAAAGGTTTTTCCAGCACGAGAAGTGTTTAATAACCAGGGTTTTTGCTACTTGCAACTGGCGCGTCAAGAAATGGATAGCGAACATGCCAATTTTTATTGGATGCCGCAGATACTGGATGCGGAAACCTTGGCCGCTCGTATTGTGATGGGTATGGAACCGGTGAAAACCCTCAAACAAGCGGCCCGCCGCCTTTCAAACGAAACAAAGGATTTGTTAGAGAAGGCCGAAGAATTTCTCAAACAGGCTATTGAGGCCGATTTGGACTATTTCCCAGCACGACTCAATTTGGCGATAACCTATTTATATCTTGGTCAACCCTATAATGCTCGCTTTTTGATTGATCAAGCCTACCGGTTAGCCCCAGATAACCTTGAAATTCAAGGACTACGAACCATCATCTTTTATGAACAGAGTGGGAATGGCCTTGATATTTGGTCTTCAGCGATAGAGCCATTGAAAAAGCGGGCCGCCAAATTGAATGCGCCTCCTTCTCTACTTTATAATTTGGCGCGTTTATTGGACATTCGCGCCTCAAGAACTTTTTCTGATGACGCTAAACGCTATTGGAACCGACTTGCTCGCATGGCCGACACTTTACCTAAGCCGATTCGCGCCTTCGTCTGTCGCCAACCGAATACCGTGTGTGATACAAAGCTCATCCAGCACCAACCGCCACCTTGGCAGAAGAATTGGCCGATTCCATTTAAGTGGCAAAAAATATCGGAACAAGAAGCAGTGATGAATCGACTTAGTGACTGGGAAGAGCCGATTCCCATAGACTTGTCCGAAAAATTACGCGGCCACATCTATCAACGCCCAAATGGCGGTGTGGAAATTTTAGAATTGGAAGAATTTATGCAGATGCAAGTGCTCAAAGGCGACAACTTGGGAACCGTCCATAAATTATCAAGCTATTGTGGACAACCACTGCGGCAACGGACGTTGGCAAGGGGTGTGTTATGGAGTTGCGGAGACTGGGCCGCGTTGGCGCTTGATGGAAAAGTGCGGGAAGTTTGGCGGGTTTTGAGGTAATGAAAAATGGCAATGCCGCAAAATTCGCCAATAACATCCGGAGTCCAAGATTTATCTTGGACGTCTATTTCGTCCGGAATCCAAGACGTCCCTATTTCGTCCGGAATCCAAGACGTCCGGAGTCCAAGATTTATCTTGGACGTCTATTTATTTATTTCACTGTTGGCTTTTTTGAAACTATTTTTCTGAAAACCTATAGGAACGATTACGGCCTGATTTTGCGCTATTGCGAAAAATGAAAAAGCTTGATGGGGTTGTGCGGGAAATTTGGCAGGTTTTGAGGGAGGCTGGAAACGACAGAACTGACAGGTTTTAAAAACCTGTCATATCTAAAATTCAGAAATAGTGAAGACTGGTGTTTGATACGTAAAATACAAAAATTTAGCGGGTTTTGCATAAGAAAACGACAAAATTGACAGATTTTAAAAACCTGTGCGACTTGTTTCTCAATAGAATCAATAACTTATATTATTGGTGGGCGGTACTGGATTTGAACCAGTGACCCCTGCCGTGTGAAAGCAGTGCTCTACCCCTGAGCTAACCGCCCTGATGAGAATGGAGCGGCATTCTAAAGCACCATCGCTGCAAAGTCAAATTTTTTTTGTAATGGGTAATGGGTGGGGTGGCAGGAGTCCAAACTTTGCTCCCGTTTTTCAGAGCAAAAACTTTTGCCGACGTTTTTAGTTTGGCAGGACTCCAAACTTTATAGGACTGACGCACTCAGCAAAGTAACCAATTGATTTTATAAAAAAACTTTCAAAATAACGGCCTAGGCCTTTTAGACGTAACTGATTGAATACTCAATAAATTTATTTTGTCAATACCAAACTTTAGTTTGGCAGGACTCCAAACCGGAGAGCTTGGCAGGACTCCAAACTTTATACTTCACACCTGCACAAATTGCGCTGTTGTCCGGCACGATATTTGCCGGCGATTGTAGCCCGTCCAATATCGATTTCTCGGATTTCTCAAGATTTCTCAAGATTTCTCAAGCTTTCTCAAGATTTCTCCTATTGTCGAAACCGAAACAGAAACCGAAATGACAAAAAAGCGAAAGAATGGCGATATTTAGTATCGCCTAACAAGAAGATTAGCCAAAAGCCACCTTTAAACGCAAAAGGCAACGTTGCCATCACCAAGAAGGCCTCATTCAAGTTGCCAAAGGTTAAATACCTGAGCAGCAAGAACTTACTAAACGGTGGTAATCAATCTCTCGGTTTGCTGTAACAATGAACGCGAATGCAAAGAACTTCGGATCGATGGCTTTGCCAATTTCGGCCCAGCTAAAGTCGTCTGCATGTCTAATAAATGGCCTTTGAATTGAGGGCCATTAACAAAACCAAGGCTTATCATTTCAAAACCTGGCCCACTTTTTAATATCTCGCGATCAAATGAAAAATGTATAATGAACATTTTAGGCTAAAGTTTTGCTCCGCTAAATCTTTAATTAAGAAACAAAGCCTGGGGATAAATCCCCAGTCTAACAGCCGAAGTCGGCTAAAGCCGACTAAATCTTTAATTAAGAAAGAAAGGAAACTATTTATGGTTTGAGGCGGCTAGAGCAGACTTTAGCTTTTAGCCTGGGGATTTATCCCCAGGCTATTTTGAGGAAAACACACCCGACGTTTGCTAAACATCGGATATGTTAATAACCATCCATTTATTCCCCAAATCCGTTGTACTTTCAGTAGAGAACAAAATGACAATTCGTACTCGCTTTGCACCCAGCCCAACCGGGCATTTGCACATCGGTGGCGTTCGCACCGCCTTATTTTCATGGCTATATGCCCGCAAACAAGGTGGGCAATTTATCCTACGCATCGAAGATACCGATCGTGAGCGTTCCACAGAAGCCTCCGTCAACGCCATTCTCGAAGGCATGGCTTGGCTCGGTTTGCAGCCCGACGAAGGGCCATTTTATCAAACCGCGCGATTTGATCGTTATCGTCAAATTATTGACCAATTATTGGCTGAGGGCAAAGCCTATTATTGTTACTGTTCTAAAGAGCGATTGGAAAATCTACGCGCCGAACAAAAGGCGCAAAAACAAAAACCCCGCTATGACGGCCATTGTCGCCATCTCACCACAGCGCCCGCTACCGATATCAAACCGGTCATTCGCTTTAAAAATCCTGAAGTTGGAGAAATCGTTGTCCGCGATTTAATCAAAGGCACAGTGATATTTAACAATAAAGAGCTTGATGACTTGATTATTGCTCGCGCCGACAAGACACCCACTTATAATTTTACAGTGGTCGTGGATGATTGGGACATGCGGATTACCCACGTCATTCGTGGGGATGACCATTTGAATAATACGCCGCGTCAAATTAATATCTTACAAGCACTCGGCGCGACAGTGCCACACTATGCCCATGTATCGATGATTTTAGGCCCAGATGGACAACGCCTATCTAAACGACATGGGGCCGTCAGTGTCATGAATTACAAACAAGAGGGTTATTTGCCAGAGGCCTTGCTCAATTACCTGGTGCGGCTAGGATGGTCGCACGGCGATCAGGAAATTTTTTCTCGGCAAGAGATGATAGAGTTATTTGACATCAGCGCAGTACATAGCTCTGCGGCGAGTTTTGACCGTGACAAATTATTATGGTTAAACCAGCACTACATTAAAACGGGCAATCCTGACGAATTGGCAACAGATTTGCATTTCCAACACAACCTGTTAGAAATAGACACCACGCACGGCCCAGCATTAACCGAAATCATCAAAGCACAAGCCGAGCGGGCCAAAACCTTAAAAGAAATGGCACAAAACAGTCGCTATTTCTTTTCAGACACCGTTCAATTTGATGACAAGGCAAAGCGAAAACACCTCAAGCCGGCCATTCGTGAACCACTGACCGATTTGTGTGAACGATTGGCGCGACTTGAACAGTGGAATGCAGAAGCGATTCATGCGGTTGTTCATGCGGTAGCTGAACAGTATGAACTCAAAATGGGCAAAATTGCCCAACCGTTGCGGGTAGCTGTGACGGGTGGGAACGTGTCCCCACCGATTGATGTCACTGTTTATTTGATAGGCCAAACTCGTAGTGTAGAACGTATCAAACAAGCTCTTTCAGTAATCAGTGAACAGTGATCAGTTATCAGTGATTTTTCAGTGAACAGTGATCAGTTATCAGTGAGTACCTGATATTTTTTTGACTGTGACTTAAAGAAATTTTCCATAATCAATGATTTAAATAAATTGTCCGGTTACAAAGAACTGAGCACTGAAAATTTATCATTGATATAGATATTCAGATAATTATTTAGTCCCCTTTAGGGGACTTGAGCTTTCAGACGCTGTTGGCTGTTTTGAAATTATTTATCTGAAAAACTCTAACTGATAACTGATCACTGAAAAACTGATCACTGAAAAGTTGGAGTAAGAACAATGTCACTAACGCGGAAAGATGTGCATGTCGAACTAACCCTCACTAATGGCTCAGTCCTCAAAGGTACAATGGTTATTGAGCGTACCTCTCGACTCTCAGATACCTTGAATAAACGCGATAAAGACTTTATCGTATTATCTGATTACGAACAAAATCACCACATCATCAATAAACGAAATATCCTAAAAGTTGTTGAAATTGAACACCTTGAATTAGAAGACCAATAATTCAGTCGTCCAAACTAACGTTTGGCAACCGCCCAAACAGTCGTCCAAACTAACGTTTGGACGGAAGCGTTAAATAAGCAAGGCTTCCCTACGGTTCACAATTAGCAAGGCTTCCCTACGGTTCACAATTCACAATTCACAATTCACAATTATATAGTCCAATTTTCAGCCGTGCAAAGTATACTATACTGCACACGGTTATACTGATAGTACAACGGATACGCTTTCCGAAACGGATTTTTTATCGGCTGAATGAAAGGATTGAAAGTCAATAAAAATACCAAACGGGTCAATTTTTATTTTCACCCGCATCTGTACATTCCGTATACAACTTGAAACGAAGTAATTCCCGCGTTGAGTCTATAAGAATTGCCACAACCAACGACCAGTTGTTGTGGAAGGAGCAATTGGTAATGAGTAATTGGTAAGAGAGAATTGATTACCAATTAACAAATACCAATTACCAATGACCAATGACCAATGACCAATGAAGCGCAAAATGTTTTTCTTTATTATCCGGCGATTATGCGGCATCCTTTCACTATTATCGCTCAGCCTTTGTCAAAACCTGTATGCCGCTAACACGGTACAGATAAAGATTGAAGGCAAAGGCATCAAGGGCGAATTACGACAAAATGTGCTGTTTAATTTGAGCCTTGAACAACAAAAAAACCATCCGCGCTTGTCAGTTGGCCGTATCCGACGCCTACATAAACAAGCCCCCGAAGAAATCAAACGTGCTTTGCAGCCCTTCGGTTATTATCGTGTCAATGTCACGTCCGGATTAAAACGATCAGTTAGAGAAAAAACCAACTGGATAGCAAAGTACGTTATTGATTTGGGAGAACCTTTAAAAGTACAAACCGTTGACGTGCAAATTCGTGGCGACGGTGAACGCGATAGCGTCTTTCAAAAATTAACGGCTGATTTTCCGGTGAAAAAAGGTGAGACGCTCAACCATTCAAAATATGAACAAGCTAAGGCGCTGTTACGCAACATTGCCGAAGAACGTGGCTATTTTGAAGCCGAATTTAGCAAAATTCCTCACACCAAAAATCCCCAAATCAAAATTGATAAACAAGCATACACAGCAAGCATCCTTATGTCTTTTGACACCGGGCCTCGCTATCGCTTTGGTGACGTGACATTTAAACAAGACTTGTTTGACAAATCCGTCTTGGAGCGGTTTTTAACCTTCAAGCCAAACGAAGATTTTTATACGGGCGCAGCGTTGTTAGGCTTTAAAAATGCTTTAGTTAACAGCGAGTATTTTGACGAGGTAGAAGTTAAATCAGAGCGCCCATCACCCACCCGTGACAAGCCTGTGGGTGACAAGCGTGTGCCAGTCATCGTCACCTTGAAACCACGTAAACCGAATAAATACAGTGCTGGCATCGGCTATGGAACAGATACCGGTGTGCGCGGCGACATAGAGTGGAAACGACGCTATGTCAATCGCTATGGACACCGCTTTTCTGCTAAAGCACAATGGTCACAAATACGCAAAGGCGTGATGGCGCGTTATTCTATTCCTTTAGGCCTTAGCTCCGACAATTTTCTGGCAATCACCGCCAGTTACAAAGATGAAAACACGGATACCAGCGAAAGCGAAGTTTGGTCACTGGGTATCAGTAAACATCATTCGCGCATCTTATTTAACCGCAAACTCAGCGAAGTCATAGGCATAGAATACCGCGATGAAAGATATGCCATAGGCAGCGACGTAGGACATGCTAAACTGCTGATGCCCAATATCAATTGGTCTTACGTGAATGCCGATAATCGCATTTATACCCAGCATGGACAGAAGATAAAATTGGATGTGCGAGGCGCATGGAGTCGCCTTGGCTCAAACACGTCTTTTTTGCAATCCCGTTTGAGTGGCACCTTTATTCGCCAACCGTTCAGCTTAACAAACGGACGAATAATTGCCCGGGGCGATGTTGGCTATAGTTCTATCTCTTTATTAGATGGTGACTTTCACGACTTACCTCCCTCCATACGATTTTTTGCCGGCGGTGATCGCAGTGTACGAGGCTACGATTACCAAGCACTGGGCCCAAAAAATTTAGAAGGCCAAGTCATAGGTGGCAAACACCTATTAGTGGGCAGCCTTGAATACGAACATAAAATTTATGGCAAATGGAGCCTAGCGGCATTTTACGACGTTGGCAATGCCTTCAATGATTTCTCAGAACCGCTAAAACACGGAGCCGGACTCGGCCTACGTTGGCAATCGCCGGTAGGCTTAATTCGCATTGATGTTGCCTCCGCTTTAAGCGAAGAAGGACAACCGCTACGCCTACATATCACCATCGGCCCAGACTTGTAACTCCTGGGGCGATGCCTCCTGGGGCGATGCCTCCTGGGGCGATGCTCCTGGGGCGACGCCCCAGGAGGGCGATATTAATATAGAAAGCCGCTCGTGAAACTCCGTTGAAGTAAAAGCATTCACGATCATGTTGACTAACTGACAACCTAGCAAAATCTTGATATCATAAACACTTAACAACACGAGAAACCAAGTTGCTTGAAGAAGCTTGGCTTCTCATCATAACGGTTTTCATCCTGAACCCAATCCATCAAAGCAGCCTACTATGAATTCCGAACCGGCTAAGAAACGAATTACTAAAAGTGACCTCAACCAACTCGCAAAATCCCTTTACGGCGAAGAAGCTTCCTGTGAACACGTTCGCTCTGGGAATCGCGGCTGGTATCTCCACAAAGGCGCTGAGAAGACATTTATCGGTGCGAATGCCACTGAGGCATTTAAGTATCTGCAATCTCAAGAAAGTGTAACGGAAACGCCGGCATCGGCCGCCAGCGCCACGCCCTCCACCGAGGCCGCAGCACCTGTCACGTCCGCCACCGAGGCCGTCACACCAGTCACGCCCGTTGCCGAAACCGTGGCAAGCGCCACGCCCGCCACCGAGGCCGCTGCACCTGTCACGTCCGCTGCCGAGGCCGTCACACCAGTCACGCCCGTTGCCGAAACCGTGGCAAGCGCCACGCCCGCCACCGAGGCCGTCACACCAGTCACGCCCGCTGCCGAAACCGTGGCAAGCGCCACCGAGGCCGTCGCACCAGTCACGTCCGCCACCGAGGCCGCTGCACCGGTCACGCCCGTTGCCGAAACCGTGGCAAGCGCCACGCCTTCTGTCGCAACGGCGGCCCTCGTCACAGCCGAAGACGATCCCGACAGGCTCCCCGTACCGCCCGAAGAAGTGCTGGAGATATTGCTAGATAAATTCCCCAAAACCTTTTTCAGAGACCCGGAAAAAATCCGCCCAATCCAGAAGTACATTCACAAAAAAATCCGTAGATTACTTGATTATAAATACACCAAAAACGAAATATCGGCCGCTATGGCGCTCTACACGCAAACCAAAGAGTACTGCCAAAAATTGGTGTTGGGTGGACAACGCACAGACTTAGAAGGTAATCCTTGCGGAGAGGTTTCTAAACAACACCAGGAAGATGCCAAAGTCAGATTGGCCGGGGAAAAGCCCATGCGGCCGGCGAAGAAAAAAATACCGAAAACGCCATCTCCCCAATTGCCCCCTCCAGCGCTTGATCAGCTTGTCTTCGGCAAAATGGATATGAGCGTCAAAATTAACGAGCTGCCCGCTGACTCCAAAACCCTCAGAAACGGCTGGGAAGAGTTTCTCATTAAAACTGAGAGGCATCTGGTGAAAATCGTCGTCCGCCCTCGGACTTGGAAAAAACTGCAAAAGGCAGCCAAAGAATACCCATTATGGGTAGCAAACATTAGAGGCAAGATGGGGCCACGCATGAAAGATGGCTTTGAATTATTAACGCCGACTATCCAAATCTTTGAGAAAAAACCCAAAGAACCAGTTATCAGTGATCAGTGATCAGTGATCAGGAGTCCAAACTTGAGTTTGGCAACGGAGTCCAAACGGAAGGAAGGCGGCAGGAGTTCAAGTTTAACCTAATTCGTTTAGAAGCAATATTAGTTGTACTAGTACTCTGTCAATGTTCAATTGACGGGTAAGAGGACTCGGCCAGTTTTAACTTGGCACGGCCATTAAGTCTCTGGCACTGCCAAACTAAAGTTTGGACTCCTTTATGGACGACTGAAGAAATCCTTTTTTATATACAATCCTTGTAGTTATACAATCCTTGTAGTTAGTTATTGTTTGACATAAACGTATTTCTTTTATATAAATAAAAATAATACCACCTAACAAAACATACAAGGACTTTAACATCTTATGAAACGTTGGCTAATCTACTTATCTTTATTAATCTCATTCTTGCTGACTCTCTTCATTGGCTCGCTTGGCTTTCTGGTTGGCACCGAGGCCGGTTTACGTTTTATCACCGCAGTCGCTCAACAGTTTGCACCGGGTACACTTAAAATCGACACCGTAAAAGGGCTGCTGCTGAATGAAATTAACTTCACTGGGGTATCTTATCAGTATGAAGACACGGCCGTGCAGGTAGCTTCATTCCAATTTGTTTGGGACGCAGAAGCGTTGTTGGATGGGAAGCTGCATGTCAAAAAACTGCATATCAAAGCAATTGAAGCGGACTTACCCAAAAGTCGTCAAGAGGAAAAAGACTCTGCACCGCTAGAACTCCCCGATATAGACTTACCGATACAAATCGTCCTTGATGATGTGCAAATCCATCAAGTCACGATTAGAACCGCTGAAGCGGAACCTCTCATCATTGACAGCATCGAATTGCGCTCCAATACGAAAGCAAAAGTTTGGTCTTTGCAGCATTTTAAAATCAAGTCTCCACTGTTTAACGCCAAACTCGCTGGCGATGTCGGTTTAACCACACCACATACGGTGCAACTTAACCTCGATTGGTCGGCCAAATTGCCAGAATTCACCGTTGTAGGACAAGGTGAGTTGAACGGCGATATGCAAAAACTGATCTTAACTCACACCGTCAGCAAGCCGCTAGAAGTCGAATTAGAAAGCACTGTCGAAGATGTGCTGGGGGCCTTCAGTATGGATACTCAGTTAATCTGGCAAGAAGTCTATTGGCCCTTAAATCCCACCGTTGCCAAAGATTACTTAGTCCACAGTCAACAAGGACGTGTCACGTTATCAGGAACGCTAGACAACTATCGTTTTGATTTAAACGCAAAAGTTTCAGGAAAACAAATACCAGCCGGACAGTGGACAATCATCGCGCAAGGCAATCAACAGGAATTGACAATAGAGAAACTCCGCACAGAACTGTTAAAAGGCGTGGTCAAAGCCACTGGGAAAGTCAGTTGGCAACCTAAATTGGCCGCACAGTTAAACCTCAATGTTGATGAAATTACCTTAAAGGATTTCTGGAACGAGTGGCCTGATGAGTTAAGATTGGATGGTCAAGTCGTTGCCAAACTTGATGGAGACGATTTTCAGATTAACCAATTGGACGTGACGCTGCCCCAAACCGCCACCAAACTGTCTCTCAAAGGTGAAGGCGTCGTGGCCGGTGAAAAGTCTCGTTTTAAAACCGCAACACTGACGTGGCAAAATGTGCAATGGCCTTTAGTTGGCAATGACTCAATTGTTAAAACTCAAACAGGCCGTGCTAACTTATCAGGAACGCTGCAAAACTATCGTGTTGATTTAGAAACTCAATTAGGCAGCAGCGCACAAATTCCAGCCGGCCATCTAGCGCTCAAAGGGCAAGGGAATTTGCAGCAATTCATAATAGAATCGCTACACAGTACACTTTTAGAAGGAACGGTGAATGCTACCGGGCAAGTCAGTTGGGAGCCCAAACTAGCAGCACAACTCAACCTCAAGGCCGACAAAATCACCATAAAAGACTTCTGGACAGATTGGCCGGACAATTTAAGGCTCAATAGCCAATTAAAGGCCAAACTTGACGGAGACACTTTTAAAATCAGTACCTTGAAAGTGAATATCCCTCAAACGGCCGCTCAATTGTCTCTCAAAGGTGAAGGCACGCTCGCTGATGACGGGCCGCGTTTTAAAAACGCTACGCTGGCGTGGCTCAATGTGCAATGGCCTTTAGTTGGCAATGACTCAATTGTTAAAAGTCAAAGAGGCCGCGCCAACTTATCTGGGACGCTGCAAAACTATCGGGTTGATTTAGAAACACGACTAGCCGGCCCACAAATTCCGGCCGGCCTTCTAACGCTCAAAGGGCAAGGCAACTTGCAACAATTCACCGTGAAATCGCTTCGCACGAAAATCCTAAAAGGAACGGTAAAAGCCACCGGGCAAGTCAGTTGGGAACCCAAACTAGCAGCACAAGTCAACCTCAACGCCGACAAAATCACCATAAAAGACTTCTGGACAGATTGGCCGGACAATTTAAGGCTCAATAGCCAATTAAAGGCCAAACTTTACGGAGACACTTTTAAAATCAGTACCTTGAAAGTGAATATCCCTCAAACGGCCGCTCAATTGTCTCTCAAAGGTGAAGGCACGCTCGCTGATGACGGGCCGCGTTTTAAAAACGCTACGCTGGCGTGGCTCAATGTGCAATGGCCTTTAGTTGGCAATGACTCAATTGTTAAAAGTCAAAGAGGCCGCGCCAACTTATCCGGGACGCTGCAAAACTATCGGGTTGATTTAGAAACACGATTAGCTGGCCCACAAATTCCAGCAGGTCATTGGATCATCAAAGGGCAAGGCAACTTGCAACAATTCACCGTCAAATCGCTTCGCACGAAAATCCTAAAAGGAACGGTAAATGCTACCGGCAAAGTCAGTTGGGAGCCCAAACTAGCAGCACAACTCAACCTCAACGCCGACAAAATCACCATAAAAGACTTCTGGATAGATTGGCCGAACCATTTAAGACTCCATAGCCACTTGGTTGCCAAAGTTGACGGAGACACGTTTAAAATCAGTACGTTGAAAGTGAATATACCTCAAACGGCCGCCCAACTCTATTTTAAAGGTAAAGGTTCGCTGACAGATAAAGGGCCGCGCTTTAAAAACGCAACCTTGGCATGGCAAAGAGTACAATGGCCTTTAAATCCTCCCCGTGGCGGAGAACTCTTATTTACCAGCAAAAAAGGCCGCGTGAATCTCTCCGGCTCGCTGCAAAACTATCGGGTTGATTTAGAAACACGACTAGCCGGCCCACAAATTCCGGCCGGCCTTCTAACGCTCAAAGGGCAAGGCAACTTGCAACAATTCACCGTCAAATCGCTTCGCACGAAAATCCTAAAAGGAACGGTGAATGCTACCGGGCAAGTCAGTTGGGTGCCCAAACTAGCAGCACAACTCAACCTCAAGGCCGACAAAATCACCATAAAAGAGTTCTGGACAGATTGGCCGGACAATTTAAGGCTCAATAGCCAATTAAAGGCCAAACTTGACGGAGACACGTTTAAAATCAGTACCTTGAAAGTGAATATACCTCAAACGGCCGCCCAACTCTCTCTCAAAGGTGACGGCACCCTAGCCGGTGAAAATACTCGTTTCAACAGCACACTGGCATGGCAAGGCCTGCAATGGCCTTTAGTCGGCAAAGACGCGTTAGTGAGCAGTCAAAAAGGCAAGCTCAACGCCAAAGGCACTGCCCAAGCCTACAAGTTGCGCTTAAATGCTGACATTCAAGGAAAAGACATACCCCAAGGCCGTTGGCAAGCCGTTGGAAATGGCGATCTCAGCAGCATGCAACTCAAAAGCTTACACGGTAAAATCTTACAAGGCACTCTCGATTTGACGGGCAAAGTGCGTTGGCAACCAGACGTGTCTTGGCAAGTGGCCCTAAAAGGCAAAAATATAAACCCCGGCCGTCAGTGGACAGACTGGCCAGGTAAACTCGCCCTAAATATCCAAAGTCAAGGCCGTCTCAAAAACGGTGCCTTGGAAACGCAACTCAAAATAAAACAAGTGCGAGGCCGGTTGCGCGACTATCCGTTTCAACTTAAAGCTGAACAAATTGCTGTAGAAATCCCTCCTGAACCTCCTTTGAAAACAGGAAAAACCCGCCGCTCGCAAAATTCGGGAATAGGAGAAATTTCAATCAAACATTTGGAAATTCAATCAGGCAGTAATCGCTTGACAGCTAACGGTAAGCTTGGACAACGCTCCAAATTAGACTGGGCCATCAACGCGCCAGACCTCAAAACATTGTTGCCTGACGGACAAGGCAGCCTCATTGGCAAAGGCCACTTAAGCGGCCCGGTTTACTTGCCCTATATCACCGCCCAATTAAAAGGCAACTCATTGGTTTTCCAAGATAACAGTCTAAAGGCGTTGACGGCCGATATTGATGTCAATCTACTGAGCAATAAGGACTTACGTTTAGAGGTTATTGCCACCGAATTATCGCTTGGCACAACCAAAATTGACCGTTTCCGTTTATATGGTCAAGGCCGTGTGAGCAATCATACGCTGTTTGCAAGCCTGATAACGCCCGCAGACCGTTTTTCACTACAACTGCGAGGCCGCTTCAAACAACCACGCTGGCAAGGACGCTTACAAAAATTAACCGCTTCAACGGATTCGGTTGGCTATTGGCAACTACAAGCCCCAGCCGCCCTTAGCTTATCTGCGACAGAGGCCAAACTGGCCCGCAGTTGCCTACAAAACACACAAGCCGCCAAATTATGCACCCAACTCCACTGGCAAAAAACGGCCGACAGCAACCTACAAGTTTGGCTAAAAAGCTTACCCTTAAACCTTGTCTACCCCTTTTTACCCGAAGACTCGGATTTAACAGGCACTGTTGAAGGAAGGGTAGCGGCCACTTTGCGCCCCGATGGGGCCATTGATTCAGATGTTAGCATCAACCTGTCACCGGGCGCATTCAGAACCCATTTTTCAGAAGAATATATCGAAGAATTGCCCCACAAAGGCGGCTATCTCAAACTCACAGTGACTAAAAAGAAGGGTTTGGTTGCCGGCTTGGAACTGAACTTGCTCAAGCAAAGTGGCCTACAAGGAACATTCAACATGCCGCGCTTCACCCACCTACCTCCTAGCGGTGAACAACCCATACAAGGCCACCTCAAAGCGACTTTTGCCGACTTAGGTATTTTACCGGCCTTCGTTCCGCAAGCCGAAAATACCCAAGGCCGAGTCAATCTGAACGTTAGGCTAGGCGGAACGCTGGCGGCTCCAAACGTGCAAGGGCGGATACAAGTGCAAAAGGCAGCCGCTGATTTACCCGATTTTGGCTTAGAACTCAGAGACTTAACTATGGATATTGTCAGCAAAGGGCACGACACATTACAAATGCAAGCCCGTGTCAATTCTGGAGAAGGTCAATTAAAGATCAACGGAAAAGCCAACTCAATCTTTGCCACCGAGGAGCGGATAGTTAATTTAAATATTGCCGGAACAGATTTTCAAGTGGTCAATATGCCAGAAGTGTGGGCACTCGCTTCACCCAATCTGAATATCCAGATAACGCCCACAGGCATTGATGTCACCGGCAAAGTAACCATTCCAAAAGCCAAGATTACACCGCTCAAAGCGGCCAGTGGTGCCGTCCCAATATCTGAAGATGTTGTTTATGTCAATTCTGAAAAAACCGAAGCGCCCAAAGAAGAGCAGAAGCTATCAGAAACAATGGCGATTTCTAGCAAAGTTGAAATCATTTTAGGCGATGACGTTAGCTTGGAAGCGGCAGGCTTCAAAAGCCGTTTTGGGGGCAAACTGGTTGCCAGCAACCAACCGGGTAAAGTGACCGTTGGCAACGGCGAACTCTATATTCTTGACGGCAGCTACAAAGCTTATGGACAAAACCTCAAAATTGACCGTGGCCGAGTGTTTTTCAGCGGCGGCCCGATAGAAAATCCCGGTTTAGACATCAAAGCTTACCGCCGTATCAAACGCAGTGCTTACGATAATGTCATTGCTGGCGTGCATATACAAGGTACCGCACAAGATCCTAAGCTCACCTTATATTCCAAGCCGGCGCTCGATCAAAGCAACACCCTCTCCTACATCGTACTAGGCAAACCCGCCTCCGAAGCCACCCAAGGAGAAGGCAATCTCCTGCTCAATGCGGCCGCCTCCTTACCTTTTAAACAAGGCGATAATTTGGTGAACAAAATCGGCCAAAAATTCGGCCTAGATGAAGCCGGTATTTCGACTGACGACGGTCTTAAAAAAGCCGCGCTGGTACTGGGCAAATACCTGACACCGGGCTTATATATCAGTTACGGGATTGGGCTGTTTGATGGCAGCAGTGTTTTGCGGATGCGCTACGAGTTGATGGACAACTTGACGATAGAAACCGAAACCGGCAGCCAAAGTGGCGTCGATTTGCGCTACACCCTAGAACGTTAATCAGTGATCAGTTAGTCAAACTGTTTGTAGTAGGCGCTTTAGCGCCTTAGTTTGTAGTAGGCGCTTTAGCGCCTTGCGTTTGTAGTAAGCGCTTTAGCGCCTTGCGTTTGTAGTAAGCGCTTTAGCGCCTTGCGTTTGTAGTAGGCGCTTTAGCGCCTTGCGTTTGTAGTAAGCGCTTCAGCGCCTTGCGTTTGTAGTAGGCGCTTTAGCGCCTTGCGTTTGTAGTAAGCGCTTTAGCGCCTAAGTTTGAATCTCGTTAAGGCGATTACAAGCCTACTACAAACACTACAAACACTACAAACAGTACTAAGGGAGTTGTGGCTAAATAAAATACCCACACACAAAAAAGGTTTCTCTATGGGTATATTATTTTCACGCTCCTCCCCTAAAGCGACTACAAACTGAGTCGCTAAAGCGACTACTACAAACAGGTGAATATGAAAATGAATCATCGTGTCGCCATTGAATTTAACAATCCAAATGAAAGTGAACAGTTTATTTTATCTTTTTTTTGCGGCCAAACGCGGTATTTCAATGGATATGCCGCAAGGGCCTAAAAAATTAAAACCAAGATATGACATTGATAGTGATATGGAAGCACCGAGCCACATTTTCCTACAATACCTTGTCAACCTCAAAGTTGAACAGTCTTTTGCGCGTGATGATAATGATAACAAGACAGTGGAAAAAATAGCTCAAGAAAAAACACTTCGGACGCTGTTTGAGGATGAGAGTCTCAAATTACAATTTGACCGCAAAAATTATAACTTTTACTTAATCACCCAACGGAGAGAGCGATTTGATTTTAATAGTCTTTCAGATGGTTATTCGGCCGTGTTCAAGATACTCAGCGACTTGATCCTCCGAATGGAACACACCGAAGGCTATGACATGCAAGGCATTGTTTTGATTGATGAAATTGAAACGCACTTACATGTTGAACTTCAGAAAAAAATTCTGTTTGGCGCATTTTTTTCCAAACATTCAGTTGATTGTCAGTACCCATTCGCCGTTTGTACTGACTTCTTTACAAGAAGCCGTCATTTATGATCTTGAAAACCAATTAAGAGTGGAAGATTTGTCGGCCTATTCTTATGAGGCGGTGGTTGAAAGATATTTTGAAGTGGATAAATACTCAACCTTGATTAAAGAAAAGGTGAAGGAATACGAGTATTTGCTGAATAAGCATCACAAAACGGCCGAAGAACAATTTCAAATGTTCTCGCTAAAAAACTACCTTAAAAAAGTACCGTTTTGCGCCGGAACTTCTTGCCCATTTTCAATCGCTTGAACTTCGTTCGAGAGAGGGCTAAACATGATTAATGTTGAAAAAACGTTTCCTGCGCCAGCGTGTCTGGAAAAAGAGAAACAAAAAGCAAACGGTGACTACAACCTTCGGGGTTGAATATGAAACGCAGTAACTCGCTACGCGAGATAATAGCCCCAGGTGAAACCTCAATGCCACACAGTTTGCGGAATTAGAAACAAATAATCCCCCCGCCTTTGGTAAAGCCGTCGTCTAATAGCTGAAGTGCCCTAAAGGGCACTGAAGACTCAATGCCATATCGTGTGCTTATGAAAAAATCAGGAATTTACCAGTCCCCTTTAGGGGACTTTAGCTTTGAGACAACGGCTTTACCAAAGGCTCTTTCTCGTTTATTTCTTAACTTAATGGCATTGAGGTGAAACCTAGGGAAAGCAATATCAAAAAGGCCTCAACCCCGAAGGAGGTTAAATGTGAATGATACCATTTATGCCAATTCAGTAAAATTCATATCGTTATAGTTTTCAACAGTTATAATCAGAAGACTCTACTGACTCGCGCCTGAAATGGGCGTATATCATTGCTCGTCATTTTTAAATAAGGTTTTAACGATGCCAATAAAAGATTTAGGGGACTTATTACAGTTCATTAAAAAAAGGCCGGGAATGTATATTAATCCTATATCACTTAACCAATTGCGGCATTTCATTTCAGGGTATCAATCTGCGCTGCATATACACAATATCGAAGAACTTAAACCTTTCAATTCATCTGTGAGTTTTCACGACTGGGTTGCTTTGAGAACGCATTATTCTGAATCCACCTCTGGCTGGGTAAATATGATATTAGATCAAACAGATGGGAATGAAGAAGAGGCATTTGAGTTGTTCTTTAAATACCTTTCTGAATATGAGACGAGGAAAGAAAGAATCCTTTATGAACTGTCATTGCCTAAGCAGAATACACCCAAGGTTTGGAAAAAAACAGTGGAAGGTTATGAAATGGTTGAGGTATTTTGTTACTTGCCACCGGCAACGGTACAAATCATAAAGTACACGGAGGATCCGGGTGTCTTTATTCGATATAAAGATTCTTTGGGTAAAACCATAGAAAGAGAAGACTATCATTCTAGCCTTCAAAAAGCATTGTATTGGGTATCAATGGAATTCAAGGTATCTCAAGAAGATTGGGTTAAATTTTCCGCACGGCAACCATAAAGGATTGCCCCTACATGCCCATTTTCTATGGTAGGGGCAATCCCTTGTGGTTGCCCTTTTCTTGTGGTTGCCCTTTTCGGGATAAATGAAGGGTGCAAAATTTTCCGCAAATACCTAAGTCGGTGTTGAACTTGATTCTACTGAGCTTACACAAGATGTCTGGTAAATTTCGCGTAAACCATTTATTCCACATAAAATGGCGTAAAGGGTAATGGCACGCACGATAGGAATTAAGGAATAAATATTGGGTGGGGCTAACGTTTCACAGCGACATTGATGAATTTAATAGCCTCTGAAAAGATTTAGATATCGTTGGTAAAGTGATTGAATTGCTAAGTTATTGATTTTTATAGGCTGGATATCGCAGCCCGTATCCACCCACAATCATTTAAAAATCTATCCAAACTTATCACTTGTGTGTTAATAGGTATCAATAAAAATCCTCAACGTTATTGATTTAAATCATCACAGAACCCAATATTAAAATGATATAATTGATGTTAGGCACTCAGCTTCCATAAGCCTTGGGATAAATCCCAAGGCTAAAAGCGTTCAGGAACCTAAAGGTGACTAAAAGCTTTTTGTTGGGGATATGTATTTTGCTGGCCGGCGTTTTCGGATGGTTTATGGCATTTCGCATATTAACGCAAATCGGGGGAGAACCGGCTAAAGTGGCCCAAATCACGGAACAAGTCGCGGCCGGCAATCTTAACTTGCGGCTTGAATCAGGGCAAGCGGTGGCGACCGGTATTTATGCTTCCGTCAATCAGATAATCCAACAGTTACAACAAGTGACAGAGGACGGCGTAAAATCGGATTGGCTTAAAACCGGGCAAACCGACTTGAATGAGAAAATGCGCGGTGAGCAAGAACCGATAGTCTTAACCAACAATGTCCTTAGTTACCTTGCGGATTATATCAAGGCCCCAGTCGGCGTGTTTTTTTTAGCCGAGGGGGATCGCTTTAAACTGGTGAGCAGCTACGCCTATAAACAGCGCAATAATAACTATAACGAATTTAAGTTGGGAGAAGGCTTGGTTGGACAAGCAGCCTTGGAGAAAAAAAGCCTTCTGTTTAGCAAAATTCCGCCAGAACATATTCATTTGTCTATCAACTCGGGCATGGGTGAATCCCCACCCCATGATATTTTTGTCCTACCCCTGATTTATGAAAATCAAGTCTTGGGCGTTTTGGAATTAGCCACCTCTCGTGATTTTACCGCCACCGAGATAGAATTACTTGACCGAGTGGCTGACAATATTGCCATCAGTCTCAATTTGGCCCAATCTCGTTTGCGTATGCAAGCACTACTTCTTGAATCTCAGCAACTCACCGTCACTCTGCAAACTCAACAACAGGAGGTTGTTGAAAGAGAAGAACGTATTCGCACTATTGTCGATACCGTCATTGATGCGATCATCACCATTAATGAACGGGGGATTATCGAATCCTTTAACAAAGCGGCCGAGAAAATATTTGGCTACCGCAGTGCGGAAGCCATCGGGCAAAATGTCAAAATACTGATGCCAGAACCCTACTACAGTGAACACGACCAGTACCTCCGTAACTACTCAAGCACTGGCATTGCTAAAATACTTGGCAAGCAACGTGAATTTATGGGTCAACGTAAAGACGGTTCCACTTTCCCGATAGAGATAGCCATTGATGAAATGGTGGTAGGCGACAAACGTTTGTTTACTGGCATTATCCGCGAGATTACCGAACGCAAAAATGCCGAAGAAGCTTTGCTACAACAGCAAGAAGAACTTCGCTCCGCTAATGAAGAATTACAAGCACAACAGGAAGAACTGGCCGCCAATAATGAAGAACTACAATCGCAACAGGAAGAACTCCGCATAATAGCTAATACCGAGCTTGGAGAACGCACTAAGACGTTAGAAGAAAGTAAGCAAGCCTTAGAAGACAAGGCGCAGGCGTTATAAAAAAGCATGCAATATAAATCAGAATTTCTGGCGAATATGTAGCATGAACTGCGTACTCCGTTAAATAGCCTACTGATTCTTGCACAACTATTGGGCAACAATAAAACCGGTAACTTAACGGACAAACAAGTGGAATATGCCCAGACGATTCACAGTGCTGGTGCCGACTTGTTGACACTCATCAACGAGATACTTGATTTGTCCAAAGTGGAAGCCGGTAAAATTGACATTTATCCCGAAAATGTCTCACTGACGGAATGGGTGGAAACGATTGAACATAAATTCCGCCATGTTGCGACAGACAAAGGGCTCGCTTTCAACATCACGGTGGCCGACGATTTGCCGTTTCTGTTATACACCGATGTGCAACGGGTCAAACAAATCCTCAACAACTTGCTCTCCAATGCCTTCAAATTTACCCGTCAGGGAGAAGTCAACTTAGATATCAGGAAAGCCAACGTTCCTGAACTGAGACGTTCAGGACTTCAGTGGGATGACGCTTCTGAACCACCAAACTTCTTTGCGATCAGTGTTATCGATACAGGGATTGGTATTCAATCAGAAAAACAACAAGTGATATTTTAAGCCTTTCAACAAGTGGATGGCACCACCAGCCGCCGCTATGGAGGAACCGGGCTAGGCTTATCCATCACCCGCCAGTTAGCTCGACTGCTAGGTGGCGATATTCAATTGCACAGTGAAGAAGGAGTGGGCAGTACCTTCACATTGTATTTGCCTGAAACGACGTCTGTACCCGCTAAAGCGTCTACTCCTCAACCCGGCGTCGAGCCTTTAGGCGGTAGCACGGAAGTCGAGCCTTTAGGCAGTACACAGATTGTAGATGACAGAGCCAATCTGCAACCAACGGACAAATCCATCTTAATTATTGAAGATGATAGGAAATTCTCTGGCATCCTCATGGAACTCGCACGCGAAAAAGACTTTAAGTGCATTATTGCCGAAGATGGTAAAACCGGCTTGCAACTGGCTGAACAATACAAGCCCACTGCCATTATCCTTGATGTGGGTTTACCGACCGTAGATGGCTGGACAGTCATGGAAAAACTGAAAGACAATCCCAACCTGCGGCATATTCCAGTGCATTTTATCTCCGCCTACGAACAACAGATGGATGCACAAAAAATGGGGGCTATCGGTTATTTACTCAAACCGGTGAATGTGGCTGAACTTGGCAAAGCATTCGATTCGATAGAACAGTTTATTGCCAAGACTATGAAGACATTATTGGTGGTTGTGGATAACAAATCGCATCAACACAAAATTCTGGAGTTAGTTGGGAATGAGGATGTCCAAACGACACTCGCCGTGACGATGGCAAAAGCATGTCAGCACTTACAAGTGGCCTCGTTTGATTGTATTATCCTTGATATAGATATAGAACAAAGTTCTGGCATCAAATTGCTTGAGCAGATGCAAAAAGAAAAAGGTCAGTGCCAAACGCCTTTGATTATCTATGCAGAACGCGAATTAACACCGAACGAAGAAATGTTATTGCAACAATGTGTAGATAATATTCCTATCAAGATCGTGAGATCACCTGAACGTTTATTAGACGAAGCCACCCTGTTTCTACATCAGGTGGAAGCCAACTTACCGCTCGAAAAGCGCCAAATGTTACAGATGGTGCATGACAAAACGGCGATTCTAGGCGGTAAAAAGGTGTTGATTGTGGATGATGATGCACGTAATACCTATGCCTTAGCAACCGTTTTGGAGGACAACGAGATGGAAGTTATCGTCGGTATAAATGGTATTGAGGCCCTGGCATTGTTGGAGAAACATGCGGATATTGCCCTAGTGTTGATGGATATTATGATGCCCGAGATGGATGGATATGAAGCGATGCAAAAAATCCGACAACAATCACGCTACCGTAAATTGCCCATTATCGCCCTGACAGCGAAAGCTATGAAGGGTGACAAAGCTAAATGTATTGAAGCGGGCGCAAATGATTATTTGTCTAAGCCGGTGGACAGTGATAAATTGATTTCGCTGATGCGGGTGTGGTTGTATCGGTAAATTCTATCGTTTTCCAGAAAAATCCTTTAAGCCTAAACCTCAGAGGTTTGGCAAACCTCTGAGGTTTTGTGACAGACGTGGGTATCTTATTTATTGTGATGTCCCTAACTGATAACTGGGAGAATCTTATGAACGCTTTTAACAATCTCAAAGTAGGTAACAAAATTATCATCGGCTACATTGCGATACTGGTACTGATGGGAAGCATGGCTACCGTGCTACTATTCAGCCTGAGCAATCTGATGACAGATTTTACTTTCTTGGTTGAACACGATCAACCTGTGTTGTCCAATGCTCACCTGTTAACAAAACTGGCTGTGGATATGGAAACCGGCGAACGCGGTTTTCTTATCACCGGTTTGGATGAATTTCTTGAGCCTTACCATAACGGCATAGCCGAATTTGATAGGCTGCTGGAAACCGAGAAAAAACTGGTTAGCGACAATCCGTCTCAGGTAGCCGTGCTGGAGAAAATTGGCAACCTTCACGATGAGTGGGTTCGGGTGGCCGGTAAGCCAGAGATTGCCAAGCGGCGCGAAGCTAACAAAACCACTGTCAGTGCCGAGCACCTCCAAGAAATACTCAAGGTTGGGGTGGGTAAAGGCATTCTAAATGAATTGCGCGGTGTGCTGGATCAGATGGCGGCCAATTTGACAGCTAAGGATGATCTAAAAAGTGTCATCTTGGCCCTCAAGATTGCCAAAAATAGGCTTGATCAAGAAACTGGCCAACGTGGTTTCCTCATCACTGGTGAAGACAGTTTTCTTGAACCTTACCACAATGGTCAGATACAGCTGACAACTCATATAGCAGCCCTGCGTGCCCGACTGGCCGGTGACTTGGACAACCGAGTATTATTAGATAGAGTTGAGTCGCTGTCGGCCAAGTGGATGGAAAAAGCGGCTGAGCCTGAGATCAATGCTCGGCGGAAGATGAATGCCAACCCGGTCACAATGGCCGATGTGTCGGCCTTGATTGAAACCGGGACTGGCAAAGATATCCTAGACGCAATGCGTACCCAATTTGATACCTTTATTCAGAACGAGCATGAATTGAATGCGGAACGATCCAAGGAGGCTAAAGAAGATGTCGTGCAGGTACAGATTCTGACCTTGAGTTTGACCTTGGGCACAATCCTCATTGGTTTTATGCTAGGTATTTCCATCTCGCGAGGCATTACACGTCCCTTGGCAAAACTGACTGAAATGGCTAACCAACTGGCGGTTGGAAACCTCAACCAAAGGGTTGAGGTTAATAGCCGCTCTGCTATGACCAAACTCACTCTTCGTCAGGATGAGATGGGTGATATTGGGCGAGCTTTTGAGGCTTTGGCCCGTTATTTTCAGGAAGTGATTGAGGATATTGTCCAAGTAACCCAAGGATTAGCAGACGGTCATTTGCATCCCCAGTCGAAAACGGAATACCGAGGAGACTTCATCCAGATTAAAGAGGCCCTTGAAACAGCTACGAGCAGGTTAGCAGAAGCCACGACTAAAAATACCACGCAAGATTGGCTTAAAACGGGGCAAGCACAATTAAATGATCTGGTGAGCGGCGAGCAAGAAATCGTCAAGTTGGCTAAGAATGTCATTTCCTTCTTAACCACCTATACAGAAGCGCAGGTTGGTTTATTTTATTTGCTGACAGAGTCCCATTCTCTAAACTCAAAGGCCTCCCTGAAACTGATTGCCAGTTATGCCTATACTGCCAGTGATCATCGGCCCACTGCATTTTTAGTGGGTGAAGGTTTAATTGGACAGGCTGCTCTGGAACGAAAACAGATTTCCGTCAATCGGAGACCGGAAGAATGCGTTCATGTGATTCAATCTGGTTTGGCAGATGTTTTACCCAACCATGTGCTACTGATTCCCTTTTTGTATGAAAATACCGTCAAAGGTCTCATTGAAATCGGTTCTTCGGAGGCATTGACGGAGATTAAACAGGTGTTTTTTCAACAGGTGATGCCGAACATTGGAATAGCAGTGAGTACCACCGAGTCACGCACCAGAATGCAGGAATTGTTAGAGCAAAGCCAGCAGCAGACTGAAGAATTGCAATCTCAGTCAGAAGAACTGCAAAGTCAACAAGAAGAAATGCAACAAATTAATGAAGAGTTGCAAGCTCAACGGGAAGAACTAGAAACGAAACAGGTAGAACTTCAGCAGCGGAATGAAGCGCTGCAAAGTCAGGCTGAAGAAACGAAAAGTCAGTCTGAGGAATTACAAACCCAACAGGAAGAATTGCGCCAGAGCAATGAAGAACTAGAAGAGCGCACGAGAGAATTAGAGCGGCAAAAATCGGAAATTCAACACAAGAATCTCGCGTTGGAAAGAACCCAAGCAGCGATTGAGATAAAAGCCAAAGAATTGGAACTGGCAAGCCAATATAAGTCTGAATTTCTAGCCAATATGTCGCATGAGTTACGCACCCCTTTAAACAGTCTACTGATTCTCGCGCAATTGTTGGCCAACAATAAACCCGGCAATTTAACCGACAAACAAGTGGAATATGCGCGGACAATTCATAGTGCTGGTTATGACTTGCTCACACTCATCAATGACATTCTGGATTTATCCAAAGTCGAAGCCGGCAAAATGGACGTGAATGTTGAAGAATTACCATTAACTGAATGGGTGGAAACGATTGAACAGAAATTCCGTCATTTGGCTTCTGAAAAAGGGCTGGCTTTCCATATCCGGGTTGCTGAAGACGTGCCGCAGATACTAAAAACCGACGTGCAGCGGCTCCAACAAATTATTAACAACTTGCTCTCCAATGCCTTTAAATTCACGGAAGAGGGCGAAATCAACCTGACGATGCAGCGTCCCGCCGACAACGAAGAGGTTGCTATCATGGACTTTGATCCTGCCAAAACCCTTGCGTTTAGTGTCGCTGATACTGGTATAGGTATTCCCGAAGATAAAAAACAACTTATCTTTGAGGCCTTTCAGCAGGTGGATGGTAGCACGAGCCGGCATTACGGTGGTACCGGGCTGGGTTTATCTATTTCTCGCCAATTGGCTAGACTTCTTGGTGGGGAAATTCGATTGCACAGTGAAGAAGGTAAGGGTAGTACTTTTACGTTGTATTTACTTGAAACCCTTGAGATAAGCAACTCAGAAGATCAGCCACCTCCAACCTCGGTACCTTCCCAAGCTGATGAAACCGTGACAGCCACAACGGCTCCAGAAACTGCCGCGTCTGAAGTCGTAGAGAATCAGATCACGGATGATAGAGAGGCACTTCAACCAGAAGACAAAAAAATCATTTTGATTATTGAAGATGATCGTAAATTTTCTGACATCCTCATGGAATTGGCACACGAAAAAGATTTTAAGTGCTTAGTTGCCGAAGAGGGTAAGACGGGCTTGCAATTGGCTGAGCAGTACCACCCTAATGCCATTATCCTTGATGTGGGTTTACCACAAATGGATGGCTGGACTGTTATGGAACAACTAAAAGACAATCCCGACACACGGCATATTCCGGTGCATTTTATCTCCGCCTCTGAGCAAAGTGTGGAAGCGAAAAAGATGGGTGCTATCGGTTATTTGCACAAACCGGTCAACATGGAGCAACTTGGGGAGGCCTTCCAAAAGATAGAACAGTTTATTGCCAAAACTGTGAAAAATCTATTGATCGTCGTGGATAACGAACCACATCAACAAAAGATTCTGGATTTGGTTGGGAGTGGGGATATCCAAATCACATTGGCGGTGACAACCACGGAGGCCTTACAGCATCTCAAAAAGACCGCGTTTGATTGTATTATTCTTGGTATGGATATAGAGCAGGGTTCTGGCATCAAACTAGTTGAGCAAATGCAACAAAAAGAGGGCCTCTGCCAAACGCCCTTAATTGTCTATGCGGATCGCGAATTGACCTCATCCGAAGAAGCATTATTACTGCAATGTGCAGATCATCTCCCGGTTAAGGCGGTCAGTTCGCCGGAACGTTTATTAGACGAAGCCACCCTGTTTCTTCATCAATTAGAAACTAACTTGCCTAAAGAGAAACGCAATATGCTGCGGATGGTGCATGACAAAGAGGCCATTTTAGCCAATAAAAAGGTGTTAATTGTCGATGATGATGCGCGTAATACTTTTGCGTTGGCAACCGTTTTAGAGGAGAAAAACCTAGAAATTATTGCTGGTAACACCGGTAACGAAGCCTTGGAATTATTAGACAAACATCCCGATATTGCCCTTGTGTTGATGGATATTATGATGCCAGAGATGGACGGCTATGAAGCGATGCGGCAAATTAGAACCCAAGAACGCTTCCGCAAACTCCCCATTATCGCCCTCACCGCCAAAGCTATGAAGGGCGACAAGGCAAAGTGCATTGAGGCGGGCGCGAATGATTATTTGTCTAAGCCGGTGGATAGTGATAAATTGATTTCGCTGATGCGAGTGTGGTTGTATCGATGATTTCAGTTATCAGTGGTCATTGTTCAGTAAACAAGACGATAAAAAGTACTTCAACACCATGAGATCATTAAGGTTTTAAATCTATGAGAATACTGTTTGTCATTTCGACCAACGGGAGAAATCTGTGGCCGTTGCAAGATTTGACAGTTTAGTTTAGTTTGTGGCCTAGTTAAGTATATATGATGAGTTGAAATAATAATTTAAGCCCATATTTTAGTTTTATGGTGATAAATTCAACACCAGTTGGAGTTTTTTTTTACAAAGTTTTTTACTCATAAATTGGTTTATAATATTGGCGTTTTTACGCCATCTTTGTGATTAACGCAATGTGCTTTGTGATATGACACACTGACTGTTTGGGAACGATCCCAATTCACCTAGAGAGGAAATTGGATATGTTGAAAAGGTATAAGATGCTCATACCCTTGAGCTTAGTGTTTGCTATCAATACCACCTTGGTGCAAGCTGCAGAGTCATCATTAATGGATGATATTGAAACCTTCTGTAAAACAGTATCATCCCCTTCCGGGTTGGTAGAGAAATTTTCTGATGAAGAACTCGTTGATATCCTGAAGGAGGAAGGGTATCTGGGCGTGAATATCCAGGCTCCGGGGAAAATCCGGGTCAAAATGTCAGGGAGTCTGATTCTGTTGTTTAACAAAGCAGATGGTGACTTGCAATTTACTTATATGGTGGGAGGCGGTAAATGGGAGTATGAGGACGTTAATGAATGGAACCAAAGTAAAAGGCTTTCGAGAGCATACTTGGATCAAGATAAAGATCCTGTCTTGGAAAGTGATCTCTTATCAGATGGGGGGTTAACCAAAGAAAAGGTGAAGGCATTTATTCGTGTTTTCTCTATATCAAAGGGTGCCTTTCGTCTCTTTTTGATAGATAAAAATCGGCAGTAGGAAACCGGCTTTCCAACGAAATAAGGGTGGACATTAACCCTTTCTATAATGACAACTGAGAATATCTCATATTGAGATCATAGTCTTAGTTAATACCTTCGATGTTTTCAAACATCGAAGGTTTTTAAGTACTCGTGCAAGAAGAAAGAAGTATTTTGAGATTCAGTTCCTTTGATAAAGGGGGTAGTGGGGATTTTTGAGAACTTAAAATCTCATGATTCTGTACTTAAATTATTTTCATAGACATCAATCTATGCGCCCTAGTACTTTGTCAATGTTCTATTGACGGGTAACAGGAAGTTTTAACTTGGCACTGCCAAACACTCTCTGGTACTGCCAAACTAGTTTTTGCGTCAAAAAACGGCAGCAACGATTGGACTCCTGCCAACGACTGCCAAACTAAAGTTTGGACGACTGTCAAACGACGATTGCCAAACTAAAGTTTGGGTTCCTGCCAAACTAAAGTTTGGACTCCTTGCCAAACGTTAGTTTGGACGACTAGATTGTTTCTAGCCATGACAGCGTGATTTTAATTAATTCAAATGACAACATGGCCCTCAAATAAATGTGATGGACTGAGGTTGCTAACCCTATTTCGTCCGGAGTCCAAGATTTATCTTGGACGTCTATTTCGTCCAGAGTCCAAGATTTATCGATGACATCTATTTATTCACTATTGGCTTTTTTGAAATTATTTTTCTGAACATCTATAAAAAAAGTTGTACTTTCAGTCTAAATGGCTCAAAACCTCAGCACATATGCTCGACACGGTTAGCAACCTCAGTCCATCACATTTGGGGGCCAGGTTGTCATTTGATTTAGTTGTACTTTCAGTCTAAATTGTTATGGCTATAGATGTTCAGAAAAATTCAAAAAAGCCAATAGTGAATAAATAGACGTCCAAGATAAATCTTGGACTCCGGATTTGGGGGCCAGGTTGTCATTTGATTTGATTCAAATCACTCTGTCATGGCTATAGATGTTCAGAAAAATTCAAAAAACCCAATACTGAATAACTAGACGTCCAAGATAAATCTTGGACTCCGGATAAATAGACGTCCAAGATAAATCTTGGACTCCGGATTTGGGGGCCAGGTTGTCATTTGATTTAGTTGTACTTTTAGTCTGAATTATTATGGCTATAGATGTTTAGAAAATTTCAAAAAAGCCAATAGTGAATAAATAGACGTCCAAGATAAATCTTGGACTCCGGATTTGGAAGCCTCGGAAATCATAACCGAAAAAATCTCGGCTCCCCAAGAACGATCAGAAATGCTCTTTTTACTTGCTATCCTCGCCGGCCGAAAGTATAAGACGGCGGGGTTTCAACTACTTTCGCCATCAACTATCATGAGTATAGAATCACTCCGTAATGATCCAACTGCTAAGCAACTGATTGAGCTGCTGTACCCAGAGAAATTAACCCTAACAGAAGCCTTCGCACAAGGAGAAGTAAAGGGGAAAAAAGAAGGCCTCAAAAAGGCTACCGAAGACTTTGTACATCGATTCAGTAACGTACTCAGTGAGGAACAAATTAACCAACTTTTAACCGAGGCAGAAGAAAACCTGACTCCAACCGGGAAATAGCCGATGGTTAGTTGTTTTAGTTTCACACTCGCTAGGGTCATCTATTTCGTCCGGAGTCCAAGATTTATCTTGGACGTCTATTTATACTAAGCACCGCCATAAACTGAGCTTTTTTGTCATTTCGACTTAAGGAGAAATCTTCAAACGGATTGAACAAAAGATTTCTCGCGTAATAGAAATGACAAAAGCGCAAATTGTGACGGTGCAAAGTATATTCACTATCGGCTTTTTTGAAATACACGGTTAGCAACCTCAGTCCATCACATTTATTTGGGGGCCAGGTTGTCATTTGATTTGATTCAAATCACGCTGTCATGGCTATAGATGTTCAGAAAAATTCAAAAAAGCCAATAGTGAATAAATAGACATCCAAGATAAATCTTGGACTCCGGATAAGTAGACGTCCAAAATAAATATTGGACTCCGGACGGAATCAAATCAAGTGACAACCTGGCCCTCATTTATCAGAAATTTCTTATGAGAAATCCCTTCTTATATACAATCCTTGTAGTTATGGTTGTTTAATTAATTCAAATGACAACATGGCCCCCAAATAAACGTGATGGGCTGAGGTTGCCAACATTTAGAAATCCCTTCTTATATACAATCCTTGTAGTTATGGTTGTTTAATTAATTCAAATGACAACATGGCCTTCAAATAAATGTGAGGGACTGAGGTTGCCAACATTGTCCGGCAAAAGAGACGTGCTGAGGTTTCGGTTTCTGAGATTTTCACCCTGCCAAACCTAAAGGTTTGGACTCGTTGCCAAACTAAAGTTTGGACTCCTGGACTACCAGTAAATTTACCTTTAATGAGAACAAGATTCCGGCCAAGCAATCCCTTCAATATCAATGGGTTGAAGTATTTCAACGGAAGGATTGAGTCTGATGCTTTCTATTTCGCAAGAGTCCATATTCAACGCATGAATACTGAAGGTATTGTCATTATGGATGCCGAATAACAAACGATCATCTGGGAGCATCTCCAATGCTTCAATCTCGCCTTGAGGCACAAGACAATCATGCTCATAGCGGCCAGTGCTGTCATAAGCAACTAGCTGGTTTTCTTGGATAGTATAGAGAGTTTGTCCCTCATTATCCCAAGTCATATCTTCAATCGGCCCTTGGTAAGCATAAATTAAAGTCCCAACCCCGGTGGTTAATTCAATTTGAATCAAACCGTCTCCTTCGGCAGCGCCCCATAACGTGCCATCTGGTGCAAACGATAGGCCGTTAATTTCATTAAAACCCGTGTCTCCTATCAAAGTCAGCCCACCGGTTTGGGCATTGAGTCTGTAAAGATGGCCGGGGTTCACACTATCGTCACCAGAAGCCACATAAATCTGAGCAGTGTTCGGGTGCGCGTCCATCGCTTCAATATCGTATCCTTCGTACAGAGAACCGAGTAATTTGATATCGAAGTTGCTGTCTATTGTGATGAATTGGGTGTCTTTTCTGGCCTTATCGTGGGCGGCGTAAAGTAAACATTCGGTTAAACCATCTGAAATGAGATTGATTGTTTCCGGTTCCTCTTCGCCAACTGTGATTTCTAATGGGGTAAAGTTGTGTCTGTCTTTGGAGGCCATTAGGGTATAAGTGTCGGCCAGCAAATCGGTGAGTGGTAAGTAGCCGTCTTCATTACTGGTGACGGTTTGCCCATTGATTGTCACGGAAACACCGGCGAGAGGATTACCGGCTTTGTCTTTGGTGTAAGCGTCAATGTCGTAGTTGGGTAAGTCTGTGGTAATGACGCTGAGAATATTGCCAGCGGCATCATAGGTATAGTGAGTTACTTGAGCCGTTTCGTGGTGAGTGACAGAAATGAGACGATTGATATCGTCATAAGTGTAAGTGTCGGCATGGCTCGGCAATGTAAAAGAAAAGCCAATCGCGGCCGCAAGGGTGGTTTTGTAGAGTGTGGTGTTCATGTTATTTTTCCTTTAAATTTTAGCACAACGGATTTAGTTAGTACAGCGGATTGACGGAGTAAAATTGACAGTCTGAATCAGAATTAACAGAATTTAAGAATTGACAGAATAAAACCCTTTAATCCATTCTTAAAATTCTATCATTCTGAAAATTCTGATTAAAATTCTGATTCTGACAATTGAATGGTGGGCAACAACGTTGCCGGCCCCCTACTTGGCTATTCAAAAATTTCTTGAAAAGGTAAGCGAATATCAAGGGCTTCGTCAATCACTTCATTGCTTAAACCACTGGCAAAATTTTTAAAGTGATTAAGGCTTGAGTAAATCGTAACCAATTGGGATGTTGGTATAATTAGCCAGCAAGATTTAATACCTAAGGCAAAATAAACTTCAAATTTATTGAGTATTGTTTGAACCGTTTGCGTGGGCGAAAGTACTTCAATTCCCAATAAGGGCATTTCGGACATTTTCAGAATGTCATGGCTCGGATTAACTTTACGTTTAGGGTAAATACAGACATCAGGTTTTAATTCTTCCTTAGTCTTAAGGTTAAATTGACTCATATCGAGCTGACTAATATCAAGGCTTAGTTCGGTACATACTGTATATTTACCGGTATTTTTGAGTAAAGTTGTCAAATTGGCTTGAAGACAACTGTGGTTAAGTGATCCCACTTCTTGAGTTTCCTCTTCTTCAATCACATCGAGTTCATCATTCATAAACTTACTTTATACACTTCTCATTTTTAAGTGGTTCTCAGAATCTAAAAATTAACCCTCAAGCGCAACGGATTTGCTTACAAAAACAAATAAACACAACAACTTGCACAATATAATCCGTTTAATCCGCTAATCTGTTGTACTTATCTGTCTGAATCAGAATTGACAGAATTTAAGAATTGACAGAATTTAAGAATTGACAGAATAAAACCTTTTAATCCATTCTGAAAATTCTATCATTCTGAAAATTATGATTTAGACAATTGAATGGTGGACAACCACGTTGCCCACCTTACCAAAAATTGACCGCAAGCAATTATTCATAAGCATCACTTCTATGAATAATAATACTCACCAATACGTTATTTATCTGCTTATTAACTTGGTAAATGACTCGGTAATTCCCAACGCGATACCGGTAGTAGCCGGCTAATTTTCCGTTGAGGGGCTTTATATTAGGATGTTTATAAGGATTTACTTTAAGTTGTTCAAAGCAACGATCTAAACGTTTTTGTAATTGAGCGGTGGCATTTTCAAAAAACCTTTTTGCCTCGTCGCTCAAACTGACGCTATACACCTCAATTTCTCCCTATAGTTTTTCAGATAAATAATTTCTTTGGCAGCCATCTGAAAGCTCAAGTCCCCTAAAGGGGACTAAATAATTATCTGAATATCTCTAGTATTTCCTTTTAAGTTGTTCTACCGGAGTCACTCGCCCTTCGGCAATATCTTTTTTACCCTTCTCAAAAATTTCAATAAACCCGGGTAGTTCTAATAATTCTTGAGTGGCTTCTTCACTTTCCTTGTTGGCTAAATAAGCCAAAATATCAGCAATCACATTGAGTCGTTCTAATGATAATTGACTGAGATATTCTTCAATTGTTTGACGAATTTGAATTACATCGTTCATTATTTGTTTCTCTTTTAATGGAGTACAAATATAAAGGGTGTCCTATCTCACTTTAAGCCTCGCCGCACCCATTCTTCCAGTACCGATTGAATTTAATTTTCGCATTTAAGGGATTTGTTTGCAACTTGCAATACGCAAAACCCAATCAAGCCACCAAGCCCATTAAATTCTATAATCCTGCTAATCCTGATTCTGACACACAAATGGTGGGCAACACGTTGCCCACCCTACGCTGTTCTACCTACGCTCGCTATGCGGGCGAAGCTTCATCAATGGTTCGATAAGCCATCGATTCCATCAGAGTGTGGTTAATAAGTGTTTGATATTCCAGTCCTTTCGCTTCTGCTTTTGCTCGATAGCTTTGAAGAACTTCATTATCCAGCATGAGGATGACACAAGTTTTATCTTTGGCTTCTGCTTGCAATTTTGAGAGATGAGGTACGTCCTTAGCCCTTTTTGCATTTGAAAAATCATATTCTTCACGCATAATTTTTTGCCTCCGTTTTAGTCGCCTTACGCGCAGAAATGAGACGGATACATTCATTTCGTAGCGTATAAACCACTGTTAGCAATCTCGCTTGATTACTCATACCTATAAGCACCCAGCGGTTCTCACCCTTAGCATCCGGATCCTCACGAACCAAAGCCAATGGATCAAGAAGTGTCGTTGATGCTTCTTCAAAGGTAATTCCATGCTTGATGAGGTTCGTTGATGCTTTATTTGGATCAAATTCTATTTCCATAGTTTAATAGAGATCAGAATTATAAAAGTTCAAAGTATATCGCTTTTCAGAAAAATTTGATTGTTTTTACGTCTAACTGTTGGCAACAACATTGCTTACTCTACCTAGCTATCCAAAAGGGGCAAAGGACGCATCCTACGGTTTATTTCATCAATTTTAACATGTTTCATCATGGCGGAATGACACTCAACTCTTGAAATATCAGTTATAGTAATGATTAAGTTCTGTTGTTGATTTAGACTCTTGATAAAATTGTCTGTGCCTATTTCTTGGTGATAGAGTTTTATTAAGGCACTGGTATCGACAAACCAATTCATGATGGGGTTCTCTCACGGATAATGTCATCTGATAAATTGCCGCTGATAGATTGTGTCAAGGCTTGAATTTTAGCATAAGACATTTTTTCTACATCCACTTTTGGAATAATAATGACTTCAACCCTAGCTTCATCAGAAAAGGGAAGATTGTCGAGTTCCAAGTGCCCGTTTTTGATTTGAGCGTCTCTCGTGACTTGATACATCGTGTTAAAATTCATTGAATGTGAAAAGTGATGATTGAGATTTTGAATGGTGATTTTTGTGATAAAACCTGTCTGAATCAGAATGAACAGAATTTAAGAATTGACAGTCTGAATCAGAATTGACAGAATAAAACCTTTTAAGCCATTCTGAAAATTCTATAATTCTGAAAATTCTGATTCAGACAATTGAAGGGTGGACAACCACGTTGCCCTAAGCTCGCGGTTGGAGAGTCGGTAATTTTTTTTGTTTAAAAGGCGTAGAAATGATTTTTATCGGGCTATTTTCTTCTTGTTTCTTCAAATCTTCAAAAATGGCTTTAAAGTCATTATTGAATTTTTTGGCATGTTCTTGTCGAATTTGATGGAGTTCATCAATAATGGGGTCTTTCCAGATGTTTATTCTCCCATCAGTGTTTCTGGTGTACAGAAAATCGGCATTTCATAACCTGCTTGTGCGCTGATCTTGGCAATGCTTTTTTGTATTTCAGCGTTGGCAATATGTTTACAGTTCCAAGTCATAAGATAATCCACTCCATAAGTGATTGCCATTGATATTATATGAAAAGCATCTTCCCGTGCTTTGGTTGGAATCACTTGTTGGGATAACAATTTATCTGCTAACTCCTGTACGTCTGAGTTCAATTCCAGTAAAGCGATGTCTTGTAACTAACGCATTTAATCGCTTTGAAGCTTGAATGAATAAAATGTCTGAATCAGAATTGACAGAATTTAAGAATTGACAGTCTGAATCAGAATTAACAGAATTTAAGAATTGACAGAATAAAACCTCTTAACCTATTCTGAAAATTCTATAATTCTGAAAATCCTGATTCAGACAATTAAGTGCCATGCCACTCTAATTGGTGGTAAGCAACTACATGGTTACTTTGCGCTGATGTTCAACCCATCCGGCACTCGCTCTCGCAAATATTTCATCAACGCTTTGATTTTGATAAAGATGTCGTGAAATTTCAACATAGTCGGTGGGTTCACGATGGAGAAGCATCAGGAACTTCAAAGCACCGCCTAAAGCATTATTAAGGGCTTCTATTCCTTTTATCTTGACATCAGTATCGCGTAACTGGTGTTGGTAACAGTCTCAGTCGTTGAGAATGAGGTTAAAAATAATTGTTAGCCTTTGGTGGGCCAAGTTGTCGTAGGCCATTGTTAGCCTTGGGTGGCTCATTCTCAATTGTCGGGTGGGTAGAAGCTCAAAGAAACCTTGAGTGGTGGGTTTAACAAAGTTTCCCAAAGGGAAAGCTTTCGCTTACCGGCCCCCTACAATCCATCCATCCTATGCTCGCTACCGTTCTACCCACGCTCGCCAAAAACCGTCGCCGTTGGCCGTGTTATTATGAGACCTTTGGCAAAGTCTTATCTCTCCGTTGATAAAGTGGCCCATCAACCTGTATCAGTCTGTCTTTATATTGTTTCTGTAATTCTATGTAGTATTCCACCAGTTTTTCAGGATCATGTCCACATTTTGCGGAAATACGTTGTCGTGCATTTCGTATGCGGGTTAGTGTTGGTTCATCATTCATCGCTTTGTTCTCCCAATAATTCAAGGGGTGTGACTAAGTTGGGGACAAAAAGCCCAAGTAGCGTGTTAATCTGCCTGATATGCCTGAATTTATTAGCATTGGCAAGATGTTTACAATTCCAAGTCAGCAGAAAATCACATTTGTAATGAGAAGCTAATGCTAAATGTAGTGCATCGCCTGTCGGTTCGTTGGGCATGAGTTTATGTTTGAGATAAGTTTTTGTTATTTTACTCACTTCAGGCTCAATAACCAATAAAGGAATGTCATCCAACAAAGACAGGCAGTTATCTTTTTTGGCATATTTTCCATCTTTCAATTCATCAATAACCGCCGTACTACTCACTAAATCGTAAACATCACGGTTATTATCCCACCATTGACGTGTCCATTCTCGGCGGGCAACGGCTGCTGCATCGCTTCTATCTTCATAATAGAAGCTTGGAATACTGGTTTCAATATAAATTGTTTGTCGCATGGCTCTACTTGAATGAAATTTGAACAATGTCTGAATCAGAATTAACAGAATTTTAGAATTGACAGTCTGAATCAGAATTAACAGAATTTAAGAATTGACAGAATAAAACCTCTTAACCTATTCTGAAAATTCTATAATTCTGAAAATTCTGATTCAGACAATTGAAGGGTGGGCAACAAAAAGACGTTGTCTGACATGGCTAATCAAAAAGATAATTCACATCAAGTGTTTTATCACAAGCTTCATTCCAGCGTTTCATCCTTTTCTGCATTCCCCAGTCAACACCACCTATATATGGCAATTTGTTTATCGTATTATCACTAACCCATGCCGCATAGTAAACAAAGGTAGTAGCTGTATCCGTTCCTATATGAGCAAGGCCTATTGGTAGAGATGCAGCAAACATAGATGTATCTTTAATACCCCCTGGTCTAAGATTATGTTTTGTCTGATACTCTTCATGTTGCTTACGTAGCCTGTTGGCCTCAATAGCGGCTTTTGCCACGTTATTTACTTTTGAAGCTAGTTTAGCTACCTTAGTTATTTTTGAGACTGTGGGTTTTGCCTTTTTAATGTAAGGACGTGATAGTCGTAATCCCGAAGAACGCACACGACGTATAGTTCGTGATATTGAACGACTTACGCTACGTGAAGTTCTTGATATTGAACGGCTTACACGACGCAAAGTTCTTGACATTGAACGACTTACGCGACGTGAAGTTCTTGACATTGAACGACTTACGCGACGCGAAGTAGCTTTTGCCTTTAAAGAACGTATGCGTGAATAAATTGAACGTTGCTTCAACCCAAACGGATCAACATAACTAACCGGATTCCCCGTCACATAAGCATACCGATTCAACGTCTGCCCGTCAGCAACGTTCCCTAACAACACGTCCTGATTCACAAAGCGTCGAATCTCCGGGCTATAATACCGCGCTCGCATGTAATACAAGCCGTTGGCAGCTGTCATCACGCCATCACGCCCGTTGTACAAAAACTGTGTGTCAGGCAATGTGTCTGGGTGACTGACTAATTGGGCAAAGGCGGAATACGCAAATCGCTCAACCACGGTACCGGTAGCATCCGTCAACGCGATTGTACTGCCACGCAAGTCATAGTGATAAGCCCGATACGCGCCGTCGGTTTCTTCACCAATTAAGCCCAAGCCATACACATAATAAGTTTGCGTGCCATCAGCAGCCGTTTTGACCAAAACCTGACTTAAGGCGGCATGGGGATTGATGACGTAATGGGTGGTTTTACCGTTGCTTTTTACGGCAATGCGTTGATTCTCAGCGTTATACTGATAAAACGTACCGGCCACTTGGCTGAGCCGATTGCGCGAATCAAACTGAAACGCTTTCATCGCACCAGCCAACGGCCCTTTAGTCATATTGCCATCGGCATCGTACTTGACGGGTTTGCTATTGTAGGTGGCTAACCGATTTGCGGCCGTATAAGTCATTGTCGCATCTAACAAAGGCGGTTTCAGTGCCGGTTGCTCGTTGGTGATATTGCCCACCGCGTTATACCTGAACTCAAATTGGGCAATCACTTCACTGGGCGAAATATCGGTTTGTTGCAACAATTGCCCCGCCTTATCATAGCGGCGTATTACCTGCGTGCCATTCGGCCGTATTTCACGCACTAACTGCCCATTCGCATCCCATTCATAGCGCGTTTCACGCCCGGCCCAATCAGTGACTTTGGTGAGTTGATCAGCCGCATCATATTCATAATGCACCGCTTTATTATCCGGATAAATCAATGTGACTAACTGGCCCACGTCATCAAACACATATTGGAGAGTATGGCCTCGCGTGTCGGTGTATTTAATCACCCGATTTAACGCATCATATACGCGCACAATCGTACCTTGGTCATCTGTCACCGTTAACAGATTGTTATTGGCATCATAGGTATAAGCAATTGTGCCCTCTTCATCGCTTATCTGGGCAATACGCCCGGCGGCATCATACGCCATTTGCCGCTTTTGTCCGCGGGCATTGGTGACTTCTGTGAGCAAATCTCTGGCATTATAACCATAATGCTGTTTGCCACCAGCACTGGAGATTTCCGCAACCAAACGGCTTTTTTGATCAAATTCAAAGCGTGTTTGATTGTTATTCGGATCCGTCAAACTGACGCGATGGCCTTCTGAATCAAAGACTTGTGAGCTCTGCCCATTGAGTGCGTCAACACTGCCAATCAGTTGATCCACGTCGTTATATTCCAAGTGCGTGATCTGATTCAGCGCGTTTTTAATCTGGTTTAAACGATTGACGGCATCATATTTCAAGTCCGTCGTGCGCCCCAACGCATCCGTCACTTGGATAGGATTATCCAGCTGATCATAACGGGTTTCTACTGTGCCACCTAACGGGGCCGTCGTTTTGACTAAGTTATCAACTGCGTTGTAGCTCATGCCCGTGGTGTATCGCAATGGGTTTTTAACGCGAACGAGTCGCCCTTTCGCGTCATAATTCAGCCGAGTCACGCGCCCCTTCGCGTCAATGATTTTGACCAATCGGTGCAGTTGATCGTATTGATAGCGCGTGGTTTGATTTAACGCATTGGTTTCGCGGATTAAATTATTATGCGCATCATACCCATAACGAGTTAAATAACCCATCGCATCTCGCACCGTCGAGACATTCCCGCGAACATCATAACTGATTTGTTGGGTATGCCCTAACGCATTCTTGATCGCCGTCACACGATTTAACGCATCATAGCTTAGGGTGGTGGTATAAGCGGCTGCGTCAACGATTGTCAGCGGATTGTTTAAGCTATCATAACTCGTTTGCACAGTATGTCCTAACGCATCAATGCTTTTGACAACATTACCCACCGCATCATAAACCCATTGCGTCTCATTGCCCGCCGGACTGATCAGTTTGACAACTTGCCCAGCCGCATCATAATGCCATTGCGTGATTTGTCCTTCAGAATCAATCAGTTTGCTCAGACGGCCTTCACCCTCATATTCATAGCGCGTTTTTCGATCCAATGGATCAATTTCTGCGATTAGATTGCCATTACCGTCGTAAAACCGACGTGTTAGGTTGCCCTTCGCGTCTTTGAAAGTCAGCCAATTATCACGACTGTCATAAGTCATCTCAACCGTGCGGTTTAACGGATCAGTTATCGAACGCAACCGATTAAGCGGATCATAAATAAAGCGGGTTGTCTGCTGGTTAGCATCCGTCACCTGAATAACACGCCCCGCTCGATCATACGCAACGGATTGTGTCTTGCCATTGGCATCTGTGATAACGGCAACTCTACCCTGTTGATAGGTATAAGTTGTCGTTGCCCCGTTGGGGGCCATTACTTTGACCAATTGCCCATTAATATTATAGGCAAAACGAGTGATTTGCCCAGCACGATCCGTTTGACGGATGACATTATTATTCGCATCGTATTCCCAACGAACCAGTTGCCCCAGCGCATTTTTAATCGACAACAAATTAGCCCGACTGTCATAACTAAAAGCCGTGCTTAAGTTAGCCGTGTTAGTCATTGCCACTAAATGGCCGTTGCGATAAACAAAGCGCGTGGTATGGCCGTTGGCATCCGTTTCACTGCTACGACGGCCATTGCTATAAGCGTAACTCGTTGTGTTACCCAGCTCATCGCGTAAACTGAGCAATTGATAGTTGTCGTCATAAGTATAGACGCGAGTGCCGCCAGTGCGATTGGTGACGGTGCTGATGATTTTGCCGGGCTGAGTGGTGTCATCGTAGCTGAGGCGAAAAAGCTGATTGCCCTCAACGCTATCATCTTGGCTAATAATACGGCCTTCAGTATCGTAGGTATTACGAAACAGTTGCACTCCATCCCCATTAATCCCAGTCAATGTTTGCCCAAACTCGTTATACGTGTAAGTGAGGGTTTGCCCAGCCGCATCGGTAATCGTGACAAGATTCTTGTCACTGTCATAGCCCAGATGAACTTGCCGATTCAATGAGTCTGTGATGGTTGCCAGTAAGTTGTTGTTGTTATAGGCATATTTGATAAATACCCCGGACACTGGCTCAGTGACTTGAATGAGTCGGCCCATCGTATCACGCTTAAACGTCAGAGATTGACCTTTTTGGTTGCGTAGGCTGACAAGTAAGCCCGTCTCATCAAATTGGTAAACGGTTTTGTTTTGGCGCGTCAACGTAAAACTGTCGTCATTGTTTTTGACCAATTTATCGTATAACGTGACCAAATCGGTGCCGCTAAATTGCCCATTGCCGTGGTTTTTAAACACATTAGAGCGATTAGTTGACCAATGGACTTCAATATCGCCGCTTGGCAACGCTTGCAACCGAGTATCAAAACCATTCAAACTCCAACTTCGGCCCACCACGCCTTGGGTGAGTAGCAACGAGTTATAGCTTAGCGTCGCAGAAATCGGCAACACGCCCTCAACACTCAGTAGATGATGTGTTAGGACTTGCGCCCCAGTTGCCGTGTCAATCGGATCCGCAACCAAACAATTGCGCTGACATCTGCGCTCTTTGGAATGCCTGAGCGTTTTACTGCCATGATAGCCTGTGTTTCGAGACGTTAACGGATTGGCAGTGACGATAATACTTCTTGTCACTGGGTAACTACCCGCACTTCGCGAATCGTGCGCCGTCGCTACCCACGTAAACGTGCCTTGACGCGGATAGGTATAAGTAAAACTAACGGTTTGTCCCGGCGACACATTTTTAGTGGTGACATAGTTACCGCTTGCCCTCCAATCCACCTTGATGTGACGCAAATTATTATCCGAATCGACAGCGCGTAGGGTAATCGTAAACGATTGCCCGGCCCTGGCGGTTGATGGCGCCGAAATCATCTCAATTTGGGGATGATGATTAACGGGTATCTTTTTTGTGACTTTTAACGTATCGCTACTGTGATTACCCGACGCATCATAAACGGTGGCGGTAATATTATTGCGCCCTTCTTGCAACGTCACGTTGCAACTCCAAGCGGTTGTACCACTGGCTCTGTGACTACCACCACGATCATTGGCACAATTGACAGACGAAACCCCAAGATTATCGGAAGCCGTCCCTTTGAGATTAAGGCTGTCATCAAACGTGCTGTAAGACAAACCGCTGGTGGGATGGGTAATGCTAATAGTGGGCGCGCTATTATCGGCCTTAATAATTGTCAGGCTAACACTGCGTTTATTCCCGGCAAAATCATGGGCAGTAAAAGTCAGCACATTGCGTCCTTCATATAAATAGACATCGTGATATCGAGAAACCCCATCACGACTGACACTCCCCTTACCGCCCAGACTATTTTGCCAAGTGACATTGGCAAGTCTGTCATTATCAGTGGCCGTCATCTCAACTCGAAGCGTTTTGCTACTGGTTGAAATCGTTGAACCATTGGCATGACTGGTGAGCGTGATAGTCGGTGGCGTGGTATCAGGAGGCGCAACCGTCGGTTCAACCGCAATTTCAAACTCTGTGCGGGCCGTCGAACCGGCACTATCCCGAATTTCCACCGTAAACGGCATATAATCAAGACGTGAAGCGACGACAGGTATCTTGCAATAACTATTGTTGTCGCAACGAATATACCCGCCATTCACATCAACAACGGGGGCATAACCATTTGGGAAACGCCCAGAAACGGTGCCAGTATAGGGCGGACGACCCCCATTAATAGACAACGGCGTTGAAAAGGCTTGCCCACTGTCTACTGTCATAAAGGTACGCATATCTATCCACAGCCGCGGCGCTGGGGTTGCTACCGTGACAGTGAAGTTTTTGGTATCGCAATCACTGGTGTTATTTCTAGCACAGACTTTAAAACCAGCGTGAAATGTACCCGTTGCGTCCTTGGGACGTAGTCGGATACGGCCGGAATTTGACGTATTAGAAAAGAACCGCATCCAAATTTGCCAGTTGCCTGCCCCTGCCAAAGAATAACTTGAGGCACCGGTTGCTTGCCAGTTGATATACACGGTGTCCCCGGTACCCATAGTGACATTGGGTGGCGTGAGTGTCAGTTGCACTCTAGCCTCAACCGGCAATGCAAACAACAAACCCAGAAAAAACAATGCACTAAGCAGTTTTGCTTTAGTCATTGATATGACCTCCTTACGGTGGTAGTGAATTTTGGGTGTGTCCCACTTGTCCAAGTAGGAAGTTTTTAGGGAAAAGGGCCATCAATCAAATCAACAATTCGCCAACCTGGCCCCCAAAAGAAACCACTCGGTTTTAGAAACCTTGTTTGTGAAAGTACATTAACAAAAACTGGCCCAATCAATTTGAAAACCTGGCCCTCAACAGAAACCTTAAGGTTTGGGCCGCAAGATAACGAGAAGTTTGTAGGACAAGTGGGACACACCCTGAATTTTAAAGTGCCCTGTTTCGGGTACTTTAGTTTTTAGCCTTGAGATTTATATCTTGGCTGTCGGTTATTAATTATGTTATGTGGCCTCCATAATGATGATGAGACAAACATTTGCACACCTTAGCTCGTCATTTTTCAACACAGAGCCACAGAGTACCACAGAGTAGCACAGAGTTTTCGGTGAAATCTCTGTGAAACTCCGTAGCTCCGTGTCTGAAGTGTTGAGAATTTTAAAACTGATAGGTGATAAGATTTGCACACACATCGGTTGTATTTAAAAATTAAAGCACACACACAAATATTTTTGCTCAGGTGCTTATCAACTCCATAACGCATTGCAAGCACAAGGTATTGAAAGCACTCAAGAACAAGAGGAGAATATTTGGAGATTGGATATTCAATTTGAGCCATCCCAACAGCCAGAACTGGCCGAGATTTTAGCGGATTACAATTTACAACTCTCATCGAACAAATTCAATCGCTTAATCGTGGAGATAAGGCAGGATGAACATCTAACAACGCAGTATGTTTACCGCAAATATTTTATTTTTTCAATACCGTCGCCAATTTTAAAATGAGTTGTTTCGGGAATGACGAAGGAATTCCCGAAACGTTGGTACTATTTGTTTCTGAAAATTGTTCCTCATTCCCGAAACAACACAATCGTGGAGATCAGACAGAATGAACACACAACAACACCGTCGCTTTACCGTGAATAAAGGTTTAGTTTTTGCCAGTGCATTAGTGACCGGTATGGCGGCTGCGTCTTCAACCCATGCCGAGGTGGTACTTGACGGTACTTTAGGCTTTCGTGGGGCTTTAGACGGCCCCAATTATAAAATCGGTGCCAAACTCGGCCAACAACACGGTGGCAATTTATTCCACAGTTTTAGCGACTTCAATATTAACATTGGTGAAAGCGCAACTTTCTCTGGGCCGAACAGTGTTCAAAATATCATCAGTCGAGTCACGGGTGGCAATCCATCACATATCAATGGCTTACTACGCTCCACGATACCCGAGGCCGATTTTTATTTTCTTAATCCTTATGGCATCATGTTTGGTGAAGGTGCCCAATTGGACGTGCAAGGGAGTTTTCATGCCAGCACTGCGGATACTTTGCGTTTTGCCGATGGAAGCGAGTTTAACGCCAGGCACCCTGAGCAACCGTTGTTGACTGTCGCGCCGATTAGCGCGTTTGGTTTTTTAACTGACGCGCCGAGTGCTATCACTATCGAAGATAGTTTTCTGTCTGTTTCAGAAGGTAACACTTTGTCGCTTATTGGGGGTGATTTACGCATGGATGGTGAACCGCCCAATGATGATGGTGAATTCAACGTAGGACTTTATGCTGAATATGGGCGAATCAATCTTGCCAGTATTGCCTCACACGGTGACATCGTATCTACAGAATCTGGGTTAAACATCAGTGCAGAGGCGCAACGTGGGCTAATTACTGCTAACAATATACATGTGAATACAAGTGGCGAAGGTGGTGGTGCTATTTATATTCGCTCGGAGCAGTTGTTTTTTGATAACAGCGTAGTGGAAGCGAAAACACTCGACATAGAGAACGGAAGAATTATTGATATACGCGCTGGACAAGTCCAATTAAATAACAGTGTAATAGGTTCAGAAACGATTGGAACAGGAAATGCGAGTTTGGTTAATATTGAGGCAGAGCAATTAAATCTCACTGAAGGCGCGCAAATAGTTTCGCAGACTTTTGGAGTGGGTCAAGGAGGGGATATTCATATAAAAATTGCCGGGACTATCAGACTTTCGGATAGTCGTAACACCGGTCGTTTGGGTCTGATTGGTGCAAACTCAAATAGTCAGTTGAGCAATGCCGGAGATGCCGGTAACATTATAATTGAGGCAAGGCAAGTCTATATTGCAGATGGTACCCAGATAAGTACATCCATTTTTGGAGGGGGTCAAGGAGGTAATATACGCATTAAGGCAGCAGATAATATTATCCTTTCTGGTGAAAGAAGTGAAAATTTGAACAGTTCAATTAATACAGCGACAGAAAGTAATACTGATAATGCCGGTAATGCTGGCACTATCGTATTAGAAGCGAATGAATTACACCTAGAGGATGGCGCAGTGATATTTTCTCTGACTACTGGCTATCACCAAAGTGGAGATATAAAGATTCAGATAAGAGATCGAGTCATTCTGTCTGGCGAGGGTAGTCGAGGTTTTGGCAGTTCTATTAGTTCAATTACTGTAGGTACAGACGAACAGACAGGAAATAGCAGCACAATTGAAATTAAGGCTGACAAAATCCATCTTTATAATGGCGCGCAGGTAAGTGTATCCAGCTTTGGAACAGGTCAAGGTGCTAATACATATATCAAAGCAGATAGTGTTGTTCTATCGGGTACAAGTACATCAGGTCATTCCAGTGGTATTTTTTCAAAATCAAACTATAACTCTGACAATGCTGGAAATGGGGGTGCCATTGTATTAGAAGCAAGAGAAATAAGTGTAGCGGATAATGCACAGATTAGTACTGGAACTGAGGGGGGTGGCGAGGGAGGATATGTAGAATTACGAACACAAGCTTTACACCTGAATTCCGGAGGCATTATATCCGCAAGTAGTAAAGGTCAAGGTCAAGCTGGAAATTTATCCCTGCATGTGGAAGACCTGCTGCGTATGACGAATGGTTTTATAGAAACAGCAACCACACGCGCTAATGGAGGCAATATAGATATCACTTCATTAGGGTACCTATATCTAATTAATAGTGGAATCAATACCAGCGTCTACGCTGAAAAGGGCGACGGTGGTAACATCACCCTCACCCCTGAATTCATCGTGCTTGATGACAGCAAGATTGTCGCACAGGCTTATGAAGGCCGAGGTGGCAATATCGACATTACAAGCACCGGCATTTATAACAACACGGCTCAAGGGATTTTTGAAGCGCCTCGAATAAGAGCCATAGATGCCTCATCACAATTAGGTATAGATGGTGTTGTAACGATTAATACGCCCTATATCGACCCATTACAGGGGCTTCTCGCCCTACCAGCCTATTTTTTGGAGGCCTCTAAATTGTTCAAAGAGGGTTGTACACCTCGCACCATCGGCAACACTTTTCTGATCAAAGGCCATCATAAAGTGGCCCCCAATAACCTAATGGACACCAGATGGGCCAGTTTCTACCTTGATAGCGACAGGCCTCGTCCAACGGCTGCGGAAAAGAGGCTTGCCAAAAACCTATTTTGTGAACCGGTTTCACTGACAAAACCGTTGTTTGGATGTGGTAAGGCTGGCAATCATGGGCGTTTTTCAGATTGATTAAACGTTTTTGAAATTAAAGCCAGCGCAGAGAAAAATGATGTTGATCCGTTTTCCCTGAAGGTGAAACGGGTACAACTTCAAAATACCAATCAAGAGGTACAAGGTGTCCTAAATAAACGGATTAGTGTCCATCAAAAAAGGGTTGTTTCGGGAATTCGTTCATCATTCCCGAAACATTAAAAAAATCCTGATTGTAACTGTTGAAATGTATAACGGGTTGAATTTTATTGATTAATGCGAATTAAGGGTTAAATTGGATCTTATAAATTCAACTGAAGTGGAAAACGCGCTTTGACGCGCTTTGACGCAAGAGATATTTTAGGGTTATTTAGACTACCTGATTTAGGGGCCATAAAAGTTTCAAATTGAGTTATGGCCCCCAATTGCCCCTCATTAGCCATGCTTTTTGTAGGTGTTTTATGACAACGATAGCATCTCGATTAAATGGGCTATAAAATAAACGCGCTTTGACGCGCTTTGACGCAAGAGACATCCAAATATGCGTGGCGCATGCAAGCGTCATTTGCGTGCGTTATATTTTTTGGACAGAAGTTTTTGGAAGACAAATTTGGAATGGTGCCCGGCAAGCTGATTGATCAGATTCATACCCTCAATCGTCAGGATGTGTTAGAGAACCTGTTTAGACAGGCCATGCGGTGTTCTGATTTAGACAGTTTCAAACAATTGCTGTCAAAAGCAAAAGAGTGAAGTATAAACCATAATAACTACAAGGATTATATATAAGAAAGGATAAACCCTAATGGCACATACGATAGATATTCCTTTGTCTGAATCAGAAACGAAGTAACGAGCGAAGCGAGATCATTTTATTCAATTTAAGAATTAACAGAATCATATTAAAAGACTTCATGGTGAATTCTGAAAATTCTAAAATTCTGCTAATTCTGATCCAGACAATGAAATATAATCCTTGTAGTTATTGATGTGCGTATAAAAAAATAGAAGGATTTATTATGCGAACAATATATCTTATTATCTTCAGCCTGTTGAGTTGCTTTCCGGCTAACATTCCAGCAGCCCCACAGACGCAAGGCGATGCGTTAGTACAAGCAATGCGCTATTGCCAGAAGGAAGGCATTAAAAACCACCAGATAGCGACAGGTACACATATACCCAGCGGCGACACCCTGCTCCAAGTCGCTGAAACCTACCAACATTTAGGCCATTATCAAGAGTCGATAGCAGTGCTATGCGTTGCGCTGGAAAATACCTCAGAAGCTGATCCTCTCAGCAACGCGATTATCTTAGGAAGCCTTGGGTACGCCTATTTTATTGTCGGGAAAACTGAGAAAGCCATTGCTCTGTTAAAAGACAGTGTAAACCGAGCCAAGGCCTTAAAACAGCCTGGTGCCGCTGCGGTGGCACTGAATAACTTAGGCAACGTCTATGCCACCTATCCTGAACCGGAGAAGCGCGACAAAGCCTTAACGTATTATCGTCAAAGTGCAGATTCAGCGACTCAGGCCGGAAACAACCTGCTTGCCGTCAAGGCTATGGTTAATTGGGTGCAGACGCAATTAGAAAAAACGTCAACATTTCAGGAGATTGAAAGCGAACTCTTTACTATCCTGAAAAAGAGTCAGCCTATCGACGCGCCCCACCAACAAATCCAAGTTCAGCTCAGAGTGGGTAAACTTATCCTTATGATTTATAAGCAATTTCCTTCACACCAAGCTAAGTTATTGCCTTATGCCTACCAGATGTTTAGTGACGCACTGACGTTAGCTCAAGAACACAAAAATAGGCGAGCGATCTCTCAGGCATTAGGCTATCTGGCTCAACTCTATATGGACAAGGGCCGTTATGCAGAAGCCCTGACGCTGACACGCCAAGCGATATTTAAAGCCCAAGAGGTAAGCGCACATGAACTCCTTTACTATTGGCAATGGCAGCGTGGGCGATTACTCAAAAAACTGGGACAGAACGATGACGCGATTTCAGCCTATCAACAAGCTGTCAACACTTTATTGTCTATTCGCTACGATTTGTCCCGTATTTATCGGGCTTCTCGCTCATCCTTTCGTGACAAAGTGGGCGCCGTATTTCTGGAATTGGCCGACTTATTGTTACAACAAGCAGCCTCTTCGCCGCCTTCGTTGATAAAAAAATATCTCAAAGACACCCAAGACACGCTAGAAAAACTGAAAGGGGCTGAATTGCTCGACTATTTCCAGAACGAGTGTGTCATTGATGCACAGGTGGAACTTGATGACGTTGCGCCACTGTTACCGGGCACGGCAGTACTTTATCCGATTATTTTTAACGATAGGTTGGCACTTTTGCGGCATAATAAGGATGACATAGTTTGGCGAACAGTTCCGATTAACAAAGAAACGCTAAGTCAACAAGTCAATGCCCTTCGTGAACAACTTGAAACCGAACAATTTCGTGGCAACAGTTTTCTGACATACGCACAAACGTTATACGACTGGTTAATTCGCCCCATTGAAACTGAACTAAAGGGCGTTGAGACGTTGGTGTTTGTGCCGGATGGCATACTCCGCACTTTGCCTATCGCGGCACTCCATAATGGAACAAACTACCTTATCCATGACTATGCGTTAGCGATAGTGCCGGGTTTAACGTTGACTTTGAGTGATTCATCTAAAGCGAAACCGAACAACATAGCGAAACCGAACAACATTCATATATTACTTGCGGGTTTGAAGTTACACGATTTGCCTAATACCGAAACCGAATTTAAATGGATTAAAAATCAGGTTCAAGCCGCTTCTGATAAAAACAGTACATTTGTCGAGTTACTGAATGAACAGTTTACCAAAAGTCGCTTGGAGCAGGAATTAATAAAAACGGCTCATTTTGCGGTACATATTTCCTCTCATGCCGCTTTTAAGGCTGATATCAACGAAACTTACATCCTAACTGGCGAAGGGCGTTTGTTATTAGATCAGTTTGAAAATTCATTAGCCTTCAATCGAATCCATGACTCGTCACTCAATCTTATCACCTTGAGTGCCTGCCAAACAGCTCAGGGAGATGATCGCGCCGCATTGGGTTTAGGTGGTATTGCGCTTCGTGCTGGTGCCCAAAGTGCTGTCGCAACTCTTTGGAAGGTAGAACAGTCGTTTCCGGCTCAATTAATGCCGCTTTTTTATAAACATGTCAGCGAGGGTAAGCTATCAAAAGCGCAAGCCCTGCGACAAGCGCAATTGGAGATGATGGAAAAAACGGCACTTTATTATGATCATCCCTCTTTTTGGGCCGCTTTTATTTTGATTGGAAATTGGCTTCAGTGAAATGGTGCAACTTGGACAAACATCCGAGGTTTGCCAAACATCGGATGTTTTTAATGTAAAACCACAATGAACAAGCCAGCAAATATCAGATTTACCCGTTACGAAAAAATCGCAAACGCGTTGAGCAATTGGCAAATAGATGAAACGGGATATCGATTGCTTGAAAAGACAGAGTGGGTTGTGACTGAAAAAATTAAAAATGAAAATTTTATTTATAAGCAATTCTTTTTACACGCAATTTCATCACTTATTCATAAGAGCCATGACAGCGTGATTTGAATAAAATCAAATGACAACATGGCCGGGCGCATTCCCGTTTTCACGGTTAAGTACAACGAATTACGCGGATAAACGAATTAAGTACAACGAAATTAATTAAGTACAACGAATTACGCGGATAAACGAATTAAGTACAACGAATTACGCGGATAAACGAATTAATTAAGTACAACGACACAAGCGCGGATAAACGAATTAAGTAAATGTGATGGACTGACGTTGCTAACAGTGTCTAGCAAATGAGACGTGCTGAGGTTTCGAGCCATGACAGCGTGATTTGAATTAATTCAAATGACAACATGGCCCTCAAATAAATGTGATGGGCTGAGGTTGCGAACTTTGTCTGGCAAAAGAGACGTGCTGAGGTTTCGAGCTATGACAGCGTGATTTGAATTAAATCAAATGACAACATGGCCCTCAAATAAATGTGATGGACTGAGGTTGCGAACTTTGTCCAGCAAAATAGACGTGCTGAGGTTTCGGGCTATGACAGCGTGATTTGAATTAATTCAAATGACAACATGGCCCTCAAATAAACGCGATGGGCTGACGTTGCCAACATTTAGACTTAGGTGAGATATTTGATATTTCTCATATCGAGTCGATTTCTTACTTAAAAATTTATCAGAAATTTCTTATGATAAATCCCTTCTTATATACAATCCTTGTCGTTATGGTTGTTTGATAAAAACTTGATCATTGAGTGACAGCGTGATTTGAATTAATTCAAATGACAACATGGCCCCCAAATAAATGTGATGGGCTGATGTTGCCAACACTGTCCAGCAAAAGATACGTGCTGACGTTTCTGCCCCTGAGAGATTGATTTAATTAATTATTTTTACAAACTATTAGTTGTTAGCTTTTTTGAAAGTGATGAATTTATTTATACAATTTAAAAATTTAGGTGACATGCTAAAAGCGTGCTTCAAACGTGTCAAAGAAATCCAAGAACGATTTTATCTCATATTTCTCAAGCCGCTCAATTTATGGCCTTTAAAACACGCTCTAAAACAGAAAAAAGTAGCTCTTGGAACGGCTCAATATCCCAGAATGGCACCTTATGCCCCCAATGTAAATGGCCCACGAACAGCATCAGATGCCATAGCCTTGGCTAAGTCAAAGGGTATAGAAATACCATATGATATATATATTGGGTTTATGAAGAAATGGATCAGAAAGGACGCTGATGCCGAGTATTTCTATCGAAAGGATGAATTTGATCCAGATGACTGGATTAAATGGAGTGATTTCTATCACGACAAAACAGGTAAAATTCCCGTTCGTTTTAATGCTAAGCTCCTAGAGAGTGATGAAGCTATCATAGCCCATATCGCTCATGAGATGCATGAGCTTAATGCCTTAAGACGACTCTTTGAGGAAGAAAGTGGGAAAATGCCGGCGCGAAAGCTTATGCGGCATATTGGACAAGGGATTCCAAAGAATTTACATGATCAAGCTTGGGAGGTTGCGGATAAAGTGGTACGTGCTATGAGGGAGGAACAATGAAAAAAGATAATGGCGATTTGAGTACCGAATTAACTGAGTATCGATCTCAATATGAAGCGGGACTTTACACCCTCCGTGAACTTGTTTGGGTTGTCATTGATTTGATGAGTGAATCAATGACGGATGAGAATTGGCGTAGTTTACCTGAGTGGCTACAAACACAAGTTGTGGGAGCCATGAGAAAAGTTTCTGAAAAAAAGACAGAAAAAATTATTTTTGGAGATGTTGAGCCTGAAATAGCGATACAACGGAATAAGATTGTGAAGGCTTGGTTAAGAGAAAAAGGCTATTTAATTTAATTTAAATTAAGTCTTACCATTCGCTTAATAAAAAACTTAAAATTTTGTCTAAGTACAACGGATTTGCGGACTAAGCGGATTGATTAGCCTAGCGATTTCATGATCCGTTTACGAGTCAATCCTGGTTTTGGAGTCTTCTGAAGAAAAAATCATCGATAAGCTTAAGCGAGGCTGTTTGAGTCATTCGCTTGCCCAGGTTCTTTTGGGAAATTCACGCCTAAAAAATGCGATAAAATAGTTTGTCAAATAGTTATAAATTAGCGTTTTTATGATTTTATTAAGCGAATGGTAAGTTAAGTAGGTAAACAAAATTTTTTTAGTTTAACATAACGGCGTTTGTAGTAGGAGCAATGCGACTATGACTTTTGCCTGAAAACCCCTACGGGGTTGGGGCCCCCAGGTTTCACCTCAATGCCATTAAGTTAAGATATAACCTATTGATTTTTAATAAAATTTTGTGTGTGTTAGGGTGGGGTACCCGATTTTTTACTTTCAATAAAAACAATGACTTAGAACCCCACCCCCTATATAAAAACATGGCACGACTGCTCGCTATTTAATAAAAAGATAGCAAAATCAAATAGTTCCTTAACTTAATGGCATTGAGGTTTCACCTGGGGCTATTCACATTCAACCCCTATCGGGGTTGAGGTGTCTGACACCAAACCCACAGGTTTCACCTGGGGCTATTCACATTCAACCCCTTTGGGGTTGGGCTCTTCCCCGGCCCTCCCCCAGGTTTCACCTGGGGCTATTCACATTCAACCCCTTTGGGGTTGGGGCTGGGGCTATTCACATTCAACCCCTTTGGGGTTGGGGCTCCAAAGATAATGGTATTGAGGGTTAGGGTGGTTAGTTAGGGTGATGGGTATTTTTTCACGCCTTCAACTTTTTTAATCAGCTTCTTCATTTTGTTTTTGAAAAAACGATAAGGTTTTCTTTTCAGTTTTGTTCTTAATCCTTCTACTAAGTTAAGTTGAGTCTCTTTCAGTTCAAATTCTTCCGCTAACACGGAGATAATCGTGGCATCTTCTTGATTAAATAAAGGCAGGAAGACGCGCTTTGGTTTGTTGTCATTCAGTCTGGCGTTGAGTCCTCTTAACGCATTACGGATTTCCACGATTTGTTCGGGTTGAGGCACTTTTGTCATTTCATCAAAACCCAGTTGTGCGGAAATGAATCGTTTGTCTTCATTAGAAGCGCCAATCAATTCTTGAATGGATTGTGCTTGATTGTATTCCTCCAGTTTTTCTATTTGGCATTCAACGGATTCGCCACAGAGCTTGCTGAGCAGTTTTTTGATCTCGGTTTCTGCATCACGACGGTGCTTGGTGGAAGAAAAAACTTCTTGTTCATCCCAACGCGTTAACAGGGAATTGAACTTGACTCTCAGTGCCAGTGCCTTGTAATTTTCATCCAAGTAGTCCGCTAATTTTCGATATTGTTGTAGAGAGGCGAGGTTGTCTTCTAATCTTTTAGCAATGTTGACATCTTCAGGAGTCAACAAGGGCGTATAGACGGCCCGGTGCGCTATATTTGTTAAAGCAGTGTCTAGCTTTCTTAATTGGTGACGAATTTCTACTATTCGATCCAGTGAGTCAACTTCATCAAGCTTAAGTTGAGTTTTCAGAAAATTCCGCGAGGCTTCATATTCTACCCATTTTGTTATGAGGCGGTTGACATCTGAAAAGCCGTCAGGTAAGTCATAACAGTTGGATAAATGGTTGTTTTTGCCGCAGAATAAATTGTCTAATTCATTTATCGCTTTGTCGTCATTGTCTTCATCAACAGACAAACCTTGTTCTTTTAACAGAACAAGGACTTTTTTGGCGCTGGTTTTGGGTTTTTCTGTGACAATTTCTGGCGTAGGAATCTGTCTGTCACGTTTTAGATATTTTTCGAGACTAAGAGCACCTATCGTCACACCAATCATTAGAACAAGAATCCACAGTTTAGAGTTGGAGTTCTTCAGATTGGAGTTTTGAGTCTTGCTAATAAGCGCACTCGTCCCTGTTTCGGGTTTATGAGTGCTTGTCCGTTGGTTATCAACACATTTTGATTTGTCCTGTTGAAAAAAACGTTTAAAAAAACGGAATTTATCACTAGTTTGAGGCAGGCGGCTAAAAAGTGTATCTTGTCCCCAGATTTCTAATTCTGGACGGTACACGAGTAAAGCGATGTTTTCCTTCTTCCAATTAATCGTTTGTGTTACTAGCGTCTCGAATTGAGACAAGTAGTGTTTTAGCTTTGAGTGTGCATTATCGCGTTGTGTGGCTGATAATTTGTTGATATCAATTCCTACTAATACCAAAATTTCACGGCCATGGCGTGTGCTACCCGTTTGTTCCACCGTTTGACTGACGGCCAGATAATCTTTGCCTTCTGGTTGATGGATAGCCATGCTGATGCGGTGAAAGACTTCACGTTCTGAAATGGGTAGAAGGCAGGGCGCAATAATGCAATGATTTTCTTCACCGGCACGCGGTGTTTGTGCAATCAAAAAAACAGACATATCAGTTTTTCAGTTTTTCAGTGTTCAGTTATCAGGAAGGCAGGAGTCCAAACTTTAGTTTGGTAGTACCAGAGTAGTTTGGCAATGCCAAGTTAAAACTCTGTTACCCGTCAATAGAACATTGACATGGGGAAAGTTTTCCGGGGCGCATTTCTATTTTCTTAGCAGACAAGAATCAACGTTCTCAACCCCGAAGGGGCCCCCTAGTGAATAGCGCTAGGTGAAACCTCAGTGTCATTGAGTTAAGCAACAAAACACTTACAAAAAGTATCAATAATGAAGCGCGACAGAGGGCCATAACTTAATTTGAAAACATTTTATGGCCCTCAAATTACGAAAAGTCCAAATAACCCTAAAAATATAGGTTAATAACAGGGCCCGCGTATCACTATTCTGCCAAACTAAACTCCCGCGGCGGTTGCCAAACGACGACTGCCAAACTAAAGTTTGGACTCCGGATAAACGACGCTTGCCAAACTAAACTTCCGCGGCGGTTGCAAACGACGACTGCCAAACTAAAGTTTGGACTCCTGCTAAACGACTCTTGCTAGGGAGTCAAAAAAAATAATTATCCCAAATGCCAATTCAAGGAATAAAGGATGGGTAGGGGAATGGTGGGCAACAAAAACCCGTTACCCACCCTACAAAACCGACTGGGATAATTTAATTTTTGGATATGCCCTAAACGATTTCTGCAAAACTAAAGTTTGGACTCCTGCCAAACTAAAGTTTGGACTCCGGATCACTGCTATTCTGCCCAGTCGGGCAAATGTGGTTCTGGGGGTATTCCTTCAAGCCGAAATACGGCTTGATTGGTAAACTTATGTTCGGGTGGAATAAGCTTAATATTTTTACCATTTAAGTCGGCTACACGGCCCTCAAATTGGCCTTGCCCATTGTTATTTAAGTCATTCCACCAGTCTTTCCCTTCAATCTTGACTTCTATTTTCACGGAGTCACTCAGTTTACGGGTAAACTTCTTGCGGCCAATTTCCCCGGTTGAGTCATTTGTCACCGCACTTATCCCTTCCTTTTCTATGATTTTTTTGCCATTCATGGTGACGATAATGATATTGTCGTCGGCACTTAAGTCGCCCCATTCGATTTTGGCAAGGATAAGTGTGAGTCTTAGGGGATTTTTCTTCTCAAGAAGATATTTTTTGTATTCCTCAACTTGAGCTCGCATCGTCTGCTTTGGTGCCGTACTTAAATAAGTTTCAGCACGTTCTATGTCTTTAAACTCAATCAATGCCCGATAAAAATTACGGTCTTGTGCTTTTTGCACTTGTTCACGCAAGGCCCAAATCTTGCTCTGGATTTTCTGTTCTTGAAATTCATCAGGCCAGTTGCCATAATGATCGAGTTTTTCATAAGCCGCTGACCATTTTCTGTTGCCAATAGACTGGTTGATTTGAGTCGCGAGTGATTTTAAGACGTTATCTCTAAATTTCCGCTTGAGTACTTGTAATTTAGGATCGTCTTTTGGTTGGCGCTGGCTTAAATGCAGTGCCGCATCTAAAAACTGGCCTTCATTGAACAACTCATAGTAGTCGTTTGTAAAGGCAGTCCATTCTTGTTGCGATTCATATTGAGCGATGATTTCTTCCGCTTCTACCGCATGTTTGCCCACGGGCAGCGCTTCTAGGTAGGCTCGCGCTTTTTCAACTTTGACTGTTGTCGCGCTGGCTTGTTCTACCGGTAGCCACCAACGTTCTTCTTTTTCCTGACGCAACACTTGTTCAGCTTGGGCAATGATGTGTTTCGCTTCGGCCGCATGTTTTCCGTCAGGTTTTGCTTGCAAATAGGTTTGCGCTGTTTCTATCTTGGTACGCGGATAGGTTGCGCTTAAGACGGGTTGCCATAGCCGTTGTTCTTCTTCGTTACGCAATTTTTCTTCAATTTGCGCGATAATCTTGCTGATTTCGGCCAGATGTTTACCGTCTGGTAGGGCTTGTTGGTAAGTCCGCGCGGCCTTGAGTTTGGCCGTCTGTGATTTTGTTTGTTCTACTGCTTGCCATAAGCGTTGTTCTTTTTCCTGACGCAAAGTTTCTTGGGCTTGTACGATAATGCTATTAATTTCGGCTTTATGTTCACCGTCTGGTAGGGCTTTGAGGTAAGCACGCGCGGCTTCAAGTTTGGCCGTTACCGTGGGTGCTTGTTCTACTTGTTGCCACCATTGCTGTTCGCGTCTTTGGCGCAACGTTTCTTGGGCTTGCTGCCCGATGGCTTTCACTTCACCAACACGTTCGCCGTTAGGCAGTGCCTTTAGGTAAGCATGGGCTGCCTGAAGTCTCTTTTCTGTAGAGGGTGCTTCTTGTATGACTTTCCAAAACCGTTGTTCGTTTCGGTGACGCGATTTGTCCAGTTCAGATTTCGCTTTTTCATTGGTGGCGACTAAGAGCCATGAAAATGGATGCCAAATGGGGCTGGTGTAGTAATAGTTCTCTAGCCACAGTTCTGCTTTATCGATGTCAGTTAACTGAGCATCGGGATTATTTAAGGTGCGGTGGACGTAATCATAGCTTTTTTTGTCGTCATAAGCTTGTCTACCCGACATTATCATTAATAGCACCATCGCTATTAATGGCGGCAAAACAATTAGGCGACTCCATAAAACCAAAGCACTTTGACGGCGTGCCTGTATGGCACGTTTTGCCATTTCGGACTCTGTTGGAAAGAGGCTAATAATTTTCTTTCCTTGGCATTTCAGTTTCCATAAGGAAAATGAGGGGTAGGGCCGCCATTTTTTGTAGCCAGCGACGGCTTGTTCATAGTTTTCCAATTGAGTGACATGGTTTTGGAACTGGATGGCTTCTAGGCGTTGTGCCACCCAGATAAAACCTTCTAACAAGCCAAATGAGGCGAGGGGGTTGACTTGTTTAGGAAATTCAGTTTCTTTGCCTTCGGGTGTGGTATGCCGTTCACATTGACCGAACGCGCTGACGGGAAAGGCTTTGCAATTGTCTTCTCCTACTTTGTTGACGATATCATTATATAAATCACGATGTTCGGTGGTGGGGAGTTCGTCTTTCGTTAATGGTTGTTGTGCGGCGGTATATTCAGACAATGGGGCAAGACGATCCCATTTGGTTACCAATAATGCAATGGGAATGGGTTTAGGGAATTGTATTAGCCCCATGGTTTTTTGCAGTCTATTGAGTCTTTCTGAAACGCCCTTTTTGGTTTCATTAGGATGAGGCGCGGGCGCTAACACAAAAAGCCCGTCCATACCTTCCATTTTTTCGCGCAAGTCTTTGGCGATGTCTTGGGGCGCATTTTGGGGGTTGACTAATTCGCCGCCATAATCAACGAGTCGAGCGTAAAAATCGCCCGTTTGTGGTGAGGAAAATTTGTAATCAAAGATGAAATCTATGCTTAACTCGGTTCCCTCTGGCACGGAACTGTGTTCCAAATGTTGTTTGGCTTCTTCTAGTCTATCGCTACTTTTATAGAGAATGTCGGCTTCTTTTTCTTCGGCTGTCCAAATCTCTGGCTCACCGGTAGCACGTTTAACTTCTATCGGTAACAGTGTGCCGGTTAAATTGGCGGGATGTTCTATGCGCTGCATATCTAGGGCTGCTAAAATGCAGGTTTTGCCAGAGCCTGACAGGCCGAAAAAGCCAAAATTATATTTTTTAGCCATGATTTAATGGAATGGAAAATGAAAACTGAATAATGATGAAAAATGAGTCAGCAAATAAATGAAAAATGTTGTAACGGATTTTGGGGATACCAAAATTTATGGGTGTATCCTGGGGTGTAAAATCTGTCGTCAAACGCTCAAGTTTTACCCTAAAAATTATTGTCATTTCTCTGCCCTGAGAAATCTTGTGACGTTTTAAGATTTCTCCTTAAGTCGAAATGACAAAGAGTTTTAAGAACGTGAGATCGACTTTTCAATAAGTTATATCAATTCTATTTAATATCAATCAGTTGACTGTCATTAAATGAGTTAGAATACCTTTTTAAATATAAACCCTATATTTTATACGTTAATAACCCAAGATTTGTGGGCCATATGCTGGAACGAATCAGTACAACTAATGGTTTTTTTTTAACTGATTGATAGTCAAGTCATTATAACTAACTAATTGATATAACTAATCATTTTATAAGCCATTGATATTTAAAGTCGAACTAACGTTAATAGCCTTCAATTATCCAGAAAATGGGCAACCACAAGGAAATGAGGGTGGCATGTAGGGGCAATCCCTTGTGATTGCCCTATTGGTGGTTTTGGATTTGCCTAAAGTTTGGAGTCCTGCCAAACTAAAAACGACAGCGTCGTTTGGACTCCTGGGTAATGGGCAATTACCAATGAACAATTACCAATGAACAATTACCAATAACCAAGGGCCGCATTCATCAACCACCAGGCGGAAATATTCTGTTGCCACGCGGAATTTTTTCGGTTGGTAGGCCGTGTCGCTGGCGCTGATAATGCTTTTTGGGCCGTCTCACTAAAAAATTGTTCGCCCAAACCGCGAGTCGGATTCATCACCGTTTTTGTATCATAACGCATAAAGACTTTTGCTTCAAATTCAACCAGTCTCATGGCATGGTGTCCCTGATGCAGGGCTTTTTCTGTTATAAACAGTATGGGCTTAGTGGCCTCATAAGAAACGGGCTTTGTGCCTTGTTGTCCCAATCGGCTAAACATTTGTTGACTTTGCGCCATAACGGCCGCAACCGGTGTATTGGCATTGGGTATAATAATTTTGTTGCCTTGTAGGAGAACGGCTTTTTGAGTCATTTTGTTAGCCAGTTGTTGTGTCAAAATTTTGCTCGTTTGATTGCCCGCTCGTATGGCAAATTTACCCAATGGTTTAACAAGGTGATAAGTGTGTGGCGTTAAATCTAGTCCAATTATACCAATATTGACGATGATTTCTTCACTCAACGGTTGTGCGGCTCCCGAAAAGGCCCCGGCAAAAACGACGGAAGGGACAAAAATCAACGCGTCTAGTCCCAGATTTAACATGTCTTCGCCGGTGATTTCTCGTCCTTGTGTCATCTTTTTAATCGCATAATAACTGCCGTGGAAAGGGAGCCAAGTGACTGGCCCACTTGGGGGGGGGCCGACTTCTTCGGCGAGGGCGGCGTTTTCTGTGAGAGAGGCGAAATAGCGTAAATGATGGGGTAAGTCTGGGCAAACTTCGAGAGGGTAGTTGGGGCAAAAATTCGCTAGTTTGTTCGCTAAAGCCGCTTGGGTACTCGCGGACAGTTGACGACGCATTAAGTCACGAAACAGCGGTTCATCTTTGTATTTAAACAACGCATCTACGGTGTTGTCATCGCCTTGTAATAGAATATGAGTGATAATGGGCCGCATATCGGCCGGGTAGCTGCCTTCACAAAATAATAAGCTGACGGGGCCGAGTCCCCATTTATTGAGTAACATTTCACCTTCGGGAAGTGCTAGCAACTCCCAAATATGTGGATCATTGGCAAGCCATTGAAATGCACTAAAGTTGTCCACCATTCGCATTAGTGCCGGCCATAAATTTTTCCGGAAATTTTTATAAAATTCGTAGTCTTTGTCTAAGCGTTGGCGAATGCGTTGTCCCTGTTCAATCAGAAAGGCGGTGATTTGGGCCAGTTGTCTATCTGAACGCTGCAAGTATTTGCACAAGACTTCGGAAAGCCAGGCATCGTATTCTTTGGCGCCGCGTGTCTGACGTGGGAACATGAATATCGTTTCACTGCCCACAATGCCACGCTCGGCAAGTCTGCATAAGGTATCGCGATGTTTTTCTAACGCTTCGGTGAGTTGCCTTACTTCGGTGGGCGTGGGGTGTAGGGCATAAAAACTGGTTAGGACGTTGTAACAAGCCGGTTTTTTGAGTATTTTGACGAGCCGAGTTGGGTTGGCGGAGAGCGCCAGTAGTCCCGCTGTTTCCGGGTGTTTGCGTAAAAATCGGCTAACCAGGGCTTCAGGCTTCAGTTGTTTGAGTAATTTGATTTGGTGATGAAAATCATTTTTATGTTCTCGTTTGAGAATGGTGAACCATTGGCTGTTGATGCCAACGACGGCTTTGGCGGCGTTTTTGCGCCAGCCGGCTTTGAGTAGTTCAGAAAGGGCATAGTCAGTCGCCGATAGCGAGTCGCTGAAGGAAGTGGGGTGTGCCGCTAACGCCGGCATGCAGTCGAGCAACAAGATTAAAAATAATGACACAATTTTGGTTATGCAAAGTGGTAAGAATGAGAAAACGGCTGGCTTTGACATAGTGGTGCCCTCTAAAAAATCCGATGTCTTAAAGACATCGGATTTTTATCATTCCGAGGCTTTTGAGGTAAAGTAGTCGCGGGTAAGTTTAAATATCACTGGACTGAGTAGTAATAACGCAATGAGGTTGGGTATCGCCATTAAGGCGTTGAGTGTGTCCGCTACTAACCAGACTAAATTCAATTGGGCAACCGCGCCAATCGGTATGACTAATACCCATAACACTCGAAAGGGTACAATGGATTTGAAGCCAAAAAGGTATTGCACGCATTTTTCGCCGTAGAAGCTCCATCCTAGTAGTGTCGTGAAGGCAAATACGGCTGAACCAAAGGTGACTATGTAGCCACCAAAGTTAGGCAACGCTTGTTCAAATGCGGCTGATGATAAGGAGGCGCCGGTGGCTCCACTTGTCCAGGCGCCAGATATAATAATGACTAAGCCGGTGATACTACAGACAATAATGGTGTCAATAAATGTTTCTAGCATGGCGATGACACCTTGTTGCACTGGGCTGTTGGTGCGAGCGGCTGCTTGGGCAATGGGTGCGCTACCTAAGCCGGCTTCGTTTGAAAATACCCCGCGTGCGACACCAAAGCGAATGGCGGCCCAAACGGCTGCGCCTGCAAAACCGCCCGCTGCGGCTACCGGGGTAAAGGCGTAGGTGAAAATGAGGCTAAAGGCGTGGGGTATTTTATCGGCATGAATCGCTAAAATCACTAATCCACCGGCGACATAAGCAATTCCCATGAATGGGACGAGTTTGCCGGCCACTTCTGCAATCCAACGAATACCGCCAATTAATACTAGTCCAACCAATGCGGCAAGTGTGACACCCGTTACTAAATGGGGCACACCTAATGATGAGTTCAATACGTCGGCAACGGAGTTGGCTTGTACGGTATTGCCAATACCAAAACCCGCTATCGCGCCAAAGAATGCAAATACTGTTCCTAGCCAAGCCCAACGGCTCTTTAAGCCGTTTTTGATGTAATACATGGGGCCGCCGACGTGGTTGCCGGCTTCATCTGTTTCGCGGTAATGCACGGCACAGACGGCTTCGGCGTATTTGGTTGCCATGCCGAGTAATGCGGTACACCACATCCAAAACAAGGCGCCGGGGCCGCCGAGAAAAATGGCTGTGGCGACGCCGGCAATATTGCCGGTGCCGATGGTTGCAGACAGTGAGGTCATTAAGGCGTTAAAGGGCGTAATGTCGCCTTCGGCGGTACTGCTGCGGCCTTGCCAGAGCATTTGAAAGCCGTATATTAATTTGCGAAATGGTATCAGTCGTAGGCCTAGCATTAAGTAGATGCCGGTGCCTAGAATGAGTACCAGCATGGCTGGCCCCCAAACGATGCCGTTGATTTGATTGAATAAATTGCTTAATGCTTCCACGTAAAAAATACTCCTTCTATCTGTTATAAGTTATCAGTTTAGGAACACACCCCCTCAAGAGGGGAATAAAACTGGGGGGGTGGAAACGGCTTCTATGGCCCACGAATGAAAGGATTTTGGATGAAATGATTAAACACTTTGTAATTCAATTATTTACATAAGTAATGGTACAGAAACGGGATCAATCGTGGCTACCAAACTATATTTTACCGCGTCCAAAGCTGAAGCTTTGGACTCCACGGCAAGCCCAGAAATAAAGGATTAAACGTAGGGGCAATCCCTTGTGGTTGCCCTTTTCCCTTGTGGTTGCCCTTTTCCCTTGTGGTTGCCCTTTTCCCTTGTGGTTGCCCTTTTCCCTTGTGGTTGCCCTTTTCCCTTGTGGTTGCCCTTTTTAATGCTCGGTGGTCGTCCAAAGCTGAAGCTTTGGACTCCACGGCATTTCATCTAGGGCATTGTTTGATCAATCGTTATTTCTACTTTGTCTTGTTTGCCTAAGGTGATGGGGGTTATTTGCCCTTGCAAATCGCCAGGTTGTGGCGCGGCATTCCCGCTGCGCGATATCCGTGCGACTACAGTAACTTCTTTGAAATTAGAGAGTTTCATAGTCGGCATCATAGCCATGCTGTCATCCAGCGTGGCGCTGGTGGGCAGTTCGCTGGCCGATTTTCTGACGATAGCGAGTGGCATGGGCGACCCTTTTGTCGCATGGGCGTAAATGAATAATGTGTCACTCGGTTTCACTTGGTGTTGCAATGTCGGCGCTAAGTTGACATGTACTTCGATTTTGGCGGCCGATTTCGCCGGTTCGGGAGAGGTTGGTGGCGTTTTTTCCGCTTGTGCCGTTTGTGCTTCAAGTTGATGACGCGCTTTTGCAATCTGTTGTTGTAACATTTGCTTGGCGTCGACGGCTTGTGGCGAAAGTCGTGGCAATAGGCGTTCCCAATGTTCAATGGCTGTCTTGTAATCCGCTTTTTCCATCGCGGCAACGCCAGAAAAATATAAGGCTTTTTGATGATTGGGATCGAGGCTTAAAGCCCTTTTCACTAAAATGTTGGGCAGCCCTGCCAATTGTCCATTGTTGGTTTTCAGCAATAACTCGGCAAAGTCAGCGAGAATTTGTGGTTGTTCTTCAAACCGTACCAGAATTTTGTTATAGGTTTGTATGGCTTGTGCAGAGTCGCCAAGTGCGGCATAAGAACGGGCTAAGGTTTGCCAGCCTTGTAAATTATCCGGTTGCTGTTCGAGGCGAGCCGCTAACCCTTTAACCATCTCATCAATTTCGGATCGCGCCTTGTCATTGTCTTGAGTGGCATGGCTTTTTGTCGCGGTGGCGGGCGTGATTAGTTGTGGCGATCCTAATCCTAAATAGCCGCCTATTGTCAAAGCCGGAATAAAAACAGCTACGAGTACACTCACCCAACAGTTAGGCAGTCGATTGGCAGAGGGTGTGGCTTGATCGTCTATATCTTGGGCGAGGGTTTTCTCCAATTCTTGTTTAGCCGTTGCAAATTGCTCCGCTGTCAAGTTGTCTTGTTCCAATTCTGCAAGGCGTTCTTTGTAGATAGCCACATTTAGACTGTTGCGATCTATGTCGGTAGCCTTGGGATTTTTTTTCAGCAGCGGTGGTATGACAAAGGCGAGGGCGAGCAGTGTGAGCATGGCCCCAATTATCCAGAATGTTAGCATGGTATTTCCTGTTAGCGTTATCTAATTGTGAATTATCAATGACTTATAAAAACGTCATGATTGAACGTGATTTTATAAGGTTTCTAAGGTTTCTCCTGTCGTCGAAACAGAAATCGAAATCGAATCGAAACGACAGTTTATCAAGATTTATCAAGATTTATCAAGATTTATCCTGTCGTCGAAACGAAATGACAATTTATCAATGTTTCTCAAGATTTATTAAGGTTTCTCAAGCTTTCTCCTGTCGTCGAAACGAAATGACAGTTTCTCAAGGTTTCTCAAGATTTCTCAAGATTTCTCAAGCTTTCTCCTGTCGTCGAAACGAAATGACAGTTTCTCAAGGTTTCTCAAGATTTCTCAAGATTTATCAAGCTTTCTCCTGTCGTCGAAACGAAATGACAATTTCTCAATATTTCTCAATATTTCTCAATATTTCTCAATATTTCTCCTCTCGTCGAAACATAAATCGAAACGAAATGACAGTTTCTCAAGGTTTCTCAAGATTTCTCAAGATTTCTCAAGATTTCTCCTATTGTCGAAACCGAAATCGAAACGAAATGACATCTTTGTTCATTTTCCATTCTTCATTTTTCATTTTTCATTATTTCAGCCTTTGCCTAGCACTTGCTTGAGTTTCTTGCGTTCTTCTTCGCTGAGGGTGGGCGGCGCGGCCGTCGTTTGCGCGTGGCGGCGGATAAGGTGTAGTAGCACTATAAACCCCACTAGCACTAGCACTAACGGCCCCAACCATAACACATACGTCTTCAGTTGAAATGGGGGATCATACAGGACAATATCACCGTAACGCTCTACCCAAAAGTCGGCGATTTGTTGGTCGTTTTTACCATCAATAATCAGAGCGCGTGTTTTTTCACGCATGTCTTGCGCTAAGGGCGCATTGGAGTCAGCCACCGATTGGCCTTGGCACTGCATACAGCGCAACTCGTTGATGAGTTCAGAAAAACGGTGTTCTTCTTCAGTGTTGGTAAATTCAACGGGGTTTTTGTCTACCGCGTAGAGGGGGAGCGGGAATATTAACAGTATTGAAATAAGCGTTATTGGTTTCATGTCTTAATTGGTAATTGGTAATTGGTATACAAGTTTAGTTTCGTGGGTTTCGCTCCGCGAATTTTTCATTTTTCATTTTTCATGAGTAAACCTTGTTTACTGTGACGGTGGTGCAAAGTCGCTGTAATGGCATTTAGTACCGCCCACTTTTTGTGACACCATGTTGGGGCCTGTAAAATGTCCGTTGAGGCGGTGGCCGTTACTCGATGATACACAATATGCGGCGGTGTCCGTTCAATCATATCGGCGGCGATGGCGACATAGGTGGACATGTCTAAGGGTTGATACAGGCCTTGTCGCCATTGCTTGGCTAAAATGGTATGTTTGACAACATGCAAAGGGTGTAATTTAAGGCCCTCTACGCCTAATTCAAGGACACGATCCAGCGTTGCTAAGTTGTGCCAACGTTCTTCACCGGGTAAACCGATAATCAGATGTGTGCAGACGGGAATGCCGCGTTGTCTAGCCGCACGCACTGTTTGTTGATATTCGGCAAAGCCATGTCCGCGCTGGATGCGTTCTAACGTCTTATCAAAGGCCGATTGTAGTCCTAATTCTAGCCATGTTTCATAACCACGCTTGTTTAAATTAGCCAGTAAATCTAGCACTTCGTCCGAGACACAGTCGGGGCGTGTTCCTATGGATAAACCGATAACATCAGGCTCAGCGAGTGCTTCTTCGTAGAGTGTGGCTAAATGCTGTATGTCGGCATAGGTATTGGTGTAGGCCTGAAAGTAGGCAATAAAACGCCGTGCCCCGGTACGTTTGGCAAGTATGAGGCGGCCGCTTGACATTTGCGTTGCGATTGACGGTGGACGACGGGCATTAGGATTGAAAGAAACATTGTTGCAAAAAGTGCAGCCCCCTCGCCCCTTAGTACCGTCCCGGTTTGGACAAGTAAAGCCTGCATTGATGGTCAATTTGTGGACTCGTTCGCCGTAACGCCGTAGCAAGTCTTGGCCGAAAGTATTAACATAATTTGAAAGTACCATGTTGCTATATGAATGAAAAATGAAAAATGAAAAATGAAAAATGGATTGCCGTTTGTTAAATGAAAAATGAAAAATGAAAAATGAAAAATGAAAAATGAAAATTGTACTGCCAAACGACTCCTTTAAACTACTTAAATAAATTGTCCGCTGCAAAGTTTGAATATTAAAAACGGTTTTATGGCCCCCAAATCAGTGCCAATAGCCATATAAAAATAATGGTAAAATGGGTCTCCAAATAACTACAAGGATTGAATATAAGCAGGGATTTCTCGTTGGTTATCTCTGTACAGGACAAAAGTCTGTAAAGATTACGTTTTATCTCAGGTTTCTTAGTGAGATTTTCTCGAATTTGTTCATTGCGATAAATTAGCGAAGAAATCCTTTTTTATATACAATCCTTGTAGTTTTTGGGCGCACGAAAAAACTTGATCATCGAGTATAAACTGAATGAAAAATGAAAATTGTACTGCCAAACTAAAGTTTGGACTCCTGATAACTGTTCACTGAAAACGGATAACTTAATGGATAAAAAAATTGAAATCAATGAGTTACCTAAAATTCCCGGTTTGCTCACTCTACCTTTGAGGTTTGTTCCTCCTGTTATACATAATACTGCTTTGGTAACTGCGTTAAACAGAATATTTACTGATGCGTTGCAGGAAGGAGAATTAGATTTTCTGCGTCGGCGAGTTTTGCTTATCCGAGTACAAGATGCACAATTAGGTTTTTGCTTGACTTTAATCGGTGATAGATTGGTGGCTTGTAACCACCGTCGGACTTATGATCTTGTCATCGAAGGCACTGCGTATGATTTTCTATTGTTAGCCACTCGCCGTGAAGATTCTGATACGTTATTTTTTAATCGTCGCTTGCGGTTGAGTGGCGATACTCAATTGGGGCTTTACCTGAAAAATTTTCTTGATGCTCTTGAGCCAGAAGAGCAGTTAGGGCCTGTTTTTAAGCGCTTGGAACAAATGACTAGTCTATTTGAACAAGTTGGAAAATTTCAGTCACTAACTCGTGGTATACGAATGAAAAATTAAAAATTAAAAATTAAAAATTAAAAATTAAAGTTTTAGTAGGCTTTAGCCTACTTTAGCTTTTAGCCTCAGAATTTATTCTGAGGCGAACGATAATGAAAGCAAGAGGCTCAAATGAAAAAGTTGTCATTTTTCATTTTTCATTCATCCCGGCGTGCCCGTGCCAATAGCCGTCACAAGCGCCAATAGGCATTAAGCGTTGTAAGCGAGTCATGCCTTCTGTCAGGCTTTCTTGTTCAGTTGAGCAGCGGTGGAAAATATCAATCACTTTGTCTGTGTGCATTGATTGGGGACTGATGCGTAAAACATCAACCCCTAGCGTTTTAATGTCTGTTAAGGTCTGCAGCAAGTTATAGGTATGGGCTGACTGAGTTTGAATGCCGTTTAGGGTGAGGAAAGGTTTATTGTCTTGACTGGAAAGCGTTAAGCCGTCTGGATAATCTAAACAACGTAATTGGCAATCATCTTTGGGCAAATTGTGGGCGCGTGCTGTAAAGCAACGTGCTGAATAAGCCAGTGGTAGGCGGCCGTAGACAAAAACTTCTGTTTCGACTCCAAGCGGACGGTTTGCTTGCATGTCGGCTAGGGTTTCACGGGACAATTCTACCGGTAGCACCCAGCGGCGTAACCCTAAGGCGGCTAGTCGGGTTAGGGTGCGATTGTTATAGATATTAACGCTAGGGCCGGTTACAAAGGCTGTGCCTTCTAGTAATTGCACTGCGGCCATATCATTGGCTTCTACTGTGAAACTGCCATTGTTACAGAGGCGGCGCAAGGTTTTGAGTTCCGACTCTGCTTCTAATAAAGTCAATGTAGAGAGTACGACTTCCTTACCGGCCGTTGCCAGCCGCTCAGCCAGTGCCAGCCAATCGCTGGTAGCGAGGGATTTGCGTTTGGAACAGATGGTTTCCCCTAAGTATATAATGTCGATAGGGGTATCGGCCATGCGTTCATAGAAGTCTAGCAGCGTTTCGCGCGACCAGTAATACAAAACGGGCCCTAAGGAAAGTTTGGGTTGAAAGTCCATCATGGCTAAATATATACTCAACGTGGCCGTAAGGCGGGATTTTTATGACGGGTTAATATATAAGGCGTATTATTAATTAAAGCTAGGGGCGATGCCCCTTTTTGTATTAATGTCGCCCCGTTGGGGCTTTCTTGGGGCGGTGCCTGGGGCGGTGCCCTAGGGCGATGCCCCAGGCTATATTAATGTCGCCCCGTTGGGGCTTTCTTGGGGCGATGCCCCTGGGGCGGTGCCCTGGGGCGGTGCCTAGGGCGATGCCCTGGGGCGGTGCCTGGTAGATACACAGGCTATATTAATGTCGCCTCGTTGGGGCTTTCTTGGGGCGGTGCCTGGGGCGATGCCCCCACGTTGGGGATCCATTAGAAATATCCGTTTCGGAACGAGTATCCGTTGTACTTTTGGGAATGCACTTGGTATCCAAAAGACTTGTGTATAACGATGAGCGGTTCGTTTACTTCGTTCTCGTCACAATTAGCTCCGCTGACTTTCAGTTCACAATTCACAATTCACAATTATTTTATTGCCAAGGGCGGTGATAAGCGCCTAAAGTGGTGTGTGTGCCTTCCGAGACTTTGTTCAATTCGGCTAACCAATTGGCTTGGGGCGTATAAGCACTGGGATTCTGCTGGCAGGCCGAAAGTGCGGCCCGCCAAACTCGTGTGACTTGGGCAACATAGGTGGGACTGCGCTGGCGGCCTTCAATTTTAATCGCCTTAATACCGGCGGCTTGGAGTTGTGGCAGCATTTCTAAGGTGTTTAAACTGGCAGGTTCTTCAATGGCATAATAGGTATGTTTACCGACTTGAAAGCGGCCTTTGCAGAGAGTGGGATAACCGGCACTTTCGTCGGCACCACGTCGATCAATCAATACACCGCCTAAACGTGTTTCCAATCCTTGTGGCGTTTCACACCATTGAACGGCCGTTGCCGGAGAACAAGCGCCAAATGTGTTGGGCGATTGTCCCGTTGCGTAAGAAGAGAGTAAACAACGTCCCTCTACCATCACACACAGGCTACCAAAGCCGAACACTTCCACATCTACTTGGCTATTTTCCACAACATGTTTGACTTGGGAGAGCGAAAGCACTCTGGGTAATACGACGCGCCGAATCGCAAAATGCTTGTGGTAAAAACGAATCGCCTCGTAATTGGTTGCTGAGCCTTGAACGGAGAGATGTCTCGGTAAATCTGGCCACCGTTCAGTCGCATAATCGAGTACACCTAAATCGGCCACAATGAGTGCGTCTATACCTAACTCAGCGGCACAATCAACGGCGGTTTGCCAACGTGACCAACCTTTGGGCTGTGGATATGTATTAATTGCTAGAAATATCCGCACGTTACGGTCATGGGCATAGCGAATGCCTTGTTCCATTTTGGCGTTGGTAAAATTGAGGCCTGCAAAATGCCGCGCATTCGTATCATCGCGGAAGCCGATATAGACAGCATTGGCACCATTATCGACGGCCGCTTTTAAAGAAGGTAAATTACCCGCAGGACAGACTAGTTCCATAATTAATATATTAATGCAAGAATTTGATTGACAGAATTGGAGTCCAAAACTTCATATCTGGAGTCCAAAGCTTCAGCTTTGGCGATAGCTCTGGAATCCAAAGCTTCAGCTTTGGCGATAGCTCTGGAATCCAAATCTTTGTTCATTTTGAATTCACATTCAACCCCTTTGGGGTTGGTGCATAAATCAGGAGCTATAAAGTACAGAATTGGAGTCCAAAGCTTCAGCTTTGGCGATGGAGTCCAAATAATCAAAAATTATAGAGTATCTATCCTCGCTAAAGCGACTGCTACAAACGGTAGTCGCTAAAGCGACGACTACAAACAAGTAGGAGTTATGAAATATGAGAAATGTTGATATCGCTATTATCGGTGCTGGTACTGCCGGCCTCAATGTCTTTCGGCGAGTCCGACAAGTCACCTCTAGCGTGGTACTCATCAATGACGGCCATTATGGTACGACTTGTGCCAGAGTGGGTTGTATGCCGTCAAAGGTGTTGATTGAAGTCGCTAACGAATTTTCCCGAAGAACGCATTTTGAGGAGTTCGGCATCAAGGGGAGTGAAGGCCTCACCATTAACCGGGCCGAGGTGATGAAATATATGCGTAAGCAGCGTGACTGGTTTGTTGGCCGTGTCATGGAGGGTATTAATAAGATCGGTGACAAAAATATCAAGGGCCGTGCCCGCTTTGTTGAGCAACAAGTTTTGGAAGTCAACGGTGAGCGGATTCATGCCGAGAAAATTGTTATTGCCACCGGTTCGCGGCCGGTTGTGCCCCCAGCGTGGCGTCAGTTCGGTAATAAGCTGATTACGACCGATGATTTTTTTGAGCAGGAAGATTTGCCCGATTCTATGGCCGTTATTGGACTGGGTGCCATTGGCTGTGAACTTGGACAAGCGTTGGCGCGTTTAGGTATCCGCGTGGTTGGCGTAGAAATGTTGCCCACTGTTGGGGGCCTGTCTGATCCTGAAGTCAATCAGGTTGCGATTGAGGCGTTTTCTAAGGATTTTGAAGTCTGGACAGGGACAACGGCGCAATTGTCAGAAGATTCGGCTGGCGGTGTGAAAGTTGAAACGGCGGATGGGCGTTCAACCACTGTCGATAGCGTTTTGGCCTCATTAGGCCGTCGGCCCAATTTTGATAACATGGGCCTTGAAGTGTTTGGCTTAGATTTGTCTAATGGATTCAAAGGCCTAGTTAATCCTAATACGATGCAACTGGCTGATTTTCCTGTATTTGTGGCCGGCGATGTTTCTTCTTTTCGACCTATTTTGCATGATGTGGCTGACGATGGTGCGATTGCCGGCTATAATGCGGTTAGAGACAAAGTAGAAGCTTTTAAACGCCGCGTACCGCTTCGTATCGCGTTTACTGATCCACAAACGGTAGTTGTTGGGGCCTCTTTTGCTGAATTGGCCGAACAAGAAGTTATAATAGGACAACGCAGTTTTGTTGTACAAGGCCGCACTAAGGTAATGGCGCGTAATCACGGCCTGTTGCGCGTTTATGCCGAACGCGAATCTGGCCGATTGCTCGGTTCAGAAATGACGATACCAGATGGCGAATACGTCGGCCACTTTTTAGCGATGGCGATTGAGAATGAAATGACGGTGCGAGATGTGATGGCAACACCTTTTTATCATCCCACCGTGCTGGAAGGCCTTGATAATGCGCTAAATGCCATCGCGGCCCAACTTGAAGGTGGAAATAACGCACCAACATTGCGAAGGATTTAGCATGGAGTCCAAAGAGGCGATAAATCGCCTACTACAAACGGTAGCTACAAGGATTGTATATAATAAGGGATTTTAGAAACTAACTACAAGGATTGTATATAATAAGGGATTTTATATACAAGGATTGTATATTTCAAACTAAACAGGACAAAACGGAGTGATTAATAAAAGCCGGTACTCGTTAAAACTGTTGCCAATTTCACCCTAGTACATTTGTTCGTAAATTCATTCCTCTTCAGGATTAGTATAACCAACGAAAGTAGGGCGCAAGGAGGACGAATTTGTAAACCTGTGTACTTTCGTTTGTAGTAGGCGATTTATCGCCTGAAACTGTTAAAAGTTTCTAGTTTGTAGTTTGAGTTTGAATTTGAGTTTGAGTTTGAGTTTGAGTTTGAGTTTGTAGTAGGCGATTTATCGCCTGAAACTGTTAAAAGTTTCTAGTTTCTAGTTTGAATTTGAGTTTGAATTTGAGTTTGTAGTAGGCGATTTATCGCCTGAAACTGTTAAAAGTTTCTAGTTTGTAGTTTGAATTTGAGTTTGAATTTGAGTTTGTAGTAGGCGATTTATCGCCTGAAACGGGTAAAAGTTTGAATTTGAGTTTGAATTTGAGTTTGTAGTAGGCGATTTATCGCCTGAAACTGTTAAAAGTTTCTAGTACACCAGTTTACAAATTCGTCCTCCCTTGACGCGCCCTACCTCAAAGGTTTACGAATCCGTCAAGGGGTGGAATTGACGAACATATGTAGTAGTGGCTTTAGCCACTTTCTTAGGGGGCCGTTTGTAGTAGTGGCTTTAGCCACTTTCTTAGGGGGCCGTTTGTAGTAGTGGCTTTAGCCACTTTCCGTTTGTAGTAATGGGCGATAAATCGCCTACTACAAACTACAAACTACAAACTATAAACTCTAAACTAGATACTAGAAACTTTTTACCGTTTTAGGCGATAAATCGCCTACTACAAACTACAAACTACAAACTACAAACTATAAACTCTAAACTAGATACTAGAAACTTTTTACCGTTTCTGCTGTCTGAAGTGTTGAAAATTGACGGACAAGTCTCTTAAATAGAGATGAGATTGATATAATCAATAAACTATAAGTTTTTGTTCATTCTACATTTTTAATTTTTCATTCTTAATTTTATAAGGACTCGTTGTAATAAAACACCTATAAAAAGTCTGGCTAATGAGGTGCAATTGGGGGCCATGATTTGATTTGAAACCCTTCAAAACATTTTATGGCCCCTAAACCAAGTAGTCTAAATAACGTTTCTAGTTTGTAGTTTGAATTTGAATTTGAATTTGTAGTAGGAATTTGAGTTTAAGTTTGTAGTAGGCGATTTATCGCCTGAAACTGTTAAAAGTTTCGATTTTTAATTTAAGTTTAAGTTTAAGTTTGTAGTAGGCGATTTATCGCCTGAAACTGTTAAAAGTTTCTAGTACACCAGTTTACAAATTCGTCCTCCCTTGACGCGCCCTACCTCAAAGGTTTACGAATCCGTCAAGGGGTGGAATTGACGAATAGATGTAGTAGTGGCTTTAGCCACTTTCCGTTTGTAGTAGTGGCTTTAGCCACTTTCCGTTTGTAGTAGTGGCTTTAGCCACTTTCTTAGGGGGCCGTTTGTAGTAGTGGCTTTAGCCACTTTCCGTTTGTAGTAATGGGCGATAAATCGCCTACTACAAACTACAAACTATAAACTATAAACTCTAAACGAGATACTAGAAACTTTTTACCGTTTCAGGCGATAAATCGCCTACTACAAACTACAAACTATAAACTATAAACGAGATACTAGAAACTTTTTACCGTTTCAGGCGATAAATCGCCTACTACAAACTACAAACTATAAACTATAAACTATAAACTCTAAACGAGATACTAGAAACTTTTTACCGTTTCAGGCGATAAATCGCCTACTACAAACTAGAAACTAGAAACTAGAAACTCTAAACGAGATACTAGAAACTTTTTACCGTTTCAGGCGATAAATCGCCTACTACAAACTAGAAACTAGAAACTAGAAACTCTAAACGAGATACTAGAAACTTTTTACCGTTTCAGGCGATAAATCGCCTACTACAAACTATAAACTCTAAACTAGAAACTAGAAACTTTTTACCGTTTCAGCTGTCTGAAGTGTTGAAAATTGACGGACAAGTCTCTTAAATAGAGATGAGATTGATATAATCAATAAAATTCAAGCTGTTATACATTTCAACAGTTACAATATCAGGAAATCTTATTGGGTGGCAACCGATTTCTGACATTCGTCAAAATGACAGTTCAGTTTATGGCGGTGCTTAGTATAAAACGATTACAAACGGTAGTCGCTAAAGCGATGACTACAAACGGCGATTACTACAAACTTTATTGTACTCATTAATTGTAGAGGATATGAATATGAAACTGAAAAACGGGTTGGTTTGGATGGTTGCTATCGTTGCGATAGGATTAGTTATTTATCAAGTCGTCACGGCTGCCGAAATAAAACCGTTAGAATTAGCCAATACCTATAACAGTCAAGTTGCTCAATATTATCAACAAGGGCAATTTCAAAAAGCCCGGCCCCTCGCTGAAAAAGCCTTCAAAATCAGGAAGGAAATATTAGGATAAAAGCACCCCGACACGCTTGCCAGTTTAAATAACTTAGCGATGATTTACCGAGACTTAGGCCGCTTCTCCGAGGCTTTGCCATTGCTTGAAGACGGTTATCGTTTGTACAAAGATGTGTTAGGAGAAAAGCACCCCGACACGCTTACCAGTCTGATTAATTTAGCGGGAATTTACCGAGAGTTAGGCCGCTTATCCGAGGCCTTGCCTTTGTTTGAAGACGGTTATCGTTTGAGCAAAGAGGTGTTAGGAGAAAAGCACCCCGAGACGCTTGCCAGTTTAAATAACTTAGCGGGAATTTACCTAAAATTAGGCAGCTTAGAAGAGGCTTTGTCTTTGTTTGAAGAAGGCTATCGTTTGAGCCAAGAAACGCTAGGAGAAAAGTATCCGCAAACCCTTGTATGTATGAACTGTTTGGCAGCGACTTACAGCGACTTAGGCCGCTATGAAGAAGCCTTGCCTTTGTTTGAAGAGAACTATCGTTTGAGCAAAGAGGTGTTAGGAGAAAAGCACCCCAACACGCTTAGCAGTCTGATTAATTTAGCAGGAATTTACCAAGACTTAGGCCGCTTATCCGAGGCATTGCCTTTGTATGAAGACGGTTATCGTTTTCGCAAAGAGGTGTTAGGAGAAAAGCACCCCGACACGCTTAGCAGTCTAAATAACTTAGCGATGATTTACCAAGACTTAGGCCGCTTCTCCGAAGCTTTGCCATTGCTTGAAGACGGTTATCGTTTGAGCAAAGAGGTGTTAGGAGAAAAGCACCCCAACACGCTTCTCAGTATAAATAATTTAGCGTTAATTTACCAAGACTTAGGCCGCTTCTCCGAGGCCTTGCCTTTGTTTGAAGACAACTATCGTTTGAGCAAAGAGGTGTTAGGAGAAAAGCACCCCGACACGTTCAAAAGCCAGAATAATTTGGCTTATGCCTACGCTGAACAAGGTCAACTGGATAAAGCTATCCAACATTTTGAACAATTAGTCGAAGGCTTGGAAGATTTGCGTCAACGCGGTGACTTATCCGCAGAAAATCGCCAAGCCCTGTTTAAACAATGGATACATAGCTATTTCAAGTTATCTCAACTCTATCTTGAGAAAGGCAAAAGCAACGACGCGTTTCAGACGGCCGAAAAAACAAAAGCCCGCACTTTACTCGAATCCATGACAGTGAGACTGGCGGCCCAAAAGGCAGGCTTAAACCAAGCCGATATGCAACAAGTCCAACGTTACCAAGGCAGAATCGCCGTTTTCAATGGCAAAATAGCCAGAGAAACCGACATAAACAAAAGACTTTCCTTGGAAAGACAAAAAAACCAAGTCGTCCGAGAGGCGGCCGCTTTTCACCGCACTTTGATGCAAAAATACCCCAGATACGCCCAACTGAACGATATCCAATTTGTCGATGCCAACACTGGCGCATCACTCATTCCGCCAGAGGCTTTATTTATTAGTTATTTAGTCAGCGAAGACAACAAAGTGATCGTTTTTACCCTCGACGCAACGGGCAAGATGTTGGCTGGTTCTTTGGGCAAAATCCCTAATCTTGACCAAACCCTAAAAACCTACACTGAATTGCTAGGTGAAAAATGCACCGTTAAACAATTGCGTCGGAGAGCCTGTGGCAGTAAATACGTTTGGCGGCTCGCCGATGGCAGTTTTACTGTCGGTGACAAACCCGCTCGCGCTAAAAAACCCAAAAGGGTCAAGCATTTAGACAAAATCAGCCGCTACTTAGGTAAAAAACTACTCGCGCCCATCAAAAAACTTCTAGCGGACAAAAAACGCCTAATAATCTCACCCGACGGCGCACTGGCATTGATTCCATTTGAGGCCCTGATATTAGACGACAAACCCCTGATTGCCACCCATCACATCAGTTATGTGCAATCACTGTCAGTTTTCGCGCTACTCAACCAACGCGAACAACTCTATAAAACCCTCAACAACCGAGGCACGTTGCTGGCAATGGGTGCCGCACGCTACCAACCGCAGGGCAAAACCATTGACTCAGAACACTGCAACAAGCCGCAACGCGCCGTCAACGTCAACCTCGAAACCATGCTTTCGCGCAACGCGGCCGATCCACAAAACTACCAACGCGCCTACCAAAGCTTGGACATCCGTTGGTGCAATCTCCCCGGCACCGAACAGGAACTTCAGGCCCTAGCGCAACTATTCCCCGAAAAACAACGACTTATCTTTAAAGGGCCCCAAGCCACCGAAGCCCAATTGCAACGCCTCAACCGAGACGGCATACTCACAGGCTATCGCTACTTACTATTTGCGGCCCACGGCTACCTCAGCCTTGAGGCCCCGGCACTCTCAGCCATCGTTCTCGATCAACTCGACAAAACGCCCGGCACCGATGGCTATGTCGCCGCCAGCGAATGGCCCAGCTACGACTTAAAAAGCGACTTAATGGTACTCTCGGCATGCCAAACCGGCCAAGGCAAACTCATGCGCGGCGAAGGGGTGATGGGACTACCTTACGCACTCTACGTGGCCGGCAACCGAAACACCCTACTCACACTTTGGTCAGTACAAGACGACAGTACCGCCGAATTCACCAGCCGTTTTTTCAAACGACTCAAAGCCGGCATGAAACAAATTAACGCCCTAACCGCCACCAAGCGAGAATTCCTCAAAAGTAAAAAGTACCAACGGCCACGGTATTGGGCACCGTTTATACTATATGGCAATTAATGGAGTCCAACGCTTGCTGCTTTGGACGGCCGACTCTTACCATTTACATTCAACCCCTACGGGGTTGGGGCCTTTTTGATATCGTTTTCCCCAGGTTTCACCTGGGGCTATTCACATTCAACCCCTTTGGGGTTGGGGCCCCTCCCCGGCCCTTCCCCAGGTTTCACCTCAATGCCATTAAGTTAAGATATAACCTATTGATTTTTAATCAAT